>Ga0182739_1000046_pt1 | contig 291701 bp, 312 predicted proteins | sample eDN5th30CBELigBY_FD_128873 | JGI IMG/M metagenome (GOLD analysis project Ga0182739, IMG submission 128873) | Enriched backyard soil microbial communities from Emeryville, California, USA - eDNA 5th pass 30_C BE-Lig BY (version 2) (version 2) | ecosystem: Environmental > Terrestrial > Soil >... | reverse complement strand
GGTTGGGGGTTGGGGGGGGTGGTTGTGGGGGTTGGGGTGTTGGCGGGGGGGGGGGGAAGATTGGGGGGCCGAGACGCTCTCAGATATCCCCGAGAGCCTCGCGGTAGCGGCGGACTGCTTCGGGGAAGCCGATGAGGAGGGCGTCGGCGGTGATGCCGTGGCCGATCGAGGCTTCGAGGACGCCGGGGACCTTGGCCTGGAAGGCGGGAAGGTTGACCAGCGTCAGGTCGTGGCCGGCATTGAGGCCGAGGCCGGCAGCGATGGCTGCATGGGCGGTTTCGGCGAGGGTAGCGAGTTCCTGCTCGGCGCGTTCGGGGGAATCAAAGCAGCCGCCATAGGGGCCGGTATAAAGTTCGATGCGATCGGCGCCCGTGGCCTTGGCCGCGGCGACTCCGGCTTCACCGGCATCGGGATCGGCAAAGAGCGAAATCCGGCGGTGGGGCGTGCGGATGCGCTGGACGATCGAGGTGAGGAAATTGCCCTTGCCGGTGAAATCCCAGCCGTGGTCGGACGTGGCCTGAGCCGGATCGTCGGGGACGAGCGTCACCTGCTCGGGATCGACGGTTTCGACGAGCTTAAGGAAATCCTCGCTCGGATAGCCTTCGATGTTGAACTCGGCCTGCGGGTATTCGGCGACCAGCAATTCTTTGAGGTCGAAGACGTCGGTGCGCCGGATATGGCGCTCGTCGGGACGCGGGTGGACGGTGACGCCGGATGCGCCGGCATCGAGGACCAGACGGGCAATTCCGGTGACGCTGGGCCAGGGCAGGTTCCGGCGATTGCGGAGCTGGGCGACGGCGTTGAGATTGACGGAAAGCTTGGTCATGGCGGGTCCAGTGGTGCCGACTCGAAACGGATGGGAAGTGTATAGGACGGCGGGCGGCAAGTTTGCAGCCTCCCACGCTGCGATTGATTGCCTCTCCTGCGCGGGTGGTCAACGCTTCGTGTCGGAGCTGGTCCTCCCTCGGTCACTCCCTGCAAGGGGAGGGAGGCGCTGGGCTAGGCCTGTTCGCGGGCGTAGCGTTTGCGGCCGCGCTCGCGGGCTTTTTCGGCCTTGACTTCGCGGTCGCGGGGCGGGGCGTTGGTTTCCAGGGCGTCGAGAAGGCGCTGGGCGGCAACGGTGACTTCGTTGACGGCATAATGGAAGGCCGCCTCGTTCTTCTGGGACGGGTGGGTGAAGCCGGAGAGCTTGCGGACGAACTGGAGCGCGGAGGCGCGGACCTCATCCTGCGTAGCCGGGGGCTCGAAATTGAACAGGGTGCGGATGTTGCGGCACATTGGGGCTCTCCTCGTCTGCAGGTGCAAGAAACACAGCAACCTCCTGTGGCCTCGTCAAGGCCGACAGGAGGTTGTGATCGGGAGCGTCGCTGTTCAGCCGGCGTAGGCGCGCTCGAGCGCGGCGATATCGATCTTCTTCATCTGCAGCATGGCCTGCATGACGCGATTGGCCTTGGCCGGGTCGGCATCGCCCAGATAGCGCGGCAGGGCCTCGGGGACGATCTGCCAGGAAAGGCCGTACTTGTCCTTGAGCCAGGCGCACTGGCTTTCGGCGCCGCCATCGGCGGTGAGCTTTTCCCAGAAATAGTCAACTTCTGCCTGGGTCTTGCAGTTGACGACGAAGGAGACAGCTTCGTTGAACTTGAAGATGGGGCCGCCGTTGAGAGCCATGAATTCCTGGCCTTCGAGCTCGAAGGACATGGTCATGACCTTGCCCTTCTGGCCGGGCACGGCGTCATCATATTTCTCCTCGTTGATGATGCGGGCATCGCCGAAGACAGAGACGTAGAAGCGCACGGCTTCCTCGATGCGGTCATCCATCCAGAGGCAGGGAACGATCTTGGGCATTTTCGGAAATCTCCAATGGTTGAGGGTTAGCGCGTGGCAGCGCGGCGGGCGTGAATGACGGCACCCAGCCAGGCAGCGGGGATGGCGAGGAGGGCGACGGCGATGGCGTACCAGTTCGGGCCCATGCCCCACATGACGACGGCGCCGACAGTGCTCAGGATGAGGCCAATGACGCCGAGCGCCAGGGCGTGGCCCATGGGGTGGTGCGGCGCGAGCCGGGCGGTGATGTAGCCGGCAAGGACGCCGAAGACGGCGCGATAGCCGAAGGCCAGGAGGAAGGGGCCGGTCTCGTAGCTGGGTGTGCCATCCGGCGGGAAGACGCCGATGGCATGGAAGAGCATGTCGGCCGTCGTCGAGAGGACGGCGATGGATACGAAGCCGGCGAGAACGGCGCCGAGGCTCCAGAGGGCGCTCCGGAAGGGAGCATTTTCGCGGGTAATCTGCATCGACATCTGGTTTTCTCCTTTCCGATGCAGGCCGCCTGTGGCGGGCGCGGCCGATCCCGTTGCCGGAACGGGCGTTCCGGCTGTCAGTCTCTTGCAGGTGTGGTCGTCTCGTGTGCGGCTAGAGGGCCGGCTGGCTTTCGAGCACGGCGTCGAGCCGCTTGAAGCTGACCTCCATGCCGTCGGCCATCGGGGTGGCTAGTGCACCATCCCGGGCTTCACGCGAGGAATAGAGCACGGTGGTCCTGGTCGTCGTGGTGCCATCGGCGTGCTGCTCGAAGGCCACGGTGACGATGGCCTCGCCGCCCGTCCAATCCATGTCGTAGGTTTCCGTGTTGACGATGCGCTCGGGGTGCTCGATCTCGCGATAGACGCCGCCCGAACCCATTTCGAAGCCATCCGGGCTCTTGAGGACGAAGCGCCAGCGGCCGCCGACGCGGAAGTCGATCTCGCAGGTGGGCATGGTCCAGTCGGGCGGGCCAAGCCAGCGGCGAATAAGATCAGGGCGCGAATAGCAGAGGAAGACGAGGTCGCGCGGGGCGTCGAAATCGCGGGAGATGGCGATCTCGCGCTCGCTCGGTGTCGAGACGGTGAGGGGCGCGGGCATGGTCAGGTCTTCCTCTTGTCGTTGGCGTTGACGGGGGTCTGCAATTCCTTGAGCAGCGCATCGAGCCGCGTATAGCTGGCTTCCCAGAACTGCTTGTAGTCATCGAGCCAGGCCACGGCCTCGGCCATCGGTGCCGCTTCGAGCTTGCGGGGGCGGCGGGTGGCTGCCTGGCCGGTGGAGATGAGGCCCGCGCGCTCCAGGATTTTGAGATGCTTGGAGACCGCGGGCTGGCTGATGTTGAAGGGCTCCGCCAGTTCGGCGACCGAAGCCTCGCCGGACGCCAGGCGCGCGAGGATGGCCCGGCGCGTGGGATCGGAGAGGGCGAGGAAGGTGGCATCGAGCCGCTCAGAGGGTGTCATGGCAGAGAACCAATTCGTTCAATAACGAAATGGTTATGGAATGTATTGGAGGGAGAGTCAAGCGGGTCGGGCGGGCCTTGGTGTGGTGGGGCGCGGAATGGTAGAGCTGGCAGGCAGCAACCGGAGGGGAAGAAGTGCTTGTCTTGCGTCTGGCCAAGGTCGCCGGCGTGGCGGCGATGGCGTTCTATGCCACGCTCGTCGCGTTCGGGAACGTGACGGATTACGGCACCAATTTCGCCTTCGTCGAGCATGTGTTCCGCATGGACACGATCTTTCCCGATGCGACGATCCGCTATCGAGCGATCGATGTGCCCTGGGTGTGGACCGCCGGGTATGCGGCGATCATTGCGCTCGAGGGGCTGACGGCGGTGCTCTGCTGGGTAGGCGCGGGATGGATGCTGCGCAGGCTGCGTGATAGTGCGGCGCTATTCAACCGGTCGAAGGGTTGGGCGATCGGTGGGCTGGCCTGTGGGTTCCTGCTCTGGCAGGTGGCGTTCATGTCGATCGGCGGAGAATGGTTCGGCATGTGGCAGTCCCAGACCTGGAACGGCGTGGCCTCGGCGGCGAGGATCTTCATGATGTTCGTCGCGGTGCTGATCTTCGTGACGCTGCCGGATGGTGAGCTCGAAGGGTAGGGCCCCGCTGCAATGTTTGACAAATAAGCATGTTATCATAATAACATGAGTTGCGCTGGGTCGCCCTCTTCGGGGCGCGGGCGGGGCGTGTCGCGGTGGAACAGATCAATAGCGTCGGGACTGAGCGCGACGAGCTTTCGGATTTTGAGAAGATCCGGCGCATTCCCTATCTCTTCGCCTTCAACATTCTCACGGCGGCAGCGCTTCTCTGCACCGTGACTTCGCCGCTGGCGCTGTTCGCGGCTGAACTGGGCGTGCCCAAGGATCGCATTGGGCTGATCGGCGGCATCATGCCGTTCGTGCAGGTGATCGCCGTTATCTTCCTGCCGATCGTCATGACTTTCGGGCACCGGCGTGTCTCGGCCTATGCCTCGCTCACCCGCTATGTCTGCCTGTCCCTGATCCTTGCCGCGCCCCTGTTTGCGGGCGACGCGGATATGGTGTTCTGGACGCTGTTCGTGGCCATGCTGGGCTTCTCGATCTTTCGCACCATGGCCGAAACGGCCATCTGGCCGTGGTCGCAGGAATACATGCCCACCTTCATTCGCGGCCGCCTGACCGGCAGCATCGCCCTCGCATACCTGCCGGTCGCCCTTGTCGGCTCGGTGCTGGTGCAGCTCTGGCTGGACGGGCACGAGGGGATCGAGCGCTTCTATCCGGTATTCGTCTTCGGGCTGCTGCTCGGCGTCGTGGCCGCGCTCTCGCTTTTCGGTCTGGGTGGCGGGCGACCCCGGCCGGGTGCCGTGCGCGGACTGGATTCGATCCGGGCGATGCGCGTGCCGCTGGGCGATCGCAATTTCCTGCTCTACCTCGTCTCGTCGGGCTCGCAGTTTCTCGTCTATATCGTCATCAACCTCTTCATCCTGCTGTTCTTCAGTGAGCGGCTGGGCATTTCGTCGGGCCAGATCGTGCTGATGGCGGCGTTCGTGCCGGTCGGCTCGGCGGTGGGCAGCGTCATTGCCGGCTGGTTCGTCGACCGCTACGGCACGCGCGCCATTCGCATCACCTTGCAGGTCTTTCAGGTCGCGATGCTGATCGCGCTGATGTTCGTCAATGCCGACATGCCGGGTACGATCTTCATCGTCGGGCTGATCTTCTTTGCCTTCGGCTTGCTGTTTCCCAGCGCCATCGGCGTCGGCAGCATCTACATGCTCAACTATGTGCCGCCCGCCAACAAGGAGAGCTATATGACGCTCGCCTACATGACGGATGGCCTTACCGCCGGTGGTGCAGCGTTTCTCGCCGGCTGGCTGCTGGAATTCCTCTCGGGCAAGACCATCGTCATCGCCGGTGCGTCGCTGGGTAATTTCGAGACGCTGTTCGCGCTCGGCGCCATGATCATCGTGCTCTCCGCCATCACCTTCGCCCTGCTGCGGGAGGAGGGGGCGACGGGGGTGCGCGATTTCCTCGGACAGTTCGGCCGTGGCAGCCCTCTCCGCGCGTTGTGGGGCATTCACCGCTACGCCGCGCTGACTTCGGAGGAGCGCCGGCGCGAACTCACATATGGGTTCGGCGAGGCCGGCAGCGCGCTGGCGAAGGAGGAGCTGATCGCGGCGCTCAGCGACCCGAGCTTCGATGTGCGCTACGAGGCCATTCAGTCGCTCGGGCATTTGCCGCCAAGTCCAGCCGTGGTCAGGGCGCTGGAACGGATGCTGGCCTATGACGGTCTGGTCGAGCTGCAATATGCGGCGCTGAACTCGCTCGGGCGCATCCGGGCGGTCGGCAGCGGCGAGGCCATCGCGCGGTTCCTCGATGATCCCAATGCGATATTGCGGGCCCGCGCCGTCCGCGCCCTGGGCGACATCCGCGACCTGCGATACCTGCCGCGCATCCGCCAGATGCTTGCCGACGATCCGGAGACCGATTGCCGGTTGGCGGCTGTTTCGGCCCTGGGCAAGTTTCGCGACGAAGAGAGTATCGACGGCCTGCTGCAGATCTATCGCGAACTCGTCAACGACGCGGGAAGCGCCATCGGCGAGCCGCGCAGCAAGGTGGTGCTGCTGGCGCTGGCGAAAATCCTCGATTGCGAGGAGAGTTTTTCGCGCGAATGGCGGCGTGAGGAAAAGGTGCTCGGCCACCGGCTGCCTGGACTGTTCAGTCGTCTGAGCGACAGCCTGCGCAAGCGCTCGGGCGAAGAGCATTCCAAATTGCTGATGCGGGCCGCGGCGGCTCTGAGTTCCGCCAGTACCCGCGAGGCGTTCGGCGCGCTGCAGGCGACACGTCCTTTCGTAGCGGCGAGCGGGCATCCCGAGGCGGCAATCGTGCTCAAGCTGATGGATGGCACACGCGACATCGAGCTGCCCCACCGCGCGCTTCTTATCCTGCTCGCCCTCTCGATGCGTCCGGTGCTGGTGCAATCGCGCTTCGACGAGCGCCAGGCGCGAAGCGCGGGCTGAGTGGATCAGGGTCGCGGCGAAATTCGCGCCGCTTTGGGCTGCCTCTGTGGTGGAGAGACAGGCATTTCACAGGTTCGTCCTGCGCCATGATTTCATCGGGTTTCCGTCGAGGGGGACGCGATTGCCGGCGCGGATCGCCATCGCTCACTAGCCAGAGCCAGCAAACCGCTGATAAGTGACTCAATGGTATTCTTTTTTTAAAACGCAAAGCTCAGAAATGCGGGACATTCGTTTGCACGCGTTTCCACTAATCACCGCATGTCCCTACCTTTTTTGGGAATAGCTCAAAGACAAAAAAAGCCCCGCAGATGCGGGGCTTTTCGAATGGGGACCCCTATGATGGGGAGGTGGGGTGTAGTTTCTTTTTCGATTCCGTCTCATCAAGCCAGATGCGCCTCAACCCGATCTCGCTCTCGACACACCAAATTTGATCGAGACGATTTTGGATCACGAAGTCGATTGCTCTGCCAGTAGAAAGTCCCGAGGCGATCGCCTCGACCAGCGACCATGTCCCAACGGGTGCTGAGGTCGTTGGGATCGCCGAGCCTTCCAGTGCGGCCATAAGTCGGTCGACCGAGGATTTGTCGAAGTATTTGTCCAGGCCCGGCATCTTGCCGATGATGCCAAGCCTAACCAGTCGTTCGAACTGGATACGTGACGTCCCCAAGCGTGCTATGACTGCCTTACCCGTCATCATGCGCGAAACGACCTCGAGGGCCTCGGCCAGATTTTCGTCCGTGATGCTGCCGGCCTGATTGATGTCGGTGTCCAAAGCAACCAATGACGGTTCATTCTGAAAGAGCCGCCGCAACGTTCGAGGAGCGATTCCCGTCGCCTTCGCGGCCGACTCCATTGTGTGTACCCGCCGACTGCTCACCCTCTTGTCCAAGACCACGCTCCCGGCTTTCTTCGGGTAACGCCGTAGTATTGCGTTGCGTAGAACCGCTTTCACGGGCTCGAGGTCATCGCCACGGTATTGGCTGACCACCGTGTAGAACCTGCCCCATGCACGATGGATGCTCGCCTTCCTGGCACCCTCCCTCGGAGGTTCGAGCTTCATGAGGAATTTGTCGAGGGCATCTTCACCCTGTTGCAGCAGATTGAACCCCGCGTTCGCAGCTCGCGCCTGGGCACCTTCGGTCAAGGTCTTGTGTCGCACGGTAGGTCCGTATTCGATGACCTGACCGATCGCTTCTGACGCGGTCATGAGACCATGCATTCCCAACGCGTCCGGCAATATGGCGCCGCCTGTGCCCGTTCGCATTCTGCGATCCAGATAAGCCTCGAAGTCGCAGGCGCGAGCAACTTGAATGGCGGCCAACTCGCAGAGTTTTGGAAGATATGGACGTACCGTGCCCAGAAAATCGGCCTCGCGGACGGCCAGCGCCGGAACCTGAGTGAGAGGCAGACCATGTTCGGGGCAGGTCCGAAACGACGACAGTAGCCATGACAGTCGGCGGTAGGGTGCCAGGTTGGGTTTGTCTGCCCCCGATTCTATGTCTGCCTTGAGACAGAAGGGACAAAATCGAACGCCCGACATGGCGAGGCGCATAGACGGCAGAACGCCGAAGTCGAACTCGCGACGAGACGAGGGCAGCATTTTCGGTTGGCTTGCGGGCGCCCTCTCCGTATCGAAGCCCGCAAGGTCGAACAGGCGACGCAGCTCGCCTTCGTCGCCACGTCCGATCTTCCTGTGGTCAAGCCGCACGAGACGACTGAACTCCGTCACCGACTGCACGCGGTTGGCAGCTGCGAGGCGCGACAAAAGGGAAGGAGCGGTTTCGTCCGGATGATATGAGACAAGCAGAGCGATCTTCACCATATCGCGTCCTCCCGCGTTTCGGCGCTTGGGCTGGACGCGTGTCCGGGCGCACTATCGACGGTTTTCTTCGTGACCTTGATCGGTGAGAGCCTGCGCCAGTCGGGAGTGGGAACAAGGAATATGTTTTGAGCCTTCCCACAGTTGGTGTGGCGATGGTACGCATCCGCAAACATGTCCATCGTCACTCGCACCGCGCCGGCGTAGGCCGCCTCCTGAATGCCGTCGACGACCAGTTCGAGCGAACGCCCCAACTGGTTGGACGAGGCATGGATCACGCGCTTGGCGATATCATCGACGTCCTCTCCGAAACTCATGCCTACCTGCTGGGCAAATGCCGCCATCTCGGGCACCAGTGCCCGGAAGGCGGTATCAGGCGCAATCGGGTTGAGGACGGCCCGGTAGAAGCGTTCCGATACCATCGGGTCCTTCTCGATGAACTTCTCCAGTTCCGGCCCCCCGGACAGGATAACCACGTATGGGCGGCCGGGGATTTCCATCAGGCCCTTGATCATAGACAGCGCTTCGCGTGCTTCCGTGTCGGAAGCCTTGAGGAACAAGTCCTGTCCCTCATCGAAAAGGAAGCCGCACGCATCCCGTTCTTCGGCATGGTCTTTGACCCAGCCCCAGTACTTGTGCGCGGAAATGTTCGACTCGAAGTCCGTCTCGAAACCCAGGGCACGCAGCGTCTGGTGCGCTAGCGACTTGTTGGTCACCGGTGCGGTCACCCTGAGCGAAACGAGCGGCAGGTGACGCGCGTTGCGGCTCCGGAGGTAGGGATGGTCCCTCACCAGGTGCCTAAGCAAGGTGGTCTTGCCGGCGCCGGTGGAACCGACGACGAGCAAGCCCAGTTTGCGGTCCGCCTTGGACTGGGTCAGCGCCATTTCACGATTGGCAAGAAGCATATTCAACTGACTGGCGACGACGGTATGGCGCCGTGTCTCGACGTAGCGCTCACGCAGCGGTGCCATGCGGACAGCAGTAGAGAGGGCAAGCTCCCAGGAAACGTCCTTCATCCCGCTCAACTCCATTCGTCCTGGTCGTGGCCACGACCTTCGAGGGCCTGGCCGGTCTCGAGCGCGGCGGTATCCTTGACGATCCGCGCTTCGGCGGCCGTCAACCGCGCAAAGAGTGAGCGGGCCAGTTGACCGGGCTCGATCGGGTTCGCGAAGATATCACCGGTTTGAGGAACATCGTCCTCGGCCATTTCGTAAGTTGCGAAAATCTCGTTCTCGGCTCGCGTGAGCTCCTCGGCGGAATAGAGCGTCGGCACGATGGTCGACCGCCCCTGGGCTCCCGATGTGAGCGCCTCGACCGCAGCATAGGCCTGGCGGACACCCGAACGGCGCAACTGAGCCTTGCGGGCGTTACTGTCCCGGATTTCGCTGACGGTCGCGACCCATGTCGCAACGTCACGACCTTCCATATCCGGATCGTCGCAAACCAGGGGATACAGGCGACCCCTTATGTTCACCGAGATGGCTCCCAGGTTCTTCTGGTCCACACGAATTTCGACCTCGCGCAGCTTCTTGCTGCTCCGGCCCTCGATGTTGCTGCGGGCCTGGATGAAGAACTTCCCGAGCTGCTGGCTACGGTAGTAGTTGCCCAGGAAGCGAATGCCCTTGTTGGTGACCACGCGCTTGTGAATCTGGCCGAAGAGCGACCGATGCATCTGACGATCGGGCGGGGGCGGGGAGCCGTGCAGCGCCTCGAGGCGGTCCCACTCGTCGAGAGGCGTGGCTCCGTTCAATTCCGAATGCGGACTGGCGTGATAGCAATCCAGGACGAGACGCAAGATGGCGTATGCCAACTCGTCGTCCGTGAGGCCTGCTCGATCCGAGGAAGGATAGTCCCTCCTGGCGATCGGGTTCGAGAACGCCTTGCCGAGCTTGATGCGCTCGGAGACGAGAACTGCGGCCGTGCCGGCCATGCTTTCGACAAAGCCGCGGGCGCCGGGGTTGCCGGCCTCGGGATAGATCTTGATCGACCCCAAATCGGCTACGGCCCGCCGAAAGCGGCTCTTGATGTAGCCGGCACCCCAGTCGGTCTCGATCTCCTTGGGCGTCACCGCATGGTTCCAGCGTGACACCGCACCCACGGCCAGGGCCAAGTGGGTCTTGTCGCTGCATATCTGCTCGAGGACTGCGAGCGCACCTTCCACCGATTGCGTGGGCGACAGGACGAGACCCAGGACCAGGCGGGATGCGGTATCGATGGCTATCCAAAGCCAACGACGGAGCACCTTTACCCGCCGTTTTTCTTCCTCGGTCAGGTAATTCCAGATACCGGAGCTGAGCGCCAGATTATGCAGGTCGACCTCCCATTCGTCGATCTGCACGCGATGGCCGACGTGATCGTTGCGGTAGTCCGAAGCCACCCAGGCCAAGTGCTTGTTGGTGTATTCCTTGCCTTCGCGACGGAACATCGTCTGGTACGTGTCGAGACGTTCGATAGCCCGATAGACGGTCCTGACCGAGACGTGCGGGAGTTGCTCGTCCCGATTCTCGTTCAGCTCGTCGATTTCGTCGTTGATGTTCTTGCGGATCGTCGAGGGAAGGGGGCGAGTTTCGTGCGCGTACTTGGGCACCTCGATGGCCATGATCGCGGCGACCTCGTCCGCCACCTTCATCTTCCAGTTGCCGCTGAAGGCCTGACGATCACGCAAGGCGAGCGGATTGCAGTTCTCGCGCTTGTACACTCGCGTCCACCCCAGGATCGACCGTGCGCACGGCGGCTGACGGGTGGTCTGCTTCACGTAAGCGCGGACTTTGCGCTTACGCTTGCCGTCGACCTTGAGCGCTCCCGGTTCTTTCCGCTTGACGATGCGGCCGTTGACGAAGCTCACGATCTCGCTGAGATGCTCTTTGATCGACGCTTCGGTAAGCACCAATCTCACGAAGGGTTCACCGTTGGGATCGATCTTCTTGCCCTTGCGAGCCGCCTTTTGAGCCTTGCCTTTGGCGTGGAGGGCCAGGACGGCATTGCAGAAATCCTCCCGCCAGAGAATGCGTGCGGCTTCTTCGGCATCCATGGCGCTGCAGTCGGCGCCGGATTTGGCCAGCCGGTGGAGCGCTTTGCTGGGGTCGAAGTAGAACGGATACCGAGCGTACTCGTTCGACTTCAGCCACTCGCGGATTTCCGTGTGAGTGAACGACTCCGCCAATTCAGCGCGGTCCGGACCTTCGACAATCCGGGTCATGACCCAGCCGTCGTCATTCATGACAAGCGGGCGATAAGACGCGGTCGGGGTAACGAGCAGGTCGGTCGTATCAAGGCGTAGCTTGCGCATCAGGCGACCTTTCCGACGACAGAGGAATAGCGGATGTGGCCGCCGGATTTCAGACCGAGCTTGCCCCAGGCGAGGAACCGCACCACGGATCGATAGCCGCGTGCGCCGACGCCACTGGCCTTCACCACGTCGCCAATCGTGCAAGTGCCCGACAGCGAGGAAACGTAACGGCCAACGATGGCGTCGGCTTCGATGTCGACCTCGTAACCGATGTGATGCATCAGTCGGGCATTGGATACCTGCGTACGACTGAAGCTCTTTTCGGTGATCAGGTGAAACTGATCGGCGAATGCCCGGTTCTGGGCAGCGATCAACTCCAGGGTGGAGTGGAGGTTGGTGTTGACGGCCTTGGCAAAGGGTTTGACCGCCACAACCCACTTGCGGCCGTCGGCGAAACCGACCAGGTAGTCGAAGGTGTGCTTGTGCGCGACCCCGTCGAAATCAACGTAGGTAACCGCCGGAGGCTGATCGATCAGATCGGTGATGCCCGGAAGACGCAGGAGCATCAATGCGGTCATCAGTTCGAGATGGCTCTCGAACACCACGGCCCGTCGCTGACCGAAATAGGTCACCAGAGCGCCGCGCTTGCTGGCCTTCGACCGTAGTGCGATCTTGCGCGATGCCACTGACGGAAGGGTAGGGGTGAACGCTCCGTCGGCATCGGGAACCAGGAACGGTATGACGGGGCCGGGGGATTGAGGCGCGGGGTCGTGGGAGGGCTGGCGTGCGCGGGCGGAATCGGCGTATGGCTTCGTCAGGAACGAATTTTCGGGTTGCATATGGGCAAGGTCCTAGCTTCGCCTCCTTTCAAGGGAGGCAATGGGCGATAGGAGCAGCCGCCGGTTGTGAGCCGGACCTGGTGAGGACGTGTTTCGTCGACTCGTCATCGTGCGAGCGGTGACGAAGCCGGTTGATTGACTAGGGCAAGCGAACGTGCAAACAAGGTCATGCTGTGCGCCCTGCAAGGCGCGACGGCTGCCAGTGGTATCTGGTTTTATGATCGAGGCGTCGTGGTGCTACACGGCGCCTCATTTCATTTTTGCGGCATGTTCGAACTCCAGAATGATCCTCGTTGCGCACCCCAGATTGGTGGGGGCGAATCAATAACTAATCTCATCAATCCTTTGTGGCAAGTGCCTGATAAGATTAGTTGTTTTCTGAAGAATTGCCTGTCGGCGCGAAAGAATACAGTCACGAATTCTTCGAAATTAATCTTTCGTTAGCCATCCTATTCCTTCTCATTCGGGGTTGGCTTCCGAATAATTAGGTCTCCAGCTCGACAGCCCTGGATATATCAAGGACTCGCCATTGAGGGCGTGCTAGGTATTCGCAGGAAACTCACCAGCGCAGCGGCAAGCGATAGTTTATCCTTGGTGACGCCACCGTTATCCTTCGGATTAGGTCGGAAATTGCGTAGCCGAAAGAACAAATTCGAAGGATTGGGTAGCGCGCGCGGCACCCCGATGCCGGTCTGGCGCGAACGAAAATCGACCGCTACACACGCCCGTCAAAGTCGCCGAGGTACGATGTCGGACGGCCAGCTCTCGCGGCGGCGCGCGCCAAGGGCCACTACGCCTACGTGCATCGACCTGCGCCGTGCCTCTGGGCGATCAGTTCGATTTCATCCCTCAGGAGGACGCCTTTGCTCTCCAAAGCCTCCGCCAATGCCGCCACCGCGTCGCGGTTTTCCTCGACAATCGCGACCGCCCGCAAATACAGCGCCTCCAGGTCACGCTCCACTTTGGCCCTCAGGGCATTGTCCGTAAGCAGCTGTATCGGAGCCGCTTCGGGGGTGCTTGTCCACACCAGACTGCCGCCTAGGCCGTATGACGTGTGCCATGCCGCGACGAGCGCCGTCGCTCGCGCCAGGTCTGAGTCGCGATCACCGCCGGAACCAGCAACGACGTCAGATTTGTAGAATACGGCCTCCGCTGCGCGACCGGCCAGCATGCCGACGACAATGTTCTCCAATAGGCTCCTCGTGATCGATACGGTCCGCTCTGGGGCCCAAAATGTCTGGCCGTGCGCCCTCGATCCCTCGGAAAGAACCATTCTTTCGACGGTGCCGGTTCTCTTGACGGAATGCGCCACCGCGTGCCCCGCTTCATGGATCGCCGCCCGTCGTAAGTCCTTCGGCGAGGGCCGTTCGGTGGGCAGGACGTGCGCCTCGAGGTCTGCATAGGTCATCCTGCGGCCGGCGCGGCGAGCTTTCCTGCGAGCCGCGCGTGCCCATTCCATGGCTTCCGCGCCGGTCGCCCCGTCGCGCACGTACGCAAGCTTCGTCAGGTCCTGATCGATGAGATCACCGCCCAGATAGTGCCGCAAAATACGCACCAACTCCTGAGGTTGCGGCGGCCCGACGAAGATAGCGCGTTCCAGGCGCCCAGGTCGAAGGATGGCCAAGTCGATGTCCTGGATGCGGTTCGTCGCCCCCACTACGATGACGCCATCGCGAGCCGCCACGGCAGAGTCCAGCAACAGCAAAAAGTCGGTGATGACCGGCGTCCACCAGTCCCGCCCTCTTGGTGACATGGCCGCCCTGTTTGGGATGGCGTCCAATTCGTCCAAGAATAGTATGCAAGGTGCGGCCGCCCGCGCTCTATCGAAGACGTTGCGCAACTCCTTGATCACACCATCCAAATCGCCAGGCGAATTCCCGAAGAAGTCCGCTACCGAGCTGACGATCGTCGGCAGCCCACACGACTGCCCGAGGATCTGGGCGAACAAGGTTTTCCCGGTTCCGGGAGGGCCATGCAACACCACGCCGCGGTCGATTTCGGACCAACCGATTTTGCCGGCTCGCAGATCATCGATGTCGCGTTTGAGGTCCAGACCCCAATCCCGCGCAGCACCGTACCCCGCCGCCTCTTCCAGCTGGGGCAAGTTGTTGTTGGTTGCCGCTGGCAATTTGGTTGCGAGGGCAGCCAGCAGCTTCGGCACAGCCAGCGAAGCGCTTGCCCCGGCGGGCACGCAAGCGCAGACTTCGTCGAAATCCAGCCCGGCAAGCGGCGGCAGGGCATCGAAGTTGGTGCCGGGGCGACCGCGCATGCAGCGCCTGATGACGCGCTTGATGAGGATGGCGTCGATCGGTTGGATCACAAGGGTCGCGTCCGCCGCGCCGACAAGAGGAGCGGGCAGATGGGTGATTGCAGTGGCTATGCCGATTACCAGACGGCCTCCGGCGAGGTCTTTTGCCAATTGCTCGTCCCCATCTGCAGACCGCTTGGTCTTGGCGCCGTGGTAGGACACGATTTCGGCGCCGTGGACGTGAATTGCCACGGCATCCTTCAGGGGCTTCAGCCACTGCGTCGTGGGCGCGATGACGGTGAAGGCTCGGATTTTACCTGCCGCAACTTTGCGAAGGATAGCAGGCGTCAGCACGCGCTTGAGCGCTTCATCCGGAAGAGCTGCGCGCGAACTGGGAAAAGTTCGCTTCTGTTCTGCGTTCGTCGCGAGCGCATTCTCACCGTTGCTGGCCAATTCGAAATAGAGGTCGGAGAAATTCGTTCCTTCCGTTTCGTTGTTAGCCATCCGCACGTTCTCCGGCATGGCGACCGAGGCGGTACCACCTACTGAGCGTGCGCGCCCAGCCCGCGTCCCTGTTGATCGCGTATAGGGCAGAAGTCGCGATCCTGGGTCGATCCCCGAGGAGAGGGTGCCCGGTCACCGCACCGCTAAGACAATAGCTCGAGTAGCGAACGATGTCCCACTCATCGAGGCGCGGAGCCTGGGCCAAGGCGTCAAGAACATTCGGATCGCCCTTCGCCAAACGGGTAAGGTCGTCGCCGAGGGTTACGATAAGGCCGGGAGGTGCGAGAATGTGGCTGTATGCCATGACGTCTCCTGGTGAAAGGGTTGAGGGCGAGGAACGACGCTTCGGTCGATCGCGCCGGGTTGTGGGGCAAGGGTGCGAGTTGTGCCTGCGATCAATCGTAGGCAGAGACGCGAGGTGTTCCATGCGGCGTGGTCAAAAACGCTATCGCCAGCCACTCTGGCCTGATCAGGCCATCGGCTAGGGCCGCAACACGATCCGTTCGAGCCACAACACTCCCGGCTTCACAAGAATTCTCCTGGGCTATGGGCGGATGTCGTTGAACTCTGCGAACCCGTACCGCGCGCATAGGTGGTTAAGGTCACTCGGGCTCCATCCCATGGCCGAACATGCGCTTGAGGCGCGGATCTGTCCGCAGACGTAAGCCCAGACAGCATCTTCATCAGTGGGGTGCCGCAGCGGCTCGGTCGCAATACGTCGTCGAAGCGTTCGATATCGCAGGACCATTCGTCCCAGAGGGCGCGCCTGCGTCCGGTTCGTGCGTTCGGCTATCGAACCAAGCGCCACCAGAGCCGCGGCGTATCCGGCGTCATCGTCGTAGTCGAAGTGGGCCTTCTGCCGGTCGAGACCGGCAAACCGAGCCATCCAGCCGATGCTGCCGAGTTCTTCAATGAAGTCGACCAGATTGATGGCCTGGCTAAAGCCAGGGCTTTCACCTAGAGGCATGTGGACCTCGCCTGCTAGTGCATTGGACAGAGAGAAGGCGAATCTCCAGCTTGCGGCTGCAGGTTCGGTCGACCAAAACGAGGGGAGGTCTAGGCGCCGACGATCGCGATGTCGGGCAAGTCGACCCGTGTCTCCGGAGAAAGCGGGCGGTCGGTGCCCATCGCGATGACGCCAAGTGCGGCCAGGTGCAGGACCGCCGAAAACGGCGAAGGGTGACTGATCGCACAGGCGCAGTCGAACAGCGTGGACGAGCCTCGTTCTGCAAGGTGAAGAAGGATTGCCAGCCGATCTTCCATGGATACGTCAATGCCGGTCGCCATCTCGATGGCGCGAGCGTTATCGAGGCGCGGTTGCCGTTGGACCGCCTTCTCCGGAACCAAAACGCATTTTCGTCCGGCTCGCGAGGCGTCATGCTTAAGCTTGAGCAGGTCCTTTGCTCGCAGATGCCATACCGGCTCGGGCACACAGACGAGCGTGCGGCGAATTCTTGAGAGCGAGATGCGAAGTATGGCCAGATCGTAACTTGCGAAACCATGAGTGACGGCAATGTTCTCCACCGCGACGTCGGGACCCAGGTATTGGGCTCGGGGGTGTGCGGCGAGGAGGGAGGCAGTGTTTTTGAACAGCCGCCTGACTGTGAATGATTTGTCGACGACACCAAACGAAGGCGAGGCAGGGGGATACGCGGTCAACCCGCGATTCAACGCAAGGCGTGACATCAAAAATCTCCTGGAGCCCGCTGGCCCCTTCAATGCTTTCGGGAAAACGGCCGTCGGCGATTTCGTCGTCGGCTCTCGATCCTCAAAGACTGCGCAAAACACGCCGCCTCGATATGAGGTGTTTACAGAAAATTAGAGAAAAAAGCAATCCATATGTGCTGAATTTCGGCACATATGTCAGGTTATGGTTAATTTCTGATCGCAAGGCTAATCTTGACGGTGTGTCCGCGGCGTTCGAAAATCCTTGCGAAAGCACAAGGATTCTCGATGGTAACGGGTGGCCAGATAAGGGCTGCACGCGCTCTTTTGGGGTGGTCGCAGGAAACTCTGGGGCAGACCGCAGGCGTGGCCGTGAGGACGATCCGCTTTTTCGAGGCGGACGCGAGGCGCCCTCACGCCCGGACGCTTGATCTGCTTGAGGTTGCCCTCATGGGGGCAGGGATCGTTTTTCTGAGCACAGATGCCGGCACAGGGGTTCTGCTGAAGGTAGTCGCAGTCCGCGACTGAGAGTCTCAGGGGCATGTCAGGAAACCGACAAGGTCCGTGCCGCCAGGGAAGATTCCGTTTCGACAATCGAGTTGCGTGGGCGTTCATTTGCGTCTATCCATATTTCAACGATTCTTGAGATATTGAAATGAAGCTAGAGGAAGCGCAAGCCCTCGACGCCTTCGCTGCACTCTCGCAGCAGACGCGATTGCAGATGGTTCGTGTTCTCGTGCAGGCAGGGCCGGAAGGTCTACCTGCCGGCGCGGTGGGAGAGGCCGTCGATGCCTCTTCATCGAGTGTCTCGTTTCATCTTTCCAATCTTGAACGTGCGGGCCTGGTGCAGTCGCGCCGCGTATCCCGGTCTATCATCTACTCGGCCAATTACGCGGGCCTATCCGGCCTCATTGAATTTCTCATGCGCGACTGCTGCCAGGGGCATCCCGAAGTCTGTGCCCCGGCGGTAGACGCCGTCACCTGCTGTGCGCCTGCCAAGGAGAAGGCTGATGCCTGACCACGTCTACAATGTGCTGTTCCTGTGTACCGGCAATTCCGCCCGGTCCATCTTGGGCGAGGCCTTGATGAACCATGTCGGAGAAGGTCGATTCCGCGCCTATTCAGCTGGCTCCACTCCTAAGGGCGAGGTGCATCCGCTCACCCTCAAGACGCTAGAAAAGGCCGGCATTTCGACCGAGGGTCTGCGCTCCAAGCCCTGGGACGAGTTCGCCACACCCGATGCGCCCAAGATGGATTTCGTATTCACCGTTTGCGACAGCGCCGCCGGCGAAACCTGCCCGATCTGGCCGGGCCAGCCGATGACCGCGCATTGGGGTATTGAAGATCCTGCAAAGGTTGGTGGCCCCGAATTCGTCCGCGAAGCGGCATTCGAGGATGCCTTGCGCTTCCTGCGAAACCGCATCTCGGCCTTTATGAGCCTGCCATTGGCGAGCATCGACCGCATGGCGCTTTCCTCCAAGCTGCGCGGCATCGGCGCCATGGAAGGCTCGACCACCAAGACCGAAGGCGCCGCCTGAAAGCCTGCCATGTCCATCTTTGAACGTTATCTCACCCTCTGGGTGGCGTTATGCATCGTGGTCGGCGTCGCGGCCGGCCACCTCTTTCCCAGCCTCTTCCTGGCGCTGGGCGGCCTGGAATATGCCCAGGTCAACCTGCCGATGGCGGTGCTGATCTGGCTGATGATCGTGCCGATGCTGTTGCGCATCGACTTCGCTTCGCTCCGCCAGGTGGGGGCGCACTGGCGCGGCATCGGCGTGACGCTTTTCATCAACTGGGCGATCAAGCCATTTTCCATGGCGCTGCTAGGGTGGCTCTTCATCGGCTGGCTCTTCCGGCCGCTGCTGCCAGAGATACAAATCGAGAGTTATGTTGCCGGCCTCATCATCCTGGCGGCCGCCCCGTGCACGGCGATGGTCTTTGTCTGGTCGAACCTGACCAGGGGAGAGCCACACTTCACCCTGTCCCAGGTGGCGCTCAACGACGCCATCATGGTCGTGGCCTTCGCCCCGATCGTGGGGCTACTGCTCGGGCTTTCGGCCATCACTGTTCCGTGGGACACGTTGGTGCTGTCGGTGGTGCTCTACATAGTCGTGCCCGTCATCGCCGCCCAGGTGCTGCGTGGATGGCTTATCGGCCGGGGTGGCCGAGCCGCCCTCGATAGAACGCTCAAGGTGCTCCAGCCGCTCTCGATCGGCGCACTTCTGGTGACCCTCGTGATGCTCTTCGGCTTTCAGGGCGAGCAGATCATAGCCCAGCCGGCAATCATTGCACTCCTCGCGGTCCCCATTCTCATCCAGGTTTACTTCAACGCGGGCCTTGCCTACCTGCTCAACCGCGCTTCGGGCGAACAGCATTGCGTGGCCGGTCCCTCAGCCCTGATCGGCGCATCGAATTTCTTCGAGCTCGCCGTGGCGGCCGCAATCAGCCTTTTTGGGTTCAACTCCGGGGCCGCGCTGGCAACCGTGGTGGGTGTTCTCGTGGAAGTACCGGTCATGCTTTCGGTGGTCTGGATCGTGAACCGGTCCAAGGACTGGTACGAGGCCGGCTCGGCTGTGCGCAACAATTCAAGGCCAAAGATCGCCCGATGAGCGTCACCATCTACCACAACCCCGCCTGCGGGACGTCGCGCAACACGCTGGCCATGATCCGGCAATCGGGAGTCGACCCGGCCGTGATCGAATACCTCGTGACGCCTCCCGATAGGGAAACCGTCAGGAAGCTCATCGCCGATGCCGGGCTGACCGTACGGGAAGCGCTGCGCCAGAAGGATACGCCCTTTGATGCGCTTGGCCTGGGTGATCCGGCCAAGAGCGAGGAGGATCTGCTCGACGCAATCGGTGAGCATCCCGTCTTGCTCAATCGGCCCTTCGTCGTCACGCCCATCGGAACGCGGCTCTGTCGGCCATCTGAAGCGGTGCTCGATATCCTTGAGAACTCCGACATCGGCCCTTTCACCAAGGAAGATGGCGAAGTCGTCTTCGACGCCCAAGGAAAACGTGTTGTCTGATCTACCAAACGTCGCGCCTGACGCCCTCCAGGTCCCCGAGTTCTCTCGCCTCGTTGTGCCGGCACTTGACCATAGGCCTCGGATTCTAATGCTCTACGGCTCGCTGCGAGAGCGTTCTTACTCGCGGTTCCTGACGTTTGAAGGACAGCGCCTCCTGGAAGCATTCGGCGCCGAGGTGCGGGTTTTCCACGCCAATGGGCTGCCACTGCCCAATGATGCGCCAGATGACCACCCGAAGGTGCAGGAGTTGCGCGAGGCTATGCTGTGGTCGGAAGGACAGGTCTGGACCAGTCCCGAGCGCCATGGCGCGATGTCGGCGGTGATGAAATCCCAGATTGACTGGATTCCACTTCCCGGTGGTGCCATCCGTCCAACTCAGGGCAGAACACTGGCTTTGATGCAGGTGAGCGGAGGGTCGCAGTCCTTCAATGCCCTCAATCAGATGCGCATCCTTGGCCGCTGGATGCGGATGGTGACCATCCCCAACCAGAGCTCTGTGGCGAAGGCATTTCAGGAGTTCGACGAGGCCGGTCGAATGAAACCATCATCGTTCTACGACAGGGTCGTGGACGTCATGGAAGAGCTGGTCAAGTTCACGCTGGTTAACCGTGGCGTCTCCAACTACCTCACCTCCCGCTACAGCGAACGCAAAGAGGCGGCGACCAAGCTCGAGGAACGCGTCGGCCTTAAGGCGATCTGACACAAAATGAATACCACCACCCATTCCAACGCCGCCGCCATCTGGGCGCTGGGTGTCACCCAGATCGTCGGCTACGGCACGCTCTATTACAGTTTCAGCATCCTTGCCTCGGGGATTGCCGTGGAGTTCGGTCTGGCGGTCGAGTGGGTCTATGGTTTCATGTCATTGGCGCTCTTGGCGGGAGGTGTGATCTCGCCGTACGCCGGCGGCCTGGCAGACAAGCACGGTGCCGCGCGCGTTCTTTCAATCGGGTCGGTTGCAGCCGCAGCTGCTCTCGCGATCTGCGGTTTTGCCAACAATGCTGTCGTGTTCCTCGCCGGCGTGATCCTCATTGAGCTGGCCTCGGCTTTCGTCCTCTACGCTACCGCGTTCGCACTTCTGGCGCAGACGACCGGGCTGCAGGCGCAGCGCAGCATTACCTACCTCACGCTGATTGCAGGGTTTGCCTCGACAATCTTCTGGCCGGTGACCACGTGGCTGCTGCAAGTCATGGACTGGCACCAGGTCTACTTCCTGTTCGCAGGCCTTAACCTCGTCGTTTGCCTGCCTCTCCATCTCTGGCTCACCCGGTTCGCTCGAATTGCTGCAGCTCGCCCCGCTGACCAGGTGGCAGCCGAGCCTCTCGCCGTCGCGGATGGCAGCTTCATCTTCGCGCTCGTGGTGATTGGCTTTTCGCTTTCCGGCTTCGTGTCAGCCGCGATCCTGTTCCATATCGTGCCCATGCTGGGCATGCTGGGCCTGGGCACGAGCGGCGTCCTCGTCGCCACGCTCTTCGGACCGGCGCAGGTCGCAGGCCGGCTGGTCAACATGGCACTCGGCAAAGACCTGCCTGCGCCAATTCTGGCGATCGTCTCAGCTGTCATGATGCCGACAGCCCTGGTCGTCCTCGCCTTGACCGCACCCGCCCTTCCGGGCGCCATAGCGTTCGCGATCGTATTCGGCTTGGGAACAGGGCTCTTCAGCATTGTGTCCGGAACCTTGCCGCTTGCGCTGTTCGGCCAAGCCGGCTTCGGAAAGCGGCTGGGATGGATCAGCCTCGGACGACTATGTTTGTCAGCTATTGCACCGTTTGCGTTGTCTGTGGCCCTTGGCGCGCTCGGGCCTAAGCCATCGCTCTGGATGCTTGCGGTCGCGGGCGCGATCTGCGTAGGGGTTTTCGGTGAGATATGGCGACGGGCCGGATCCAGCTCAGGCGTTTCCGCGTCTTCCCTGCCGGCATGAATCTGGCTGACGGCGCAACGCGAGTTCTCATCGAAAGCCCGTGAAGACGCCAGCCGCATGCGGCAGCCTGATGCTGGCGACCGCTGCGCTACCGTCGGGCTAAGAGTCCGTACCGATCGTTGCCGTCGAGGCCCGTAAACGTGGTGATGTTGGCCAGACCGTCTATGCTGGCGGGAGGATCGGTATTTTCAATGATGATGAATTGCACCTGATCCTTCAGGCTCGCCAGGTGCTTATAGAAATTTTCGGCAAGTGTAGTCGCCTTGAGGGCAAGCTCGTCTTCTGTCAGGGCGCCGTGTTTCTCTGAGCGCATCGGTTCGCGATATGTCAGCAGAGGCGTATCAAGGACCAAAAAGCCCGGATGCGGCAGCTTCTTTTCGATGCAGTAGACGAACAACGCCACGTTGAACGCCGCGTGCAGAATTGCGCGAACGCCCTTGCCGTTCGACGACCGCGGTTTGCCGCCGATCGTGATGTCGTTCGTCGACAGGTCGAACTGGGCCTTGTCGGCGTCCGGGAATTTCCACTCCTTGAGAACTGCCTTCACCGATTCACCGAAGGCGAAGGCAACGGTGGAGTCAGGTCCTGCTGCCAAAGCGTCGCCGTCTCGCTTGGTGCTCTGGCCGTCGATTTCTTCCCTGCTCGCGACAAGCTCGGCGCGGCGGGCATAGAGGTCAACAATCTTCTGCAACTCTGCCCTTGCAGATGCGTAGGTCTCATAGTTGCTTCTCGCCATGGCCTCGAGTGGCCTGTCGTTTTCGATTTGGCTGTCGATTTCTTCGATCTGTTCAGTCAGTTCCTTGACGACCCGTCGGAGGCTGGCCGCTTCGCCCCGCAGAGCCAATACGGTCTGGGTAAGCTCGCGCTGCTCGACTTCGATCTTGCGGGTTTCGGCCGCTGCGGCCGCATGAGCCAGTGCGATCTCTTCACCGGCGTGGTCGTGAACCTGGGCCTCAGGTGGCGCCCCGCATACCGGGCACTCCCTGTCCGCCAGCGCCACCAGGACATAACCGCCCTCTTCGATGGACCGTAGTCGCTCAAGATCGGACGAATAGACGGCGTTGAGACGGGCGAAGCGCTGCAATGTGATATCGAGCTCGTCGAGACGCAGCTCATGCTCCTGCCTGCGATCGAGAAGAGCCCGGCGCTTCCGGATCAACTCATCAAGCGAAGACTGGGCCAGGCGCAACCGGTCCCAAAGACCTTCCGAACTGTTGTCCAGACGATCGAGCTGATCTTCTATCTCGTCTTCATCGGCGACGTCTTCACCAAGCTGTTCGTCGAGTTTGCCGACCTGTTCCGCCTCGATGAGCATGGGTGCTGCACCAAGAAGGGAGTTATGGTACGTACTAAGGGGCCCTCTGAATATCGAGGCCGGTATGGGCGCGTCGAAAAGCCCCAAGAATTAGAAGTAGAATCCATCGGCGATGCTTGAACTTAATTTCAAATCGATTCAGCTTTCGTTTGCTACTTCGACAGCCGAAATTCACTGACACGTGCTCATGCCGACAGGCCGCTTTGGATAAGACAGTCGCCAGGAGCGGACAGGCGGCTACCGGCCCCGTTACTGTCGTCTGGCAGCGACAGGAAGGCCATCTGATCAGAGCGCTTTCAGAGCGGGCAGTCGTGGCTAACCCAAAACAGCGTTCCACCGGCCTGAGTTGGGGGGGTAGCTTCGCCCTGCCGCCGCAATCCGTTTTTGCTCAGGAAATGTGTGTCGCCGAAATCGGCCGTCCCGAGGTGGCCCGGACTCATCCGGCTATCGATGATCTAGATGTTGTCCAGGATGGTTTTCGTGTCATCCATCTGCCTTAGCGAGTTCTCTATGTGTCCGCGCCAGCAAGGACCGAAATCCATCATAGTGGCGTAGGCCCGGCGCAATTCATCGGGCCGGTCTTTGGCTAGGGCCTGGATCAGAAACGCGGCTTGCTGCCGGTCCCAGGAGGCTTTGAGGCTGCCCGCGCCATCGCGCTGCCGATCTACGATGATCAATTTGTGGATCGCAAACCTCTCTGGACTGGGCACCTGTATGAGCACGCTAGATCTATAAGTAGCCGCTGCGTGGATCGGTTCAGCGATCAAGAAGTCAAGATCTGGTGCTGTCTGCTCAGAATAGCGTCGCGTTCCGGTTCGGGCGCATCTACGACAAGCGGAATCTGCCGAATATCAACGTTTGTCAGTTCGAGAGGGACACGACGCCACTGTACCCCTGGTCCGTGGCCATGCCGGTGTCAGGGCGAAAGACTGCCGAGATCGTCCACAAGCAGCCCGCAACGGCCGCACAGCGTTAGGCCTCGGTTCTGGCAGCGGAAAGGATTGCCCGGATGTCGGTCATCGACTTCGACCAGATTGATGCGTGGTCCGCCTGGTTACCGATGCGGTCGCGCTGATTGCCCTTACGAATCTGTTTGAGGAGTTGCGCACTCTCAAACCCGAGTACGTCGATGATGTTCGAGACTTCGTTCGCAATAGGGTCGGGATGGCTGCGGACCTCGGCGCTGTCCGGTCGTCGCATCGGCGCTTAGGCGAGAACGTGACCACGTGTGTCGCTACAAGGTCGTCTTCGAGGCGGTCACGTTTTTCGATGAACTCGATCTTGGCAACCGTTCGGGCCTTTCCGTGCTGACCAATTCCAACGGAGCAGGAATGACCGGCAACCCCGCTCTTCGCCAACTCACTGCAGGGCTGCAGTCGCTGCTGGATGAAGCCGAAGGCATCATTCTCTCTCGAGCGCCGCGCCGAAAACGGGCAGCCGAGCGATTGTCGCTGCCAACTGGGCACCAAATGAAAAAAAGGAAACAGGTTCGCGCATTCAGAGGAACGGCTTTCCAGGAAAAAGGAATACCTATCGTCCACCTATCAACCGCCGCCGCATCCTCTCACGAAAATCCCCCTTGCGCCGAACCGTACGGTACGGTACGCCTTGGGCAACGAAAACCGGGAGGTGGTGCGACCGTGGCGTCGGCTCCGTTCAAGGATGAGGTGTTCACCCCGCGCCAGCAGCAGGTGCTGACGGCGGCGCTCGACCTGCTGGTCGAGAGTGGGGACGGGCTCACCATGACGGCCGTGGCTCGGCGCGCTTCGTGCTCCAAGGAAACGCTCTACAAGTGGTTCGGCGACCGCGACGGGCTGCTGACCGCGACGGTGCAGTGGCAGGCGGCCAAGGTGCGCATGCCGCAGGTGGACCGCTACAAGCTCGACGCCGTCTCGCTGCGGACCAGCATCGAGCAGTTCGCGCGAGACCTGCTGGCGACGCTGGTGGGCGAAATCTCGGTGACGCTCAACCGGCTGGCGATCACCCATGCCAGCGCCGAGAAGCGCGGGCTGGGGGGCATCGTGCTCGAGAACGGGCCGCTGGCGATCCGGCGGCGGTTGAAGCCGGTGCTCGAGGCGGGGCGCGATGCGCGGCTCCTGCGGTTCGAGAGCAGCGAAGAGGCCTACCGGACCTTCTACGGGCTGGTAGTGCGCGATACGCAGATCCGCATGCTGCTGGGCGATGAAACGCTCAAGGCGACGCGGATCGAGAGCGAGGCCAAGGCGGCCACGGAACAGTTTTTTGCCCTTTACGGGGCTTAGCACAGACGCAAGAGGAGAGACCCATGCGCGTTTATTACGATCGGGATGCCGATCTCAATATCATCAAGTCCAAGAAGGTTGCCATCGTCGGCTACGGCTCGCAGGGCCATGCCCATGCGCTCAACCTGCGCGACTCGGGCGTCAAAGACGTCGTGATCGCGCTGCGTCCCGGTTCCGCTTCGGCCAAGAAGGCCGAGGGCGAAGGCCTCAAGGTCATGAGCGTTGCCGAGGCTGCCGCCTGGGCCGATCTCGTGATGATGCTGACCCCGGACGAGCTCCAGGCCGACATCTACAAGGACCACATCGCCGACAACATCCGTGACGGCGCTGCCCTGGCTTTCGCCCATGGCCTCAATGTCCACTTCAACCTCATCGAGCCCAAGAAGACCGTCGACGTGATCATGATCGCGCCGAAGGGCCCGGGCCACACCGTGCGTGGCGAATACCAGAAGGGCGGCGGCGTGCCGTGCCTGATCGCCGTTCACCAGGACGCCTCGGGCAATGCCCATGACATTGCGCTGGCTTACGCCTCGGGTGTTGGTGGCGGCCGTTCGGGCGTCATCGAAACCAACTTCCGCGAAGAGTGCGAGACGGACCTCTTCGGCGAGCAGGCAGTGCTCTGCGGCGGCCTGGTCGAGCTCATCCGCGCCGGTTTCGAGACGCTGGTGGAAGCCGGCTACGCTCCGGAAATGGCCTATTTCGAGTGCCTGCACGAAGTGAAGCTGATCGTCGACCTGATCTACCAGGGCGGCATCGCCAACATGAACTACTCGATCTCGAACACCGCCGAGTGGGGCGAGTACGTCTCGGGTCCGCGCGTCATCACCTCGGAAACCAAGGCCGAGATGAAGAACATCCTCAAGGACATCCAGACCGGCAAGTTCACCTCCGAGTGGATGCAGGAAATCAAATCGGGCGGCGCCCGCTTCAAGGCCACCCGTCGCCTGCATGACGAGCACCAGATCGAGGAAGTCGGCGAGAAGCTCCGTGGCATGATGCCCTGGATCAAGGCCGGCGCGCTGGTCGACAAAACCAAGAACTAAGCATGAGCCGCCTTCCACGCTTTCCGGTGGAAGGACGATGCCTTTGCGGGGCCGCCAGCTATGTGCTGGCGGCTTCGCCACTTGCAGTCTACGCGTGCCATTGCAGGGACTGCCAACGCTTTGCCAGCGGGCCATATGCCGTCGGCATCATAGTCAATCGCAAGGATGTGATCTTTCCGCAGGCCGCGGCACTCGCGTCAACGCAGAGGCGGGGCGACAGCGGGCGGATCGTTCGGCAGTTTGCCTGCGCGCAATGCGGGACGCGGCTCTGGCATGAGGCCGACCACGCGCCCGACACGGTAATCCTGCGAGCAGGGACGCTCGACGAGCCGGGCTGGGCGCGGCCGGCGGTGCATAGCTGGACGCGAAGCAGGTTGCCCTGGGTCGACCTGGGCGACGAGCCGCAATTCGCCGGCGCGGTGCCATCGCGCGACGTGCTTTACGATGCGTGGCGCGCGTGGCTGGACGCGGGCGAGACGTGACGGTTCAATGGCGCATGGGCCGGCGATTCCATGCCGGGCAAAATCATTCATCCGAGGGCTTCCAATTGCCTCTTCCGAAGTTTCCGCAGCAGGGCGGGTGCCATTGCGGCGCCGTGCGTTACGAACTGACCGCGCCGCCGCTGGGCGTCTATAATTGCCATTGCACCGACTGCCAGAAGATGAGCGGGGCGGCCTATGCGATGTCGATGCCCGTGCGCACCGAAACGCTGGTCCAGCTTTCGGGCGAAGTCTCGATCTTTGAGAAGGTGGCCGATAGCGGGCGGCGCGTGCAGATGGTGTCGTGCGCCAAGTGCGGGACGCGGATGTGGAACGTGCCGCTGTCCTCGCCCGAGATGCGCACGCTGCGACCGGGTACGCTCGACGATTTTTCGTGGGCGGAGCCGGTGGGCAATATCTGGACGAAGAGCCGGATGCCCTGGATCGAGATCGATGCGGCGCTGGTCAATTACGAGGGGCAGCCACCCAGCCGCGAGCCGCTCTACGCCGCGTGGTCGGCCAAGCATGGAGAAGCCTGATGGCGACGGCGGATGATATTGCCAAGGTGCTCGAGCAGGAGCGGGCGCTGGTCTTTGACACGTTCGACGAAGATGCGGCCTTCGCCATCGGCTCGGCAATCCGCGAGCGGGCGATTGCCGACAAGCTCGGGATCGTCTGCTCGATCTTGCTGTGGGACCGGCCGCTCTTCTACATGACCCGGCCAGGAACGACGGCGGACAATGCCGATTGGGTGCGGCGTAAGGCCAATGTGGTCAAGCGGTTCCAGAAGAGCAGCTATCGCATGGTGCTCGAGCAATTGCCGCGTGAGGACCGCCTGTTGCCGGAGGCGCGGGCGTTGCCGCCGGAGGACTATGTGCTTGCGGGCGGTGGTTTTCCGATCCGCGTGAACGGGGCAGGGATCATCGGTGCTGTCGTCGTATCGGGGCTGCCGGAGCGGCAGGACCATGCGGTGGTGGTGGCGGCGATTGCCGGCTATCTCGGCAGGGATACGGCGGCGCTGGCGCTGGAGCCATAGTGATGAAGCTGCGCTACCAGATACTGGACGTGTTCACCGGCGAGGCGTTCAAGGGCAATCCTCTGGCCGTGGTGGCGGATGCCGATGCGCTCGACGACGCGCAGATGCAGATCATTGCGCGCGAGTTCAACCTCTCCGAGACGATCTTCTTCAGGACACCGAAGGATTCCGCACACAACGTTGCGGCGCGTATCTTTACGCCGGGCGGCGAATTGCCGTTTGCCGGGCATCCCACGGTGGGCGCAGCGGTGGCGTTGGGGATCGAGCATGGCCTCGACGAGGTGACGATCGAAGAGAAGATCGGCCTGATCCGTGCGCAGGTGGCGGTGATGGACGGTCGACGTGGGCGCGCCGTGTTCGAGTTGCCGCAATTGCCGGCCGAGGCTGGAGCGCCGCCGGAACGGGAAGCCGTGGCGCGGGCACTGGGGCTCGATGCCGGCGAAATCGGGTGCGGGGCCTTTGCGCTGTCGACCTATTCGGCAGGCGTGAGCTTCCATCTCGTGCCAGTACGCGATGCGGACGTGTTGGCGCGAATAAAGGTGAACCTCGCGGAGTGGAACGAGGCTTTCCCGCATGGTCGGCACTCGGCCTACGTCTTCACGGAGACGCCGGGCGAAGATGGCAACGATTTTGGCGTGCGGATGCTGAGCCCGGCATTGGTGGGCGAGGACCCGGCCACGGGCAGCGCTGCGGCGGCGTTCATAGGGTTGCTGGCTCTGCGTGCGCCGTTGGCGACGGGCGAGGTGCGCTATGCCATCCGCCAGGGCTACGAGATGGGACGCCCGAGCCGGATCGACCTGGTGTTGACCATGAAGGATGGCATGCTGGTGCGCGGGCAGATCGGCGGGGATGCCGTCATCGTCGCGCGCGGCGAGCTCGATTGGGACTGAGCGCGCAGAAGCCTCTGAATACCTCGAAAACACGTCTTCGCGACACCCGACGCCAATGCTACCGCTGGTGATGGGCGTTGAGGGCGATTCATGGACTTATTGTTCGATATCATCCTGTGGCTGCACTTCACCGCGTTCGTCGTAGGCGGCGCCAACGTGGTGACCATGCCTTTCCTCGTGGCGCGGATGCATGCAGCGAGCCCCGAAACACGGCAGGCGCTGTGCTCCATCGCCAAGGCGTTGAGCCGTGCCGGGCGCGGGGCGATGGTGGTGCTGCTGATCACCGGGCCGATCCTCATGTGGCAGCGCTATGGCGGGCTATCGGGTGCGAGCGTCTGGTTCTGGGTCAAGATGGCGTTGATCGTGCTGATGCTGGTTTCCATCATCGCGGCAGGGATTACCTTCAAACGCGCCGAAGCGGGCGACGATGCGGCGCTCGAGACGGCCGAGACGGCGGGCAGGATAGCGGCCGTGGCCTTCCTGGGCGTGCTGCTTTCGGCGGTATTTGCTTTCAACTAACCATTTGCCCCACGCAATGGGTTGCGCCCGGCTGCGATTTCGCGCATTTTGCGAGTCACCAGTGCATACGGGCACCCAGGACCAGTCGATGCAGCGCAGCCGCGCCATTGCCATTGCAGCCAAGCAGCAGGCGGAGAACAACCGCCTGATGATTATGCTTGGGTTGCTCCTGCTCCCCGCGCTTCTCCTTCTCCTTATCAGCCCCTGATAACCGGCGGCCCAGATCAAGCTGGGCGGGTGGTCAGGGGATGTGCGCAATGAGCCGAACAGGAAATGTCCGGCCGCTTAGGCTTTTATGGCCCGGCCGTTTGATCAGGATAGTACCAGAATGACTACGCAGACCCCCGCCACCGACAGCAACAAAGACCGGGTCTATATCTTCGACACCACGCTGCGCGACGGCGAGCAGAGCCCCGGCGCGACCATGACGCTCGAGGAAAAGCTGCAGGTTGCCGAGATCCTCGACGATATGGGCGTGGACATCATCGAAGCAGGCTTCCCGATCGCTTCGGTCGGTGACTTCGAATCCGTGGTGGCAGTGGCCAAGCGGGCAAAGCGCTCGGTGATCGCGGGCCTGGCGCGCGCCATTCCGGCCGATATCGACCGTGCGGGCGAAGCGGTGCGTTTTGCAAGGCGCGGGCGTATCCACACGTTCGTATCGACCTCGCCGATCCATCTGGCGCACCAGATGCGCAAGACGCAGGACGAGGTGATCGAGATCATCACCAAGACCGTGACGCAGGCACGCAACCTCATCGATGACGTCGAGTGGTCCGGCATGGATGCGACGCGTACGCCGCTCGATTTCCTGGCGCGATGCGTGGAAGCTGCGATCAAGGCTGGCGCCACGACGATCAACCTGCCCGATACGGTAGGCTACGCCATTCCCGAAGAATATACGGCGATGTTCCGGCACATCATCGACACCGTGCCGAATGCCGACAAGGCGATCTTCTCGACCCATTGCCACAACGACCTGGGCCTGGCCGTCGCCAATTCGCTGGCCGGCGTCATCGGCGGGGCGCGGCAGATCGAATGCACGATCAACGGCCTGGGCGAGCGCGCGGGCAATGCGGCACTTGAGGAAGTGGTGATGGCGCTGCGCACCCGCGCGGATGCGATGCCCTACCACACCGAGATCGAGAGCACGCATCTGGCGCGTGCGTCCAAGATCGTGTCGGCGGCCTCGAACTTCCCGGTGCAGTACAACAAGGCGATCGTCGGCAAGAACGCCTTCGCGCATGAAAGTGGCATCCACCAGGATGGCATGCTCAAGAACGCGCAGACCTACGAGATCATGACGCCGGAAAGTGTCGGCATCAAAGAGACGACGCTCGTCATGGGCAAGCATTCGGGTCGCGCGGCCTTCAAGGACAAGCTGCGCGAGCTGGGCTACGACCTGGGCGACAATGCCTTCCAGGAAGCCTTCGTGCGCTTCAAGGATCTGGCCGACCGCAAGAAGCATGTCTACGACGCCGATATCGTGGCGCTGGTGGACGATGAGGCCGGCTCGATCGACGACCGCATCAAGCTGGTCGACATGGAAGTGGTGAGCAAGACCGGCGGCACGCATCGCTGCGACATGACGCTCTCGATCGATGGTGAGACGGTTACGGCGAGCTTTGACGGCACCGGCTCGGTGGACGCGATCTTCAACGCAATCAAGCAGGCCGTGGGCAAGGAACCGCATCTGGTGCTCTATGCCGTGGACGGCGTGACCGGCGGCACGGATGCGCAGGCGAGCGCGCATGTGCGCCTCGAAATGGGCGGGCGGATTGCCTCGGGCAATGCGGCCGAGCCGGATACGCTGGTGGCGTCGGCGCGCGCGTATCTCAATGCGTATAACCGGCTGCTGCTCGACAAGGGGCAGGCGGCGCAAGGTGCGATGGCGGGGTAGGTTCGCGGGTTGGGGCGAGGTGTGTGCCCATAGCGCGGTGCTATCTCGCCCCACCACCGTACTTCCCCGGCCGTAGAGCCGGGCCCACGGATGTCTCCACTCGGGTAGAGGGGGGCAATAGGCCCCGGATCAAGTCCGGGGAAGTGCGGTGGTGGGGATGGTGGAGGAGATGGCTGAGGAGGTTTCTCCTCCTACCCTGCCACCCTCAACGCCCCCGGCAATTCCTCAGCGAAAATCGCGATCTCTTCCGGGCGGCCGACGCTGATGCGGATGCAGCGGTCGAGGGTGGGGGCCATGGGCTTGCGGACGAAGACGCCGCGGTTGGCGAGGGCCTGGAGCACGGCCATGGCGAAGGCGCCGTCGCGACCGCAATCGACGGTGACGAAGTTGGTGGCCGAGGGGATTGGCGTCAGGTCGTTGTCGCGGGCGATGGCGGCGATGGTGTCGCGGCCTGCAGCGATGTTGGCGAGAGTGGCTTCCAGGTAGGGCTGGTCCGCCAGAGCGGCGAGCGCGGCGACCTGGGCCTGGCGGTTCACCCCGAAATGGTTGCGGACCTTATCGAAGGCGCGGATGGCCTGGGCTTCGCCGATGGCGTAGCCGCAGCGCAGGCCGGCCAGGCCGTAGGCCTTCGAGAAGGTCCGGAAGCGCAGTATATTGGGGCGGGTGACGTCCAGAGGCGGTAGCGTGCCGGCGGGTGCGGTTTCGCCATAGGCCTCATCGAGCAGCAGGAGCGTGGTGTCGGGGAGCGAGGCTGCGAAGGCTTCGACCTCGGCTGCGGGCCACCAGGTGCCCATCGGGTTATCCGGGTTGGAGAGGTAGACGAGCCTGGCGTTTTCCCGTTGTGCGGCCTCGGCCAGTGCCGAGAGGCTTTCGCGGTCGGCCTCGTAAGGCACGGTGACGAGCTGGCCACCGAAGCCGGCGACGTGGAAATTGAAGGTGGGATAGGCGCCCAAAGAGGTGACGACCTTGTCGCCGGGGTTGAGGTAGAGGCGGGCCACGAGGCCGAGGAGGCCGTCTATGCCCTCGCCGACCATCACGTTTTCAGGGGCGACGGCGAGATGGTGCGCGAGGGCGTGACGGAGATCGTGGTTTTCGGGATCGCCATACATCCAGACGTCGCCTGCGGCGCCAGCGAGTGCGGCGATGACGCTGGGCGCGGGTCTGAAGCCGCTTTCATTTGCGCCCAATCGTGCGCGGAACGGGCGACCGGAGCGGCGTTCGAGCGCCTCGGGCCCGACGAAGGGCACGGTTTCGGGCAGGCTTTGCGCGAGCGCGGTGAGGGCGGGGCGGGACATCACTGATCCTTGAGGCGTCGGCTGAAACTCCAGCTCACTGGCTAACGTATCTTTGCGTTGCATTGAAGCGCGCCGGGGCGAACAGTGCGCAAGGAATTATCCCGGGGAGAAGGGATCATGAAGAAAAGCAGACTGGGCGTGGCGGTGATGGTGGCAGCGGTCTCGCTGACGGCGGGGGCGCAGGCGGCCGATACGGCGGTGGCGATCTTCGCCGGTGGGTGCTTCTGGAGCATCGAAAGCGATTTCGACCATGCGCCGGGCGTGCTCGACACGACCTCGGGCTATATCGGCGGCACGGTGGAGAACCCAACCTACGAGCAGGTTTCGACCGAAACGACCGGGCATCGCGAGGCGGTGCGCGTCACTTACGATCCCAATGTCACGAACTACGAGAAGCTGCTGACGGCTTATTGGCACATGACCGACCCGACCGATGGGGAAGGGCAGTTCTGCGATTATGGCGACAGCTACCGGCCGGGCCTCTTCCCGCTGGACAAGGCGCAATATGATGCCGCCGAGGTCAGTAAGGCGGAGATCGGCAAGGAACTGAACAAGCCCGTGGCGACCACGATCGCGATGGCGACGAACTTCTATCCGGCCGAGGATTACCACCAGAATTTCTGGCAGACCAATGCGGCGCATTACAAGGCGTACCGCGCCGGGTGCGGGAAGAATGCCAAGGTCGAGGCGCTATGGGGGCAGTCGGCGTTCGAGGGCCTCAACGGGCACGAATAGGCTATTTCGTCTCCGGGCTCGGCACGTTCGGGTCAGGGGTGACCGAGATTTGGTGCTCGGATTGAGCGTTCAGCTCCTTGGTGAGCGCGATCTTGGATTCCTCGGTCAGCGAGTAGAGTGTCGAGAGGTAATTGGGCGTCGCCACCCATGCGCGAAGCTGCATGGCGACGCTGGCGCCCGAAAAACTATCCACATGCACATTGGGTGAGGGATCGATCAGCACGCGCTTATCGCTGGTGGCGACGCGCAGCAGGATTTTTCGCGCCTTCGCGATGTCGAGCGAATCGGGGATCGAGACATTGACGTCGATTCGCCGGCGCGGCTCGCGGCTGTGATTGGTGATGGCCGAGGCCCAGAGCTTCTGGTTGGGCGTGAAGATGTAAAGGCCGCTCGTCGAGCGCAGGCGCGTTCCGAAAAGGCCGATTTCGACCACGACGCCGGCCACGCCATCGCCGGTGATGAACTCGCCGATGGCGATGGGGCGCAGGAGAATCAGCATGATTCCGGCGGCGATATTGGCCAGCGTGTTCTGGAGGGCCAGCGCGATGGCGAGGCCGGCCGCGGCGAGGGCGGCATAGATCGACGTGCTGGCAACGCCGATGAGGCTCAACGCCGTAATGATGGCGAAGATCAGGATGCCGTAGCGGGTGACCTGGGAGACGAGCGGGACGAAGTTTTTATCCACACCATAGGCCCGCGGCATCAGGTGTTCGACGAAACGCGAGGCCGTTCGGGCCAGATACCAGCCGAAAAGCAGCACCAGAATCGCGGAAATGATCGAGCCAGCGTTGGCCAAAAGCCAGTTTGCCGGAATCATCACGAGGTTGGAGGCTTCTCTAACGCTTTCATCCATAAGGAAATTCCCGATTGTCGCGGTGATTTATCCTAACAAAACGATCGCGGCGGAAAAGTGCTGTACGGTGCTAGACAGGCAGAAAGAGCTTTGCTAGAGAGGCGCCACGTTGGAACCGGCGGTTGCAGCCGGGTGCGTAGCTCAGATGGTAGAGCAGCTGACTCTTAATCAGCGGGTCCACGGTTCGAGTCCGTGCGCACCCACCAACGTTTACAAAAGGCGGCCTTCGGGTCGCCTTTGTTGTTTCCGGCATCCGGCAGGGTCGGCAATAATGGCCGCCACTTTGCCAGGAGAGATTCATGCCGGAAACCAAGGTTGCCCTGATCACGGCCGGAGGCAGCGGAATGGGCGCGGCCGCGGCGCGCCGCTTTGCCGCCGACGGTTATCGCGTCGCCATTCTCTCGTCCTCGGGGAAGGGGGAAGAGCTTGCGACGGAGCTGGGTGGTTTCGGCGTGACGGGCTCGAATCAATCGGTCGACGATCTTCGGCGGCTGGTCGAGGGGGCCGTGGAACGCTGGGGGCGCGTCGATGTGCTGGTCAACAGCGCCGGGCACGGTCCGCGCAAGCCGATACTCGAGTTGACCGATGAGGACTGGCACAAGGGCATCGACACCTACTTCCTCAACGTCGTTCGGCCGACACGGCTGGTGACGCCGGTGATGCAGAAGCAGCGGAGCGGGGTGATTATCAATATCTCGACAGCGTGGGCGTTCGAGCCCAGCGAGATGTTTCCGACTTCGGCGGTGGCGCGGTCGGGGCTGGCGGCCTTCACCAAGGTTTTCGTCGATACCTATGCGGCGGACAATATCCGCATGGCGGCGTGACGCGGTCTATCTAGGAGATGGCGCCGGGTTTGGCCCGGCGCCACGTTTCTTACTCGGCTGCTTCCGCGGTCAGGTCGTCATCGAGACCGGCCAGGGCACGGGCCATGGCCAGGCAGGCGGGCTGTTCGCGGCTGTAGCGGCCGCCGATTTCCATCATCAGCACCGTGCCGGGGAGGAAATCGAGCTCGTCGAAAATGTCTTCCCAGTCGATGTCGCCCCAGCCGAGCGGCATGTGGAGGTCGCCCAGGCCCAGGGCCGTGGCTTCCTGCGGGTGGTACGGCTGGTAGAAGCCGATCGGGCGTCCGAAGGAGTCATGGACGTGAAGGTGCCCGGCGACCGGCGCCATCGCGGCGATCTGCTCGCGGAAGTCGAGGCCGCGATAGGTGGATTCGATATAGGCGTGGCTGAAGTCGATCAGCGCCACAAGATTCGGGTGGTCGACTGCCTTGACGGTCTCGGCGATCTCGGCCGGGGTCTGGCGGTACTGGCCGGGTTCGGTGGTGAAGATGTTCTCGAGCGCCACTCGCACGCCGTTCGGGCGGGCGAAGTCGGCGAGTTCGTTGAGGATGTCGCGTTCGCGCAGGTCCGCTTCGGCGCGCTCGTGGATCTGGGCCGCGCGCAGGCACCCGCCGTGCTGGACGATGATGCCCGCTTCGATACGGTTGCAAAGTTCAACGAGAGCCTTGGCGGCGTCGAGCTGGTGCTCGGCGGTCACCGGATCCATGAAGTTGGACGAGACGAGGCCGTGGACGGTGTAGCGGAAATCGAACTGGCTGGTGAGCGACACCAGAGCGTCGGCGCGCTCCTCGATGATGCGGCCGCCCGCGACCAGATCGAGGGTGGTGAGGCCGAGTTCGACCGTGTCGACGCCGATATCGGCGAGACGACGCAGATCGGCTTCGAGGCTTTCGAACTCGCCGTCGACGGAACCGGCGTTGAAGCCGGTGGCGATGATATTGCCCATTTGGTGCTCCTGAATGGCCTTAGGCGTGGGGATTGATGCGGCGGCCGTCTTCGGCCGAGAACACGTGCAGCGCTTCCTGCCCGAGCGAGAGGTGCACGGAGGTGCCGGAGGCGATTTCTGCAGTGTCGGTGTCGAGCGCGATGAGGCGCGAGCCGTTGGCGTCGGCATGGATCAGGCGCGAGGCGCCCAGTTCTTCGACATAGTCGACGACGGCGGGAATGGCGCCGGCGGTGTTGGCATCCGAACGGCGAACGGCCTCGGGGCGAACGCCGAGCACGATCTTGCGGCCCGGCACGCGCTGGCCGTTGAGCGATTCAACGCGGATACGACCGCCGGTGCCGTGGACGAAGAGACCATCGGCATCGAACTCGCCTTCGAGCAGGTTCATGGCAGGCGAGCCGATGAAATCGGCGACGAAGCGGCTGGAGGGGTTGTTGTAGACCTCGATGGGGCGCCCAACCTGCTCGACACGGCCGGCGTTCATGATGATGAGGCGGTCGGCGAGCGTCATGGCTTCGGTCTGGTCGTGGGTCACGAACACTGAAGTCACGCCCAGTTGGCGATGAAGCTTGCGAACTTCCGAGCGCATGGCCACGCGCAGCTTGGCGTCGAGGTTCGAGAACGGCTCGTCGAAGAGGAACACCTTCGGCTCGCGCACCATGGCGCGGGCCATGGCGACGCGCTGGCGCTGGCCGCCCGAGAGTTCACCGGGGCGGCGGTCGAGGAGCGCTTCGAGGCCGACTGCCTTGGCCACGGCCATGACGCGAGCGTCACGCTCGGGCTTGGGGACACGGGCGACCTTGAGGGAATAGCCGATGTTCTTGCCCACGGTCATGTGCGGGTAGAGCGCGTAGTTCTGGAAGACCATGGCACAGCCGCGCTCACGCGGCTCGAGCTGGTTGACGACGCGGTCGCCGATGAGGATTTCGCCGTCGGTGATTTCTTCCAGGCCCGCGATCATGCGGAGCAGCGTGGACTTGCCGCAACCCGAGGGCCCGAGAATGACGATGAATTCGCCCGCCTCGATCTCGACGTCCACGCCGTGGACCACGAGCGACTTGTTGTAGCGTTTCTTGACGCCCTTGAGAGTGATGGCGGTCATGTTCGATCCAATCATTTGTCGCGAGAGATGAGGCCGCGCACGAACCAGCGCTGCATAAGGGCAACGACGAGGAGCGGGGGCAGCATGATGATGAGGGCGCCGGCCATGGTGACGTTCCAGTCCGGCGTGCCGTTCTGGGCGGGAATGAGCGCCTTGAGTTGCATCACCACGGTGCCGAAATTGGCGCGGTCGGTAGTGACGAGGAGTGGCCAGAGGTACTGGTTCCAGGACGAGACGAACATGATGGTGGCGAGCGCCAGCATGTTGGTGCGCGAGAGCGGGATGAGCACGTCCCAGAAAAAGCCCATGGGGCCCGAGCCATCCATCTTGGAGGCTTCCACCAGTTCATCGGGAATGGTCATGAAAAACTGGCGGTAGAGGAACGTGCCGGTCGCGGTAGCGATGAGCGGCAGGATGAGGCCGGTATAGGAGTTGAGGAGGTTCCAGTTCAGCGCGATCTGGACGCCCGATACCGACTGAACCAGCCAGGTGATGCCGAGTGTATCGAGCAGCACCTGGAACGGCAGCAGCGCGTTGGCGGCAATCGAATAGGTCGGCACGATGCGCACTTCGAGCGGCAACATCAGGGTGATGAAGATCGCCCAGAAGCAGATCATGCGGGCGCGGAAGTTGAAGAAGACGATGGCGAAGGCCGAGAAGGCCGCCAGCGTGATCTTGCCGATGGTCACTCCGGCTGCCACGATGAAGCTGTTGATGAGCTTGGGGCCGAGGTCGGCGCGCGCCCAGGCGGCCTGGATGTTCTCCATGAGGTGGTTGGACGGCAGCATAGAGAAGGGCACGCGGGCCACTTCCTGGAGCGATTGCGAGCCGGCCACGATCACCACCCAGAACGGGATGAGCACCAGGACGAGCCCGATCACCATCGCCGCGTAGGAAACGAAATCGAAGAATGGGGAGCGTTCGATCATCTATCGGCACCTCAATTGTAGTGGACGCGCCGTTCGACCCATTTGAACTGGACGAAGGTCAGCGAGATGACAAGGAGCATGAGGACGATCGACTGGGCGGCGGCGCCCGAGTAGTCGAGGCCTTTGAAGCCGTCGAAGTAGATCTTGTAGACCATGACTTCGGTGGCACCGATCGGCCCGCCTTCGGTCATGACGTCGATGAGCCCGAAGCTGTCGGTGAAGCTCGAGATGATGTTCATGATCAGCAGGAAGAACACGGTCGGCGCGATCAGGGGCAGCTGCAGGTCGAGCATGCGGCGGAACGGGCGGGCGCCATCCATGGCCCCGGCTTCCGAAAGCGAGCGCGGCACCATCTGGAGGGCGGCGAGGAAGAAGATGAAGTTGTAGCCGATGCCGAGCCAGGCATGGCAGATGATGACCATGGCGAGGGCATGCCAGCCGACCGTGGAAGGGTCCCAGATACCGGGCCACATCTGGTTGACCGCGCCGATCAGCCCGGCCTCGGGCGAGAAGATGAAGCGGAAGGCGACGCCGGCCGCAGGGGCGGCGATCGCATAGGGCCAGACGAAGACCGACTGGAAGAGCTTGGTGCCGCTCAGGGCCCGGTCGGCGAACATGGCCAGGATCAGCGCCACGGCCATGGAAAGGCCTGTCGCTGCGATGGCGTAGAAGGCGCTGCGGCCCACGGTCGCCCAGTATTTGTTGTCGGCAAAGATGGCGAGGAAGTTGTCGAACCCCACCCAGGTGTTGCCGCCGCCCCACGCCTGTTCAAGCGTGAAGGCCCAGTAGAGGGCCTGTGACGTGGGCCAGTAAAAGAAGACCAGGACCAGGATGAGCTGGGGCGCCAGGAGGAGCCACGGCAGCCAGCCGTTCCGGTAAAATGCGCGTCGTTCCATGGCGAAGAGCCATCCTCAAAAATGAAAAAGGCATGGGCTGGCGGAGCAGCCCATGCCGGAGTTTGCGGGGATCAGGGGAGCGTGGCGCCCGGATAGGTCTTCTCGAACTTGCGCAGGATGGCGTTCGAGCGTTCCGCGGCCTCGTCGAGGGCCTGCTGCACCGGCTTGTTCTCGAAGAGAACGGCCTGGATGGCGTCCTGGACTTCCTTGCGCACGGCGCCGAAGTTACCGAGACGGACGCCGCGGGTGTATTCGGTCGGCGGGGTGAAGGTCAGGCTCTTGATGGCGAGCTCGCGGCCCTTGTAGGGGGCAGCGGAGTAGAAGCCCTTGTCGACCATGGCCTGGTAGCCCGTGTTGGTCACCGGGATGTAGCCGGTAACGGTGGACCACCATTCGGCCTGCTTGGGCGTGGCGATGAAGTTGTAGAAGGCGGCAGCGCCCTTGTACTCTTCAGCCGACTTGCCCTTGAGGGTCCAGAGAGCCGCGCCACCCACGAAGGAATTGGTGCGCTCGGTGCCTTCCCAGACCGGGAGCATGGTTACGTCCCAGTGCATGCCTTCCTTGGCCTGCTTGCCGATGAAGCCGTGGTCGGCGATCGAGGACGAGCTCATCTGGCAATGGGCGTTCACGAAGGAATCGTTGGCGGTTTCGCCAGCGGCCTTGCTCTTGTTCACGAGCAGACCTTCGTCATACATCTTCTTGTACCAGGCGAGCTGGTCGACGAACTTGCCCTTGTTGAAGGCAACTTCGGCATCCAGGCCACCGAAGCCGTTGCCCTTGGTGGCGATCGGCTGGTTGTGGACGGCGGAGAACTCTTCCCACCACTGCCACTGACCGGTCGGGTCGAACGCGATCGGGCATTCGTAGCCGGCGGCCTTGAGCTTGCGGGCGATATCCTCGACCTGTTCCCAGGTCTGGGGCGCGCCATCGAAGCCAACGGCCTTGAGAGCATCAGTGTTGTAGTAGAACACGGCCGTCGAGTTGTTGAACGGCATGGCGAGCAGCTCGCCCGTCGAGGTCGAGAAGTACGAGGCGATGCCCGAGAAATAGTTCGACCAGTCGATCTTGTAGCCGTTCTCTTCCATCAGCTGGCGCACGGGGACATAGGCGCCCGAGAGCATCAGGTCGACGACGCCGCCGTCGCTGATCTGCGCGATGGTCGGCTGCTTGTTGGCGCGGAAGGCCGCGATGGTGTTCTGGAGATTGCTCTCGTAATTGTCCTGGCTGACGCACACGATTTCATAGTCCGCCTGGGACGCGTTGAAATCCTTGCACATGTCCTGGATGCGTTCGCTCAGGTCGCCGGAAAGGCCGTACCAGAATTCGAACTTGGTAGCGGCCATGCTGGGCGCACTCGTAAGCGCGATGGCGCCGACCGTCATTGCTGCGCCGAGCAGCAGATTGCTCTTCATTAGGTGTCTCCAAAGTGGGAAGCCGTGGTCTTTCCGGGCGGGACTCCTAGCTTCCGACTTTGACGGAGCGGTCACCTGGCGATGACTGCGCAATTACGATTGCATGAAGGTTCTCGGACAAAGTGTGCAGAGGGTGCCGCGGAGAATGAACATCCCCGCGGCTCTGCAACGATAGGTGTTCACACGGTCGTTGAGGTTTCCGGCTTTCCGAGCCGCAGGCCGAGGACTACCGGAATCGCCAGGGCGTAGATGACGATGACCGAAAGCCAGACGGCGCCGGGCCATTGCTCGCGGACGAGGAAGTAGACGCCCGAGAAACCCAGCGGCGCGGCGATGGAGGCAAGGCTGACCACGGAGGCCAGGACGCCCTGGAACTGGCCCTGCAGGCTCTCATCGACCTGGCGGGTGGCGAGAGACTGGAGCGCCGGTGCGCCGATACCGCCGAGCGCGAAGATGGGCATGATCGCGAAGACGACCCAACTCTGGGTGGCGAAGGCCATGATGACCAGTGCGATGGAAACGCCGGCGATACCCGCGAGGATCGTGCAGCGCTCCCCGAGGAGCTTGACTGCCGGCCCAGGCAGGAAGGCCTGCGCCAGCGTCTGGCAGACGCCGAACGTACCGAGGGACAGTCCGATCCAGAGGCCGTTCCACCCGAAGGTATCCGTGCCCCAGAGCGCCCAGGCGACGCCGTAGGCCTCTCCGGTGGCGCTGAGGAGGAAGAAGGTGGCGATGATGGGCAGCAGGCTCTTCATCGTGAGCACCCAGCGCAACGGTCGAAGCGGATTGAGCGCGGCAAGATCGATCTTCTCGTGCGTGGGTGTGCGGGATTCCGGCAGGACGAAATAAGCGAGGAGGAGATTGCCGGCGTTGAGGACGGCCGCAGCGATGAAGGGCAATCGCAGCCAATAATCGCCGAGGGCGCCGCCGAGGATAGGGCCGATTATGAAGCCGGCGCCGAACATGGCGTTGAGGAAGCCGAAGCGGCGGGCGCGGCTTTGCTCGGGCGAGATGTCGGTGATGTAGGCGGTAGCCACCGAGACATTGGCGCTCGTGAGGCCGGCAATGGCACGGCCGAGCAGCAGCAGCCAGAGACTGGGGGCAAAGGCGAGGAAGAGGTAGTTGATCGCCGCTCCGGCAAGCGAGATCAGCAGGACCGGGCGCCGGCCCAAACGATCGCTCAGCGAGCCGAGGACGGGAGCGAATACGAACTGCATGGCCGCGTAGAGCGCGGCCATGATGCCGATATAGGTGGCGACGTTCTCGGCGTGCGTGACGTCCTGCAACAGGGCGGGCAGGATGGGGAAGATGAGGCCAATGCCGACAGCGTCTAGGACAATGGCTGCATAGATGACGACCAGGGGTCTGTTCATAGCGAACTCCGGTGGGCGCGAGCATGCGGCGCTGCTCGCGCCGATGGCTCGCGTTGAGGCCCGACGGTCTGTCGGGCGATGCGGGTTTTGGAAGACGCTGGCCGACCCATGCGCGAAGGGGCAGGGGCGGCGTGTGCTTGACCACCTGGACGACTATTCGTCCACCTGTTTACTCCGCCACTGAGCGGATCAAGGGAGGCGGTCGCTTTGCGCGACACCTTGCCATCTACGCCTCAAGGCGGTGCGCGACAAGTGTTTTCGGAGGCGCTCCAGGCAACCGGTAGGGCGTAGTCGGCTGTCGAGTGTCGATGCGTCTCGGGCAATGGTGGAGGAATGGATGGCGGATGCCGTTTGGGCGCGGCTTCGGCAATGGGCGCGGTCGATCAAGCGCGATGTCATCGCGCTCTACGTGGCGGCACGCGATCCGCGTACGCCGGTGATCGCCAAGGTCGTGGCGGGGCTGGTGGCGGCGTATGCGCTTTCGCCGATCGATCTCATTCCCGATTTCATTCCGGTTCTGGGCCAGGTGGATGACCTCATCATCGTGCCGCTGGGGATCATCGCGGTCGTGCGGTTGATCCCCGCGCCGCTCATGGCCGAGTTCCGTGCGCAGGCTAACGAGATTGCGGAGCGGCCATCGAGCCGGACAGCTGCACTGGCAATTGCCGCGATCTGGGTGATCGCGGCCCTGCTGGTATTCTGGTGGATCTATAGCCGGCTGATGTGAAAACGGGCGCTTTCGCGCCCGTTCGAGGTTTAGTTGGCGGCGCCGACCTTGGCGGCCTTGGCTTCGTCGTACCACCAGACCGAGGGGAAGCCGACCGAGTATTCGGGCAGGTTGTCGGGGTGGCTGAATCGATCCCAGCGCGCAATACGCGAGGTGAGGCTGGCATAGCTCGGGACGACAATGCTGTGGGCCAGGAGCACGCGGTCGAGCGCGTGGGTGGCGGCGACCAGCGTTTCGCGATCGGTGGCGAAGATGATCTTGTCGATGAGGGCATCGACGCCCGGATCGGAGATGCCCGAATAGTTCTGCGAGCCCTGCTGGTTGGCCGCTTCCGAACCCCAGAAGAAGCGCTGCTCGTTGCCCGGCGACAGCGTCTGACCCCAGGCCATGTAGACCATGTCGTAGTCGTAGCTGCGCAGGCGATTGATGAATTGCGGAGAATCCACCGAGCGGACGGTGGCGTCCACGCCGATGCTGCGCAGGTTGTTGATGAAGGAGCTGGCCACCGGCTGGATGGTCGGGCCGTTGAGCAGGATCTCGAAGGTGAGCTGCTGGCCGTTGGCATCGACCAGGCGGTTGCCGTCGAGCTTGTAGCCGGCCTCGCCAAGGAGACGGAGCGCCTCGCGCAGGTTGGCGCGCAGCTTGGTGGAATCGCCACCGACCGGGCTCTTGTAGGGCGTGGTGAACACACTGGCGGGAATCTTGTCCTTCACGCTTTCGAGGATCTCGAGTTCCTTGCCCGTAGGCAGGTCGGAGGAGGACGCCAGTTCGCTGCCGTAGAAGAACGAGTTCACGCGGCTATATTCATTGTAGAACAGGGTGCGGTTCAACTCTTCGAAGTCGAAGGCGTAGTTAAGGGCCTCGCGGACCCGCTGATCCTTGAACTTTTCCTGGCGCAGATTGTAGATGAAGCCGACCATCACGCCGTTGTCGCGACTGTCGTTCTCGAACTTTTCGAGGACGACGCGGCCATCCTTGACGGCAGGGAAGTCGTAGGCGGTGGCCCAGCGTTTGGCGCGGTTTTCGGCCCACCAGTCGAACTGGTCACCCTTGAAGGCTTCGAACTCGACATCGGTGTCGCGGAAATATTCGTAGCGGATCTGGTCGAAATTATCCTGACCCACGTTCACCGGCTCGGTCGCCGCCCAGTAATTGGGATCGCGCTCGAAGGTCAGCGTGCGGCCGGGGACGAAGGATTTGACCTTGTAGGGGCCCGAACCCATGGGCGTCTCCAGGGTCGAGGCGCTGATGTCGCGCTGCTTGCCGTTGGCGTCCTTGCCCTCCCACCAATGCTTGGGAAGGATCGGGATTTCGCTCATGATGAGAGGGAGTTCGCGGTTGCCGGCCTTGTCGAAGGTGAAGGTCACCTCGCCGTCGCCGGTGATCTCGGCGCTCTTGACGTTGGCATAATATTGCTGGCGCGTCGGGTTGAGCTCGATGAGCTTGTTGAATGACCAGACGACGTCGTCGGCCGTTACCGGCTCACCGTCCTGCCACTTGGCCTTCGGGTTGAGCTTGAAGGACACCGAGGAGTAGTCGGCCGGGAAGGCGATGGCTTCAGCCAGGAGGCCGTATTTGGTGAAAACCTCGTCGGACGAGGGCGTCATCAGCGTCTCGTACACGAGGCCGATGCCAGCGGCAGGCTCGCCCATCGGCAGGATCGGGTTGAAGGTATCGAAGCCGCCTTCGGTCGAGAGGCGCACCGTGCCGCCCTTGGGCGCATCGGGATTGACGTAGTCGAAATGAGCAAAGCCGTCCTTGTATTTGGGCTCGCCCATCATCGAGACGGATTTCATCCACGGACCATGCTGCGCTTGCGCCATGGCCGGGACGCTCATCAGCGCTACGAGCGCAAAGCCGGCTATCGAGACGAAGGCCTTCATGTCGTTACTCCCAGGCAATTCTTTGTTCAGTCTATGACGGCGCCGCCGCTGGCGACAGGTCTCTCGACGGAGGCGTCGAAGGCGGCCGAGAGCAGCGCGCGGGTATAGTCGTTCTGCGGATTGGCGAAGATGGCGTCGGCCGGGCCGCTCTCCACCACCTTGCCGTTGCGCATCACCATCACGTCGTTGGCCAGCGCACGGATGACGCGCAGGTCGTGAGAGATGAAGATGTAAGCGAGGCCGCGCCGCTGCTGTACATCGCGCAGCAGGTCGACGACGCGCGCCTGCACGCTCATGTCGAGCGCGGAGGTGGGCTCATCGAGAATGATGAGGCGCGGTTCGAGCACCAGAGTGCGGGCGATGGCGATGCGCTGGCGCTGGCCGCCGGAGAATTCGTGCGGGTATCGATGGCGCGCTTCGGGATCGAGGCCGACTTCCTCAAGCGCCCTGGCTACACGAGCTTCGCGTTCGGCGGGCGAAAGGTTGTGGGCGTGTACCTTGAGGCCTTCCTCGATGATGTCGCCCACGGACATGCGGGGACTCAGAGAGCCGTAGGGGTCCTGGAAGACGATCTGCATGTCGCCGCGCAGCGGGCGCAGGTCCTTGCCGGAGAGCTTTTCGATATCGCGGCCGAGAAAGACGATGCGGCCTTCCGAGCCGACGAGGCGAAGCAGGGCAAGGCCCAGCGTGGTCTTGCCGGAGCCGCTTTCGCCGACGATGCCGAGGGTCTGGCCCTTGCGTACCTTCACGGCGACGTCGTCGACAGCCTTGATGTGACCGACCGTGCGGCGGAGCAGCCCGCGGCGGATCGGAAACCAGACGCGCAGGTTTTCGGCTTCGATGATGGTTGCGGCCGATGGGTCGGAGGGCGGCGCGGAGCCCTTCGGTTCGGCGGCCAGAAGGTGCCGCGTGTATTCGTGCTGGGGATGGGCGAAGAGTTCGGCCGTGGGGCCGCGCTCGACGATCTCGCCCTTGGTCATCACGCAGGTGTAGTCGGCCAGCGAGCGGACGATGCCGAGGTCGTGGGTGATGAAGAGCAGGGCCATGCCGAGGCGGGCCTGCAAATCCTTGAGGAGCGTGAGGATCTGGGCCTGCACCGTTACGTCGAGGGCGGTGGTGGGCTCGTCGGCGATGAGCAGGTCAGGCTCGTTGGCGAGGGCCATGGCGATCATGACACGTTGGCGCTGTCCGCCCGAAAGCTGGTGCGGGAAAGCCTTGAGGCGCTGTTCGGGGTTGTCGATGCCGACAAGACCCAGCAGCTCGACGGCACGGGCGCGCGCAGCGCTGTGGCCCATGCCGCGATGGAGGCTGAGCACTTCCCCGATCTGCTGTTCGACCGTGTGGAGCGGATTGAGCGAGGTCATCGGCTCCTGGAAGATCATCGAGATGGTGTTGCCGCGCACGCCGCGCAGTTTCTTCTCGCTGATGCCGAGCAGGTCCTGACCGTCGAAGACGATCTTGCCGGTCGGATGGCTGGCGGCGGGGTAGGGCAGGAGCTTAAGGATCGAGAGGGCGGTGACCGACTTGCCCGAGCCGCTTTCGCCGACGATGGCCAGGGTCTTGCCCTTTTCGATCTCGAACGAGACACCCTTGACCGCGTCGAGCACCTGCTCACCCTGGGCGAAGCGCACGGAGAGGTTTTCGACCGAGAGAAGCGGCGCGCTCATGCGAAGGTCTTTCGCGGATCGAAGGCGTCGCGCACGGCCTCGCCGATGAAGACGAGGAGGCTGAGCATCAGCGAGATGGTGACGAAGCCGGTGATACCGAGCCAGGGTGCCTGGAGGTTTTCCTTGCCCTGCGAAAGCAGCTCGCCCAGCGACGGCGAGCCAACTGGGAGACCGAAGCCCAGGAAATCGAGGGAGGTCAGCGTGGTGACCGAGCCGGCCAGGATGAAGGGCATGAAGGTGAGGGTCGAGACCATGGCGTTGGGCAGGAGATGCCGGAACATGATGGTCCGGTCCGAGACGCCCAGCGCACGGGCGGCGTTGACGTATTCGAAGTTTCGGCCCCGCAGGAATTCGGCGCGCACCACTCCCACCAGCGCCACCCATGAGAACAACAGCAGAATGGTCAGCAGTACCCAGAAACTGGGGGCGATGACGCTCGAGATGATGAGCAGCAGGTAGAGCTGGGGAACGGAGGTCCAGATGTCGATGAAGCGCTGGCCGAGGAGATCGATCCAACCGCCGAAATAGCCCTGCACGGCACCGGCCAGAATGCCGATGACCGAAGAGAAGATGGTGAGCGCCAGGCCGAAGAGCACCGAGATGCGGAAGCCGTAGATGAGGCGTGCCAGCACGTCGCGGCCCTGGTCGTCTGTGCCCAGCCAATGCCAATTGCCCAGGTTGCAGTTGGGATCGTCCACTCCCTGCGGGAAGCGCTGGCAGTTGGTTTCCTTGTCCAGCATCCAGGAGGGCGGGGAGGGGACGGGGATCGAGAGCGTGTCGTCGACGGTGGTGTAGGAGAAGCGGATGGGAGGCCAGAGCATCCAGCCGTTGGCGTTGATCTCGTCCTGGTTCACCTGGTCGCGGAAATTGGTGACGGCAAGGAAGCCGCCGAACTTGGATTCCGGGTAGTCGACCAAGGCGGGGACCAGCAACTCGCCCTTGTAGAAGGCGATGATCGGGCGATCGTTGGAGATGACCTCTGCGAAGAGCGTGACGAAAAACAGGAACAGGAAAATCCACAGCGACCAGACACCGCGCCGGTTGCGACGGAAATTGGCGATGCGGCGCTGGTTGAGGGGCGAGAGCGCGATGGCCATGGCTCAGGCGCCCCGCTTTTCGAAATCGATGCGCGGGTCGATCCACATATAGGTGAGGTCCGAGATCAGCGTGATGACGAGGCCCAGCACCGAGAAGATGTAGAGCGTGGCGAAAACCACGGGATAGTCGCGGTTGAGGACGGATTCGAAGCCGAGCAGGCCCAGCCCATCGAGCGAGAACATGGTTTCGATGAGGAGGGAGCCGGAGAAGAACGCCGAGACGAAAGCCGCCGGGAAGCTGGCGATGACGAGCAGCATGGCGTTGCGGAAGACGTGGCGGTAGAGCACCTGGTTTTCCGAAAGCCCCTTGGCGCGCGCGGTGGTGACGTATTGCTTGCGGATCTCCTCCATGAACGAGTTCTTGGTGAGAAGCGTGAGCGTGGCGAAGCTGCCGACGGCCATGGCGACGATGGGCAGCGCCAGGTGCCAGAAATAGTCGACCACCTTCATCGGCAGGGACAATTGGTCGAAGTTATCCGAGGTGAGGCCCCGCAACGGGAACCAACTGAGGAAACTGCCGCCCGAAAACAGCACGATCAACAGGATGCCGACGAGGAAACTCGGCAGGGCGTAGCCGACAATGACGACGCCGGAGGTCCAGACATCGAAGCGCGAGCCGTCACGCACTGCCTTGGCGATGCCGAGCGGAATCGAGATGCCGTAGCCGAGTAGGGTCATCCATAGGCCGAGTGAGATCGAGACCGGCATCTTTTCCTTGATGAGGTCGATCACCGAGATGTCGCGATAGTAGCTCTTGCCGAAATCGAAGCGGATGTAGTTCCAGAGCATCTGCCCGAAGCGTTCGAGCGGGGGCTTGTCGAAGCCGAACTGCTTTTCGAGCTGGGCGATGAGTTGCGGGGAGAGGCCGCGCGAGCCGCGATAGAGAGAATTGCCCGTGCTGTTGTTTTCCTGGCCCTGGCCGGCGAAATCGCCCTGCTGTGTGCCTGAAACACTGGCGGTGGCGGATACCGCCGTGTTGCTCATGCGGGCGATGGCCTGTTCGACAGGACCGCCCGGAGCGAATTGAACAACGATAAACGTGACGGCCATGATTCCGAGGACCGTCGGAATCATCAGCAGGAGGCGTCGCAGAATATAAGCGCCCATGCGCTCTCCAACCCTATAGTCCCGCTCGCTGCCCGCTTCGCCGAACCAAGCTCTAAGGTGCCGTGCCGTTCGCTCCAAATCAACTGGCGGTGATGCCAAGCGACGATTTGCCTTGCCTTTTTCCAAAGCTGGTATGGAAGAATGAGGGCAAGAGGGAGAGGCAACATGCATGTTGTGGTGACCGGCGGCGCCGGTTTCATCGGCTACCGGCTGGCCGAGGCGATTCTGGCGCGTGGCGAATTGGTGGACCAGAACGGGGAGCGGCGCGCGGTCGGGCGGCTGACCATCTTCGACCAGATGGCGCCGGAGCGACCATTTGCCGATCCGCGAGTGCGCGTTGTCGTGGGTGACATGACCGATCGCGCGGCGATCGCGGCGGCGCTGGATGGAGACGCCGACAGCATCTTCCACCTGGCTTCGGTGGTGAGTGGCGGCGCCGAGGCCGACCTGCAACTTGGCCTCAGCGTCAATCTCGATGGAACGCGGACGCTGCTCGATCTTGCCGCGGAAAGTGGCCGGCGGCCCAAGCTGATTTTCGCCTCGTCGCTCGCGGTTTATGGCGGGCCCGGTTCGACCAAGGTTACCGATGCGACGATTCCGTCACCGATGAGTTCCTACGGCGTCCAGAAGCTCTGCTGCGAATATCTCATCGGCGACTATGACCGGCGCGGGCTGATCGACGGGCGCGCCTTGCGGTTCCCGACTATCGCCGTGCGGCCGGGCAAGGCGAATCTCGCCAATTCCTCGTTCATTTCCGCGGTGATCCGCGAGCCGCTGGCTGGCCGGGAAACGGTTTGTCCGGTGCCGGACGATGTGCCGATCGCGCTGATGTCGCCGGGTCGGCTCATCGAAACGATTCTCCTTGCCCATGACCTGCCAACCGAGCGGTTCGGGTGGCCGAGGGCGCTGGTGCTGCCCGCGGTGCAGGTGACGGTGAGGGAAATGCTCGACGCGCTCGAGCGGATTGCGGGCTCCGCAATGCGCGCGCGGGTGTCGTTCAAGGAGGACCCGCGCGTCCTGCCGATGGTGCGGAGCTGGCCGGCTGAGGTGACGAGCGCGCGGGCGGCGGAGCTGGGCATTACGCCCGACAAGGACGCCGCGGCTTTCGTCGAGCAATACGCGCGCGAGCGGGGGTTCGCGACGTGAAATTTTTCGCGCGGAGGGTCTTCACAATCGCGCGAGCGCTACCCATATAGCCGCCAGCGGCGTTTGCCGCCCATTTTTTACGGAGATTTGGCGGGATGCCTTTCGGTCTAGACTATTCGATGGTATCCGCCTTCATCCAAGTCATCCTCATCGATCTCGTACTCGCCGGCGACAATGCCGTCGTGATCGGCCTGGCGGCAGCCGGGCTCGACAAGGAGATCCGCCAGCGCGCGATCCTTATCGGCATTATCGCCGCCACGGTCCTGCGCATCTGCTTCGCACTCATCACGACGCAACTGCTCTCGCTGGGTGGCGGCCTGCTCGTCGCGGGCGGCATCCTGCTGCTCTGGGTGTGCTGGAAGATGTATCGCGAGCTCACGATCTCGCACGAGGAAGAGCACGAGGCGCAGGAAGCGCTGACCAATACCGACCAGGACGCCGATGGCCGCGTCGCCGGCCGCGCGCCGCGCAAGACGCTGCGCCAGGCGGTCTGGCAGATCATCATCGCCGACGTCTCGATGTCGCTCGACAACGTGCTGGCGGTTGCCGGTGCGGCCCAGCACCACCTCGAAGCGCTGATCTTCGGCCTGGCGCTCTCTGTGATCCTCATGGGCGTGGCCGCCTCGCTGATCGCGGGCCTGCTGCACAAGTACCGCTGGATCTCGTGGATCGGCCTCGTCATCATCCTCTATGTGGCGGCGCGCATGGTCTATCACGGCATCGACCAGCTGCTGGGTCATACGCTGCCGGTCATCCCGTTCTTCTAGGAATGGCGCAGACAGAAATCTGGAACCGCTCCGGCCTTGGCCGGGGCGGTTTTGTTTTGGCTGCAAGCGCTTCTAACCCCTACGCAGTCCTGCGTAATTGGCGAACGGTTTCGTAACCACGGCATCAGAATCCGCGGTGCAGAGCCCGGCTCATAGGGATTTGCTCATTTCCGGCCGATAGGTTGCGGGCAAACAAAAACAGGCCGGGGGCGACGATGACACTGGCAGCCGATCAATCCATGCAAAGCTCTATCAAGGCGCCGCTTTCGCGGGCGACTGGTGGTCTTGCCATGTCGGTTGAACGGATCAGCGGCGAAGCCTGGGATGAGGCCGTCGCCGATTTCGATGGCGTTTGCCAGGAGCAGCTTTACGTCTTCGCGCGCATGCGCTGGCCGTCGGTCGAGCACGAGGCGCTGCTGTTCCGCGTCGATGGCGAGGTCGTCGGTGGGGTGCTGGTGATGATTCAGCCGTTGCCGTTGCGCGTCGGCGCCATCGCGGTCACCAAGTGGGGGCCGTTGCTCAAGGACGAAAGCCGGCCGGACAGCGACGCCATCTATGCGGCGATGATCGAGACGCTGATCACCGACTATGCGCAGAAGCGCCGGCTCATGCTTTCCGTACTGCCGCGCGCCTCCTTGACCGAGGTCAACGGTGAGGCCGAGTACCTCTGGAAGCGCGGGTTCCGCAAGGGTTCGGCGCTGCTGTTCCCGAACCGTTACATCGTCAACCTGCGGCTTTCCGATGAGGAGCAGCGCAAGAGCTTCCATCAGAAGTGGCGCTATCACCTCAATAAGGCGGACAAGGAAGGGCTGGTATTCGAGCACGCGCCGGTCTCGCGCCTGCCCGAATTCGACGCGCTCTACTCGGCTATGACGGATCGGAAGAAATTTCCGGATCATTCGGCCTACGACACCGTGCCGGGCCTCATGGCCATTGCCGACGAACGTTTGCGCCCCGAACTCTTCTTCGTCCGGCAGGGCGAGGAGATCGTAAGCGGGGCGGTGATCTTCAAGTCGGGCGACCGGGCAGTCTATCTTTACGGCGCGACCAATGATCGGGCGCTGCCGCTGCGGGCGGGCTACTTCCTCCATTGGCACATCATCCGCTGGCTGCGGGACAATACCCGCGCCAGTTGGTACGACCTGGGCGGCACCGATGGTTTCCAGGGGTTGCACCAGTTCAAGAAGGGCATGGTGGGGGACAAGGGCGTGATAACGCCTGTACCGCACGTGGCCAATTATGCCGCTTCCGCCCTGCCGATGATGCTGGGGCTCGGGGCCTTCGCGGCGCGCGACAGTGTGCAGCATGTCAAGCGCGTCATCGACGGACTAAGAAGCGACAAGGCGAAGCCTGACCAGGCTCGCAACGAGGATGCTGCATGAGCCTTTTCCGGCGGCTGGTTTCGCAATCAGCGGTTATCTTCGGCGGGCGCCTTTTCGGGGCAGGGCTGACTTTCCTGGTTCAGGCGGGCATAGCGCGCTTCTGGGGGCCAAGCCTGCTCGGCGAATACCTCATCCTCGTCGCATCGACCAACCTCATCGCCATGGTGATGCCGCTCGGCTTCCAGATGGTGGGGGCCTATTTCACGTCCGAATACCGTGCCAAGGGCGACGGCCGCTCGCAGCGCTCGTTCCTCAAGCGCGCCTATGGCCATATCGTGGTGACGGCGCTGCTGCTCGGCTTTGCGGCCTGGCCGTTCCTCGGGCTCATCGGCGAGCCGGGCGAAGTGCTGGCCCATCACTGGATTCCGACCATTTTCCTGACTTTCAGCGCGGCGACGATGTATGTGAGCTGCGCGGTGCTGGTGGGCTTGAAGCGGCCGCTGGCGGGCTATTACGCCGAATCCGTCTTCCGTCCCGTGGCAGCGATTGCCGCGTTCATCTTCTGCATCGGGGTGACCAATCCCGGCGAGGGTTTCGCCCAGATGGTCTGGATCTTCTCCAGCCTCTGCTTGCTGATCGCTGCGGTGCAGTTCGGCGTCGTCATCTCGGATTCGGTCAAGCTGCCGGTATCGGCCGAGCCCGGGCCATCGCAGGTGCGGCGCTGGTGGCGGTTCGCGGCGCCCTGGGTGCTGATCGGCATTGCCACCGACTTCTTCTTCGATATCGACCTGCTGCTGCTGTCCGGGCATCTGAGCCGCGAGGAGCTGGCGATTTTCGGCGTCTGCACGCGACTCTTCAGCCTTGTCTCGTTCGGCGTGGCCGCCGTCTATGCGGTGACGGTGCCGGATATGTTCGAGGCCGAAGCCAAGAGCGACCGCGAGGGATTCAACCGCAAGGTGGGTGACGCCAACCTCGTCGCTGCCGGGCTCTCGGTGATCCTTTTCATCATCGTCGCAATTGGCGGGCCGTTTGCGCTCATGCTCTTCGGGCCGGGTTTCACCGACGGTGCGTTGCCGCTCGCGATCCTCTGCCTGGCGCTGGTGGTGCGGTCGGTGTTCGGCCCGGCCTCGATGGTGCTTTCCATCCATGACCGGCCTTATGCCAGCTTGCCGTCGATCGCATTGGGTATGGTGACGCTCGTGGTCGCCAATCTGGTGATGGTGCCGGCCTGGGGGATCATCGGCGCGGCACTGGCGGCGCTGCTGTCGATCACCATCTGGTCACTGGCGCTCTGGCGAACGGCCTATGCGGCGGCGCGGATCGACGTTTCGATCTTCCCGCGGCTCAAGGCCTGGCAAGCCGCTTCAACCAACGTTTAGCTGCCGCGACGCGCCCAAGGCGGATGCCGCTGTCATAACCCTCCACCGCCTTGGTGTAGGACTTTTCCATCAGCACGAAGTCGAGCCCGAAGAGGTGCTTTTCGAGGAGGCACGTCTGGCTGTAGCCGTAGCGGCGGAGGAGGGCGAGGGACACCTCGTTCGACGGACGCACATAGGTCGAGACCTTGTGGAAGCGGCCATTGCTAAAGGTCTCCTCGAACGCGCGCATTCCATACATGCCCAACCGCGTATGGCGGAACTGCGGGGCGATCCACGACCAATAGCGGAAGAGCGTGCCAAATTCGGGGCCCGAAACCATGGCTCCGGCCATCCGGCCGTCGTGTTCTAGGATGAGCACGTGCGACGGATCGGCCTCGCGCAGAGCGTCGAGGTAGCCGACGCCCAGCCGCTGCTTTTCGAAGCGCTTGAAGGCTTGGTTGTAATAGGGCGACTCATCGATGACGGCGTGGAGTTGCGTGACGAGCGGCTTGAGGTCGGCGTAGCGGGCCGGGCGATGGGTCATTGACGCGGCGTTTGCCGCAGCGGGGCCACCGGGCAAGGCCATAGCGACATAGGTCAAGGCTGCATCCCCCATTTGGCCTGATCCGTCAGGACCTTAAGGCCTTTGGCACCATCGTATTGCGCCGCCGGTTAACCGGTGGAAGAAGGGAAAATAATGGATACTACCGAGGCGCGAGGAGGCTAATCGGCAAGTGGTATGCTTGCGGCCTTGCGTCAGTGATGGTTAGTAACGCCAAACACTAAACTGGGAGGAAAGGCATGAGCGATCAACTCGTGTTCGAACCGAGCGCCGAGGCCAAGGCCCGTACCTGGGTCACCGAGGAACAGTACGAAGCAATGTATGCGCGGTCGGTCAACGATCCCGAGGGCTTCTGGGCCGAGCAGGCCAAGCGGATCGACTGGATCAAGCCGCCGACCAAGATCAAGAACACCTCGTTCGAATTTCCGAACGTGTCGATCAAATGGTTCGAGGACGGGGTGCTCAACATCTCGGCCAACTGTATCGACCGGCACCTGCCGCAGCGTGCCAGCCAGGTTGCGCTGATCTGGGAGGGCGATACGCCCGGCACGCAGGACCACATCACCTACCAGCGCCTCTATGACGAGGTGAACCGCTTCGCCAACGTGCTCAAGGCACAGGGCGTCAAGAAGGGCGACCGCGTCACTATCTACCTGCCGATGATCCCGGCGGCGGCCTATGCCGTGCTCGCCTGCGCCCGTATCGGCGCGGTGCATTCGGTGATCTTCGCCGGCTTCTCGCCGGATTCGATCTCGGGCCGCATCAACGACTGCGAGAGCAAGATCGTCATCACGGCAGACGAAGGCCGTCGCGGCGGCAAGACCATCGCGCTCAAGAAGGCGGTGGACGAGGCGCTGCAGAAGTCGCCGGGCGTCGACAAGGTCGTGGTGGTCAAGAATACCGGTGCGGACGTGCCGATGGCCGGTGGCCGCGACGTCTGGTACGCCGACGAAGCCGCCAAGGTGCCGGCGCTCTGCGAACCCGAGCCGATGAATGCGGAAGACCCGCTTTTCATCCTCTATACCTCCGGCTCGACCGGCAAGCCCAAGGGCGTGCTGCATACGACGGGCGGCTATATCGTCTGGGTTTCGATGACCCACCAGCTCACCTTCGACTACCGTGATGGCGACATCTATTGGTGCACGGCCGATATCGGCTGGGTGACCGGGCACAGCTACATCGTCTACGGCCCGCTGGCGAACGGGGCGACTTCGCTCATGTTCGAAGGCGTGCCGAGCTATCCGGACGCCTCGCGTTTCTGGCAGGTGGTCGAAAAGCACAAGGTCAACATCTTCTACACCGCCCCCACGGCGATCCGTGCGCTGATGGGCGCCGGGCCGGAATGGGCCGACAAGTACGAGATGCCCTCGCTGCGTCTCCTGGGTTCGGTGGGTGAGCCGATCAATCCGGAAGCCTGGATGTGGTACTACAAGCATGTCGGCAAGGAGCGCTGCGGGGTGGTCGACACCTGGTGGCAGACCGAGACCGGCGGCTTCATGATCACCCCGCTTCCCGGCGCCATCCCGACCAAGCCGGGCTCGGCGACCAAGCCGTTCTTCGGCGTGCAGCCGGTGGTGCTTTCGCCCGAAGGGCGGCTCCAGGAGCAGACCAAGGCCGAAGGCGTGCTCTGCATCAAGGATAGCTGGCCAGGCCAGATGCGCTCGGTTTACGGCGACCATGAGCGCTTTATGTCGACCTACTTCCAGCAGTACCAGGGCTATTACTTCTCGGGCGACGGCTGCCGCCGCGACGAGGATGGCTATTACTGGATCACAGGTCGCGTCGACGACGTGCTCAACGTCTCCGGTCACCGCATCGGCACCGCCGAGGTGGAAAGCGCGCTGGTGGCGCACCCCAAGGTCGCCGAGGCGGCCGTGGTGGGCTATCCGCACGACATCAAGGGGCAGGGCATCTATTGCTATGTCACGCTGATGACCGGCACGACGGGCGATGACGCGCTCAAGACCGAGTTGCGCAACTGGGTGCGCAAGGAAATCGGGCCGATCGCCTCGCCCGACCTTATCCAGTTCGCGCCGGGCCTGCCCAAAACCCGCTCGGGCAAGATCATGCGCCGCATTCTGCGCAAGGTCGCCGAGGACGATTTCGGCTCGCTCGGCGATACGTCGACGCTGGCTGATCCGTCCGTGGTGGAAGACCTGATCGAGCATCGGCAGAACCGCGGGTAAGCGCGGTGGTGGATTTGAGTGCCCCGGCCTTGTGCCGGGGCATTTTTGTTTGGGGGGATGTGCTTCCCCACCCACTGCACTTCCCCGGCCGAAGAGCCGGGGCCTACGGATATCTCCACTCGGGTGGAGGGGTGCAATAGGCCGGATCAAGTCCGGGGAAGTTCCGTGGTGGGGGAGAGCCCGGTGGTAGTGGAGAGCGGGGTGGTGGGGAGTTACTCTCCTCAGCCGCCACGAGGCGATACTGGTTTCCGCGCGATTCGAGCCGTATCGCTCTATTCCTCGCTCCTCACCCAGCTTTCCATCACCGTTCGTCAAAATCGAACGATGTGTAGGTGTCCGGTTTTGCTGCCAAAAGCTGGCGCCGGCCTGAAATGACAAAACTTTCATTGGCTTGCGGGGCTTTAGGCGGGTTAGCCGTTAGCGGGTAGTTAATATCCGGAGCCCTGACTCATGAATTTCGATCGTCTCAACGCCTACGCGCCGCAGGCGCTGGCGGTCCTGCGCATCATGACCGCCCTGCTGTTTATCGCTCACGGCACGCAGAAGCTGTTCGGGTTTCCCGAGACGCAGATGAGCCCGCCGCTCTTCTCGCTGTTCGGCATTGCCGGCCTCATCGAAGTGATCACCGGCGTTCTCATCGTCGTCGGTTTCCAGACGCGGATTGCCGCCTTCCTCGCCTCCGGCCAGATGGCCGTGGCCTATTTCATGGTGCATGCGCCGGGCAGCTTCTTCCCGGCCAACAACCAGGGCGATGCGGCCGTGCTGTTCTGCTTCATCTTCCTTTACCTGGTCTTTGCCGGCCCGGGCGCCTGGGCGCTCGACAAGAGCTCGGCTCCGCGCACCGTCGCGGCCTGACCGGTTTTGTTGCGGCGCTCCGGCGCCGCAACCCCTTCCCGATGGCGATTGCGAAGACGCGTTAACGATTCTGCCGCAATGCTGGGGCACGGTGGCGCGAATCACCCGGAGACCCCTGTGCACGCCAAGACCCTTCGCCCCCTGATCGCCGGCCTCGTCCTGGGGCTTCTTGCCAATACGGCGAGCCTGGCCGCATCGCTCGAGCAGATGGCCGGGCAGATGATCGTCGTCGGGTTCAAGGGCGACAGCGTCAAGGACAAGTCCGTGATCGCGCTGCGCAAGGCCGTGGCTGAGGGCCGGGTCGGCGGCGTAATGTACCTCAAGTACAATGTCGCGAGCCTCTCGGCGGTCAAGGCCATGAACGAGGCCTTCAAAGAAGCCTCGCCTGAGCTGCCGCCGTTCCTGACGCTGGACCAGGAAGGCGGGTCGGTCGAGCGGCTGACCAAGGATGTCGGCTTTCCCGAGATTCCCAATGCGCAGACGGTAGCTGCGCGCAACGATCCGGCAGGGGCGCAGGCGATTTATGCCGGCATGGCCAAGGACATGGCGGCGCTCGGTTTCACAGTCAATTTCGGGCCGGTGGTCGATCTCAACATCAACCCCAAGAACCTCATCATCGCCAAGTATGGCCGCGCGTTCAGCAAGGACCCGGCGACGGTGGATGCCTATGCGCAGGCTTTCATCAATGCCCATCATGCCGAGGGCATGCTGACCTCGATCAAGCATTTCCCGGGGCACGGTTCGAGCACGGCGGATAGCCATGCCGGGTTCGTCGACATCACCAAGACCTGGTCGGAAGCGGAGCTTCAGCCCTACAAGGACTTGCTGGCTGGGGGTTATGACGACTTCGTCATGGTCGGGCATCTCTACCACAAGGACTATGACGGCGGCGGGCAGCGCCTGCCGGCGAGCCTTTCGCCCGACTGGATCACCGGCGTGCTGCGCGGCCAGCTCGGCTACAATGGCGTGGTTATCAGCGATGACCTCGAAATGGGTGCGATCCGCAAGCGCTTCACGCTCAAGGAGACTGTGATCCAGGCGGTCAACGCGGGCATGGACGTGCTGCTGTTCTCCAACACCGCCGCATACGACCCGGCGCTGGGCGACGAGATTCTCGGCATCCTCGTGGCGCAGGCGGGCAAGGATCCCAACTTCGCCAAGCGGATCGAAGAGAGCTACGGGCGCATCGTGGCGCTCAAGGGACGGATCGGCGGGTAAGGCCAGCCGCGCCCGACTCCACCTCACCACACGTATTGAAGCCTCCGCAGGCCCCCGGTTCTTCGGCCGGGGAGTGTGCCGGTGGCGCCGGCCTCAATCCGTTTTCACGGTCAACGGGCTGTGAGGCGGATGTGTTGGTACTGTTCCTTCTCAAATCCCAAGGCTATAGACTGTCACATTGCCGTCGCCGTGCCGCGGCAAGCTTTTGGCCGGAATAAGGGGCAGATTCGTTTATGGCTGAGACCCGAGAGGTGAGGCGCGTTCGAGCGCTGTTCATATCCGACGTGCACCTCGGCATGCGCCCGACCCGCGTGGGTCAGCTCATCGAGTTTTTGCGCTTCCACGACGCGGACACGATCTATCTCGTCGGCGATATCCTGGATGGATGGCGGCTGGCCAAGTCCTGGCACTGGCCGAACGAGTACAATGTCCTGACGCAGATCCTCCTCGACAAGGCGGCTGCCGGCACCAAGGTGATCTACCTGCCGGGCAACCATGACGAGTTCCTGCGGGAATATCTGGGCACCTATTTCGGCGAGGTCGAGTTCGTCGATCGCACCGTGCACACGACGGCGCAGGGCAAGACCTACCTCGTCATCCACGGCGACCAGTTCGACGTGGTGGTGCGCCATGCCAAATGGCTCGCCTATGTGGGTGACTGGGCCTATCGCTTCGCGCTGCGGGTCAACATCGTCATCAACTGGGTGCGGCGCCGGCTGGGGCTGACCTATTGGTCGCTTTCGGCCTGGGCCAAGCACAAGGTGAAGAACGCGGTGTCGGTGATCGGTCGGTTCGAGGAGGCGCTCTCGCTCGAGGCGCGGCAAACGGGCGTCGACGGCGTGATCTGCGGGCACATTCATTATGCCGACATGCACGACAGGTTAGGTATCCACTACATCAATACCGGTGACTGGGTCGAAAGCTGTACGGCGATCGTCGAAAACCCCGACGGGGCATTCGAACTGATCAAGTGGACAGGCGTCCAGGAGGGCCGGCGGTTCCGGAGGCGCAAAGAAGCGACATGACCAGCCTGCTCATCGTGACCGATGCCTGGTATCCCCAAACGAATGGTGTGGTGCACAGTCTGGACGCGGTGGGCAAGGAACTCGAGCGGCGGGGCTATTCGGTCCAATACCTGACGCCCGAGCGCTTCTGGACGGTGCCCATGCCGACCTACCCGGAGATTCGGCTGTCGCTGGCGCCGATCGGGGCAGTGCGGGACATCATCTCGCGCATGGCGCCCGACCATATCCACATCGCGACCGAAGGGCCGCTGGGGCTGCAGGCCAAGTTCTACTGCCTCGAAAAGGGGCTGGCCTATACGACCAGCTACCACACGCGATTCCCCCAATATGTCTCGGCCCGCGTGCCGGTGCCGACCGAGTGGAGCTATGCCTATCTGCGCTGGTTCCATTCCGGCGCGGCGGCCACGCTCGTGCCGACGCCGAGCATCGTGGCGGAGCTGGCCGAGCACCATTTCGAGAACCTGCGCATCTGGTCGCGCGGCGTCGATACGGTCCGGTTCCTCCCCGGGCCCAAGTCGCATTTTCACGATCTGCCGGGGCCGCACCTGCTCTATGTCGGGCGAGTGGCGGTGGAGAAGAATGTCGAGGCCTTCCTGCGCCTGGGGACCGAAGGCACAAAGATCGTGGTGGGCGATGGTCCGCAACTGACCGAGCTGCGACAGGCGTTTCCGGATGCGGTGTTCCTGGGCAAGAAGCACGGCGATGAGCTGGCGGCGCTCTACCGCAGCGCCGATGCCTTCGTCTTTCCGAGCAAGACCGATACGTTCGGCAATGTGGTGATCGAGGCGCTGGCCTCGGGCGTGCCGGTGGCGGCTTACCCGGTGGCGGGGCCTCTCGATATCCTTACCGATCCGCTTGCAGGGGCGCTCGATGATGACCTCGATGCGGCGGTGGCGCGGGCGCTGACCTTGCCTCGCGATGGTGCCCGCCGGCATGCCGAGCGCTTTACCTGGGCGGCGGCAGCGGAGCAGTTCCGCTCGGCGCTGGTCCCCGTGGCCGAGCAGCAGGACCGCGCGGCCTAGTTCGAATCCATTACCGAACCGCAGGTGAGGTTGAGGATCGTGCCGGTCATGGCGGCGGCGCGAGACGAGGCGGCGAAGCTTGCCGCATCGGCGATTTCGGAGAGCCGGGGCAGCAAACCGCGGGCGGTACCGGCGTTCATGTATTTCTCGACCTCGGCAATCTCGGGCGGGCGGCCTTCGAGCGGCCAGGTTTCGGGCAGGGCGTCCGAGCGCAGGCAGATGACGCGGATGTTGTGCTTGCCGACTTCACCGGCCAGCGTGCGGCTCAGCGCCTCGACAGCGGTGCAGGCCACGGCGAAGCCGCCGGTGGTGTGAAAGACGCGGTCGCGTCCGGAGAGGCCAGCAGCCGTCGAGGACATGGTGAGGATGACGCCCGAGCGACGCGCTATCATGTGGCGGGCGGCGGCGGTGGAGGTGAGAAAGTTCGTCTTGATGGCGGTGAGGGGCGGGAGGGAGAAGTTTTCCTCGGTCATCTCGACCATCGGGGTGCCCTGAAGGTGCCCGAAGACGCTGATGGCGTTGAAGCTGATGTCTAGTTGGCCTGTCTGGGCGACAAGATCAGCCAGGTGCTGTTCGATGGCGGCCATGTCGGTGGCGTCGACTTCGGCGGCATGCGCCTTGCCGCCGGCAGCGGCGATATCGGCGGCGACGCGCTCGACCTTATCGCGGTGGCGGCCTGTGAGAAAAACCTCTGCACCGTCCCGGGCGAAGGCGCGAGCTACCGCGCCGCCGATGTGACCGCCTGCGCCATAGATCACGGCGACCTTGTCCTTGAGCAACATGAGCTGTCTCCTTTGATTAACGAATATGTTAATTAACATAGTTGTTAAATGAAGGGCGCCATTTGTCAAGCCCGCTTTGTCGACCCTCTAGGGCTGGCGCGGGGCGGCGTCGGTCGGTTCGAGGGCCTCCTTGAGGGCATCGAGGCGCGCCGTGTCCCAGCCGGGCGGATCGACGACGGCGACCCAGGAATCGATGTAGTCGCGTGCGGCATAGACGTGGCCATGACCGATTGGCGAGGTCTGGGACAGGGCCATGTCGAGGCCGAGCTGGAGGAAGGTCACGACCGGGTACCAGGTGAGGTCAGGCGAGACATCAGGCCCGCGCTCGCCTTCCAGCCAGGCAGGGCGGCGATAGAGGGCGTCGTAGGAGAAGAACACCACCGGGTCACTGGCATATTGCAGGAACACGATGCGCATCGGGCCCCATTCGGCATCGGCCTTGGCGACGGCATTGGTCTGGTTGTTGAAGCGTATGCTGGAGCCGTTGCGGAAGCGCGGGAGCCATTCGGGGGAATCGGGCTGACGGTTGGCCGTGGCCCAGCCCCAGGTGGGGCTGGAGAAGGGCGGGCCAGCCCAGAGCGCGCCCTGATAGGGATCGCCGAGCACGTCATAGAGCTCGGTGGCGCCCTGCGAGGAGAGGGCGCCCAGGCTTAGGCCGTGGAGGTAGAGGCGCGGGCGGTTGTCGCGCGGCAGGGTGGTCCAATAGCTGTAGACGGCCTTGAAGAGCGCCTGGGCCGCATCGGTGCCGTAGGTGGGCTCGATGAGGAACGAGAGGGGACTGGTGAGGTAGGAATATTGCAGGGCGACGCTGGCGACGTCGCCGGCCTGCAGATATTCGAGCGAGTCGATGCCGGGCGGATCCACCCAGCCGGTGCCGACAGGCATGATGACGACAAGCACCGAGCGGCTGAAGCCGCCGACGCGCTTGAGTTCATCGAGTGCCATCTGCGCGCGCTGTTCGAGCGTGGGGGCCGAGCGCATGCCGACATAGACGCGGAGCGGCTGCATGGCGGGGCGGCCGATGACTTCCTCGATCTTTTCCTTGCTGGGGCCGGTTTCGACATAGACGCGCCCGTCGCGCCCTATCGTGTCCCAGGCGACGAGCGAAGCGCTGCTGCCGGAGAAGAGCGGATCGGTGGGGGCCGGCGTCGGGTTCATCTGGCCCTGGAGGGTATCGAGGCGCTCGAAGAAATTGTCGGCGGCGCGCAGGGCGTTGCGCAGCAACAGGCCGTTGAAGAGATAGGCGGTGAAGACGCCGACCACGAGGACGCTGAGCACGAAGGCGACACGCTGCGGCACGAAGCGGCGCAGCCAGCGCGAGACCAGCGAAATGCCGTAGGCGATGAGCGAGCCGATGGCGATGAGGATGAGCGCCGGGGCGATGGCCACCAGCGCCACGTTGATGGGGTGGGCGGATTCGAGCGGGGGCATGTCCATGACCTTGCGCACCGAATTCTGCCAGCCGGTATTGAGGTAGAGCGAGACCAGCGCCACGAGGATGCAGAGCAGGGCGGCCGCGATCTTGATGGCCCGCGAAACGCGGCCGGGAGGCAGTTGCAGCTCCATGTATTCCCAGAGCCAGCCGCCCCAGGCGCCCAGGCCATAGCCGATGGCGAAGGACGTGCCCGAGAGGATGCCCTGCAGCACGAAATCGCGCGGCAGGAGCGAGGGGGTAAGCGAAACGGCGAAAAGCAGGGTGCCGAGGAGGAGCCCGGGCGTGGATAGCTTGGCGCGAAAGCGTTGGATCAGGCTTGCCACGTCGTGCTCCGTCTCTCGAGGAATGCCAAGGGATGGAAGCCCTTAGCGGCCTGCGCGTCAAGCCGCTCTTCGCGCAGGCGCTTCGGAGAGGTCATTTGGCGAGGACCTCGAGATAGTGCTTGTTGTACATCAGGCCCACGATGTTGCCGAACGGATCGAGCACGGCGGCGCCAACGAAACCCTCGCCGAATTCGCGGATCGGTTCGTGGAGCGTGGCGCCCAGGGCGAGGAAGCGATCGATGGTCGCGGGGAGATCGTCGACGTGCCAGTAGGTGACGGCGCCGCCGGGCGTGGTGGCCGTGGGGCCGGAGCCGAGCGTGCCGGCATATTTGGCATCGAGCAGGCCAAGTTCGGCCTGATAATCGCCGATGCGGAACTCGCAATAGCCGGGGCGATCGAAATAGGGCGCCGCGCCCAGGAGCTCGGTGTACCAGCGCTTGGCGGCCTCATGATCGGCAGCCTGGTAGCGGATGGTGGAAAGGCCGCGAAGGGGATTGGTCATTTCTGTTCTCCTCAGTTTTCGATGAAGAGAGGCTAGCGGGCGACCTGACCAGATTTTGTCAGCAGCGACGCGACTACCATTCCTCTTGCCACGGGCGAGAAATTCCGCATACGTCAACGTCCGGGTGGACTCCCCGCCCGGAGCACACATTTCATGTCGGCGTCCCCTCGGGCACCGGGCATTTCGCCCGAGCTGCACGCTTCGTTCTATCACTTCTTCTCCTATGCCGGCGGCGCCGTGGCCTCGGTCTATCTCGGCATCTGGCTGCACGAGCAGGGGATGTCGACGGAGCAGATCGGGGTGATCAGCGCGGTGCCGGTGCTGGTGATGCTGCTCATCAACCAGTTCATCGGCCGCATCGCGGACCGGGCCAGCGACTGGCGGCAGGCGCTGGTGATCCTTTCGATCCTGGCGGGCACGATTCCCATCGGCATGTTCTTCGTGGACAGCTTCTGGGGCATCCTCGTCGTCTGGACGATGCTGACCATTCCGGCCGGCATGATCCCATCGATGCTCGATGCGGCGACGCTGCGGATGACGCAGCGCAACGGCACCGATTTCGGTTTCGTGCGCGCCTGGGGCACGGTGGGCTACACGTTCTGGGCGGCGCTTGCCGGCTTCGTCGTCGCGTGGCTGGGCGGAGTGGCCTTCATTCCGCTTTTCGTCGTGGTGTGCCTGGCGCGCGCCGCCGTGTCGCTGCAATTGCCCAGGTTCCGTGGCGAGAAGCGCCAGCAGGTGGCGGCGCAGGCCAAGCCGCAGGCGAGCCGGCTGCGCGAAGTGCTCAAGCCGTGGTTCGTGCTGCCGATCCTGGCGTTCGCCTTCATCCAGGCGACCCATTCGATCCTGGCGTCGTTCGCGGCACTGGTGTGGAAGGACAACGGCATTTCCGAAGCCTTCATCGGGCCGCTTATCGCGACGGCGCCGGCGGCGGAAGCGGCGATGATGTTCTTCTGGAAGCGGTTCGCCGGCAAGATTTCGGCGCGCCACATGATCCTGCTGGCAGCGGTGGTGACCATTGCGCGCTGGACCATCATGGCGTTCAACCCACCGGTCTGGGCGCTGTTCATCCTGCAATGCACCCATTCGGTCACCTATGCGGTCGGCTATTTCGGCCTCGTGCATTTTATCGCCAACTGGACGAGCGAGGATATCGCGGCGCAGGCGCAGGGCTTTGCCTTCATCGTGCAGCAGGCGCTGATCGTGACGACGCTGCTGGTGTTCGGCTGGCTGGTGTCGGGGCTGGGATCGCATGCCTTCCTCATCGCCTCGGTATTCGGGGTGGTGGCGCTGGGGTGCGTGATTGCCTCGCTGATGCTCAAGCCGACCAAAGGCGATAGCGCCGCCGCGGCGCACTGATTGAGTTTTAGGCCCGGAACGGGCATAGCTGCGTTCCGGGCGCATCCTCGCGTCCGGAGCTCTTTTCCCGATGTCCCCCACGAACCAGGCCGGGCGCCTTACGCCCGAGCTGCGCACGACCGGCTTTTACTTCACCCTGTTCATGGCCAATGGCGCCGCGGTGATCGCGCTGCCGCTCTGGCTCAATGCCATGGGGATATCGCCGGGCGAGATCGGCATCATCAACGCGGTGCCCATGCTGCTGATGCTGCTGGTCAACATCGTGGTGGGGCGGATCGCCGACCGGGCGAAGGACTGGCGGTCGGTCATCGTCATCGGCTCGCTCGTCGCCGGGGTGATCCCGGTGGGGCTGTTCTTCGTCAACGAGTTCTGGGGAATCCTGCTGGTCTGGACGCTGGCGGCGCTGCCGAACTCGGCGGTGAACCCGGTGGTGGACGCGGCGACGATGCGCATGACCCGGCGCCGGGGCACGGATTACGGCACCATCCGCGCCTGGGGCACGGTGGGCTACATGGTGATCAACGCCTCGACCGGCTTTGCCATCGCGGCTTTCGGCACGGCGGCGTTCGTGCCGATCTTCGTGGCGCTGTCGCTGCTGCGCGCGTCGACGGCGCTGGGCCTGCCGCAGTTCCGCTCGCCCGAGCCGCAGGCGACGCTGGCCGAGAGCGTGCCGGTGGCGGGCAAGGCGCGGGAACTGCTCAAGCCGTGGTTCGTGCTGCCGATCTTCGGGTTCGCCATGGTCTTCGGCACCCACTTCATCCTCAACGCCTTCGCGGCCCTGCTCTGGATGGAGCAGGGGATACCCGAATGGGTGATCGGGCCACTGGTGGCGCTGGGCGCGTTTGCCGAGGCCTCGATGATGTTCGCGTGGAAGCACTTCTCCACTCGCTTCTCGGCGCGGCACCTGATCCTGCTGGCGGCGCTGGTGGCCGCGGCGCGCTGGGTGGCGATGGCGTTCTCGCCGCCGATCTGGCTGTTGATCCCGTTGCAGCTGACCCATGCGGTGACCTTCTCGCTAGGGTTCCTGGCCTCGGTGCATTTCATCACCAACTGGACCAGCGAGGATATCGCGGCAGAGGCGCAGAGCTATTTCGTGGTGCTGCAGCAATCCATGTCGGTGGTGGCGCTGATCGGGTTCGGCTGGCTGGTCGGGCTGATGGGGCCGCATGCCTATCTGGTGGCGGCACTCTTCGCGCTGGCGGGCGGCGGGTGCGTGTGGCTGTCGCTGCAGATGATGGCGCCGAAGGCACAAGCCGCGTGAAACATTGTTTCACGGTGGTTTTTTGCACGGTTTTGGCGGGGTGGTGTTGAGATAAGCTATTGATATCGTTTGGTATTGATGGCGCTCAGGGGCCGCAAATCGTTAAATTTTGACTCAATTTTGGGTAATGTTTGGGATTCTTTCGCGGGTTTTGCGGAAGTTTGGAGCCAATTCCTCGATTTGTTTTTTCCCTCCTTGCCGGCGCGCGTTGGTGCGGCCTGGATTGCCTAGTGTAATCCGGGGGTTGGATGGGTGGATAAGTTTGCGCGTGGCCTCTAGAGCCTCGGCCTTCGCGGCTGGCCATAAAAGAAAAAACCCCGCGATGGACGCGGGGTTCTTCAGTCTGACGTTTTGGAGGTCTCGTCAGCTCAGGCGACCGGAGGCGTGGGCCAGCATGGTGTAGACCTTGCCGCGGTCGGAGAGGAGGTATTCGCGGGTTTCGGCAGCGGCGCGCGGGCCGGCGGCGGCGCGCTTGAGGAGCTGCTCGAACTCGATCATGTAGGACTGTGCCGTACGGGCGAAGTCGGCATCGCGCTGGAGCTTCTTGCGGACGTCATCATAGGTGCTCTGACCGGAGAGCGTGTAGATGCGGCGCGAGAAGACATTGGATTCGCCGGCCTGGTAGCGGGCCCAGGCATCACCGAAAGCGGGCTCGTCCATGGAACGGGCGATCTCGTCGGTGAGACTGGAGAGGCTGGCCTGGCCGGACTGCTGCTGCTTGGCCGTGGCGTTGCGCAGGACGTCGCGGAGCCAGCCACCATTGTCGTCACGCGTAGCGGTGGCGACATCGGCTTCGGCCTCACGGCGCGGAGCCTGCTGCTGCGGCTGGGGCTGCTGCTGGACCGGAGCGGCACGCGGCGGCTCGGGCTGGCGGTATTCCGGCTGACGATAGGCTTCCTGGCGCGGAGCCTGCGGGGCAGGGCGGGCGGCCGGGCGGCGCTCTTCGGCGTCGTGGGTCGCGGACTGCGAACGCACGATGGCGTTGAGCTCGGACAGGGCCTCGATCTGCTCGGCCACGACGCGACGCATGGCAGCGGCGCTGGCGCGGGTTTCTTCCGGCAGCTCGACGACGCCGCGCTGAAGCTCGGCACGGGTGGCTTCAAGCTCGGAGCCGACTTCCTTGGCGGTGGCGCGCATGGCCGTGGCGGTATCGTTGAAGCGACGGGTCGCCTCCTCGATGGCCTTCTGCATTTCGGCGACCATGCGTTCCTGCGTCTGGCGCAGGGCGACATCGGCGCGCTGGCCTTCGGCACCGGCGGTGGTGCGCAGCTCGGCAAGGCGGGCGGCGACTTCGCTGGTGGTGGTGTTGAGCGCGTCCTGCACGGAACCGGTGGCGGTCGAGAGCACGTTGCTCACATTGCCGCTGGTGAGCGAGAGGGCGGCCGAAACGCGGTTGGCGGTATCCGAGAGGGCGCCAGAGACCGAGCTGGTAGTGTTGTCGAGCACCGATTCCACCGACGCGGACGATTCATGGAGCGCGTCTTCCATCGCCTTGCGGGCGACGAGCAGGCGGCGCTCGGTGTCGTTGACGGTGTCGGCAATCGACTGGGCGAAACCGCGCATGCGGGTGTCGATGTCGTCGGCACGGGCGGCAAAGCTGGAGGCCAGGGCATCCATGGCGCCGCGACGATCTTCGAGGGCCTGGAGCGAATACTGGCCGGTAGCCTGCAGGTTCTCGGCTGCCTTGCCCATGCTGTCGGTCTCGGAGTGGAGATTGCCGAGCAGGGAGCCGAATTCCTGGAGCATGCCGCGGATGGTCAGCTGCAGGGCCGAGACGTGCTCGGTGACCAGCTTGCCGGCCTGCTCGGTGGAGCCGATCGCGTCGCGAACGGTGTTCGAGTAGGTCTGGGTCTGCTGGGCGACGGCGGTCTCGAGATTGGCGAGGTTGCTGGTCGAGGCGTCGAGGACGCGCTGGAGCAGGATGTTGCTGTCGTTGAGCTTGCCGAGGGCCGCGGTGACATCGGTGAGGATGCGCGAGGTCGAAACCTGCATGACGGCTTCGGCTTCCTTGGCATTTTCGGCCAGCGCATCGCGCAGCAGGTTGCCGTGGCCAGCCAGGACGCCCTGGAGCAGGTTGGACTTCTCGTTGACGATCGCGGCGAACATGTTGGTGTGCTGCGACAGCGACTGGTTGAGCGCATTCATGCTCGCGCCGATGTCGTGGGCGGCAACCGAAGCCTTGTTGGTGACGAGGTCCTCGATGGTCGAGGCCGCGTGCTGGATCTGCACGAGGGCCGAGCGAACCGCCGAGTCCATGCGGTTGGCATGGGCGGAGACTTCGTCGGAAATGCCGGCGGTGGCGACGCTGATGCGGTTGGTGATCGTCTCCTCGATGCGGTCGGCGCCGGATTCGAGATCGGCCATGGACTGCACGAGCGAGGTGTTGATCGCCGCATTGAGCGCGGCCAGGCGGTCGGCCGTGATGTCGGCGCGGGCGGTGATGGCCTCGGGCAGGGTGCCCAGGCGCTCGTCCACGAGCTCGGTGAGGGACTGGCGGGCGGATTCGACGCCGGTCTCGATGATGTCGGCAGCGCGGCGGCTGGATTCACCAACCGTGGCGGCAGCCTGATCGATACGGGCTGTCACGCCGCTCTCGGCATGGACGATGCGGGCGATGGCGTCGTCGATGCCCTGGCCGAGGTTGGTGTTGACCTCGGCAACCTTGCTGGCGATGAGGTCGGACACTTCGCCGGCGCGGGTGCTGAGCGCATCCGAGACATTGCGCAGGCTCTGGTCGATCTTGTCGTGAGCGGCTGCGCCCTGCTCGTCGATGGCCTGGGCCAGTTCCGCGGTGCGGTTGGCGAGGGCGTCCGAAATCGAGGAGGTGTGGCTGCCCAGAACGTCCGAGAGCTGCTGGGTGCGCAGGCCGAGGGCATCGGACAGCTGCTGGGAGCGCTCGCCGATGGCGCCGGCCAGCTGGCGGGTGCGGCCGTCGAGCGCGTTGGTGACTTCGCTGGCGCGTTCCTCGAGCGTGGACGCCATGTGCTGGGTGCGCTCGGTGATGGCGGCAGACAGTTCCTCGGTACGGCCCTGAAGGGCGTCGTTGAGGACGTTGGTGTGGCCCGAGAGCGCATCGGTGAGCGCGCTGGTGCCGTCGAGCAGGGCGCCGGAGATACGGCTGGTATGCTCGTCCATGGTGGAGGCCACGGCGGCCGAGTGCTGCTCGATGGCGTTGGCCAGCTTCTCGGCGCGATTGTCGAGGGTGGTCGAGAGCTGGACGGTGCGGGATTCGAGTTCGTTCTCCAGCGCGCCGATCCGGCTGCCGAGGGTATCGGCGAGCTGGGTGGTGTGGCTGTCGAGCGAATCCGAGAGGATCGAGGTGCGGGTCTCGATGGCGGCCGACAGGGTCGCGGTCTGGCCTTCGAGCGCTTCGCTGAGGGCAGCGCTGCGCGCATCGAGCGTGCTGGAGAGCTGCATCGTGCGGTCTTCGAGAGCGCCGGACATGGCTGCGGTGCGGGCGTCGAGCGTTTCCGCAAGGTGGGTGGAGCGCGCGTCAAGCGTATCGGCGAGCTGGCCCGTGCTGGCAGCGAGGGCATCGCTGAGCTGGCCGGTGCGCGCCTGGAGCGTATCCGCCAACTGGCCGGTACGGGCCTGGAGGGTATCGGAAAGCTGCGTGGTGCGGTTGTCGAGCGTGTTGGAGAGCTCGGTGGTGTGGGTCGCCAGGGCGCCCGAGAGCTCGATGGTGCGGCTCGACAGCGCGTCGGTGAGTTCGCCCGTGCGGCTGGCCAGGGTCTCGGACAGCTCGCCGGTGCGGCTGAGGAGAGCGTCGGAAAGCTCGGTCGTGTGGCCGACCAGCGCATCGGAGAGCGCGGTGGCGCGGTCTTCGAGCGCGGCCGAGAGGGCCGACGTGCGGTTGTCGAGGGCGGAAGACAGCGCAGAGGTGCGGTTGTCGAGCGCCGAGGACAGGGCGGAGGTGCGGTCGGCCAGCGTATCCGAGAGGGTGGAGGTGCGGGTCGAGAGTTCCTGCGAGAAGCGGTCGGTATGGCCTTCCAGCGCCGTGGTCAGCTCGCTGGTATGGCTCGAAATGGTGTCGGCCAGGAGGCGGCTGCGATCGTCGAGCGCATCGGCGAGAACACGGGCGTGCTCCTCGATGTTGCCGGACAGCTCGCGGCTGCGGTCGGCCACCGTCTCGGTGATGAGGCGGGCGCGGGAATCGATGGTGTCGGCCATTTCCTGGGTGTGGCGCGAAACCACATCGTTGAAGTGGCCGGACTTCTCATCGAGCGCCATTTCGAGAACGTTGGCGCGGGCAGTGAAGGTCGAGGCGTGGCGATCGAGAGCCTCGATGATGTGGTCGCCCTTGGTGCCGAGCACGTTGTCGAGGGAGTGCAGGCGCGTGTCGATGCCGGTCGAGATTTCATCGAGACGGTTGTCGAAGGCCGAGAGCGAATCCTGGCCGGCATTGGCCAGCGTCAGGCGGGCGCGCTCGGAGGATTCGTCGAGGGCGCCGCCGAGTTCGATCAGAGCCGATTGCAGGCGGCTTTCCATCGAGTTGATGTGGATGGCCACGCTCTCGTCGAGCTGGCGCGACAGGGTGCCGAGCACCAGTTCGGCCTCGTGCGTGCGCGCCGAAATATCGGCGGAAATGCGCGAGCCGATGCTGTCGAGGGAGCCCGAAACTTCATGGCCGCGATCACGCAGCTGGTCGAGGAGGGCCAGGCCGCCTTCGGAAAGGAGAGACGAAAGCGCGGTGGTGCGGGAATCGATCTCGGTCGAGAAGGAGGCAGACCGCTCGTCGAGCGCTTCGGTGAGGGCGCTGACGCGCGCGTCGATGAGCGCGGCCAGTTCCTCGGTGCGGCCGTCAAAGGCGCCGGTGACGCCGGCGGTGCGGTCTTCCAGGGTCATGTTGAGGCGCGTGGCGCTCTCATCGAGCTGGGAGATGAGGTCGGACGTACGGTTGTCCATCAGCGAGACGAACGAATCCGAACGCTCGGCAAAGGCGTTGTTGAGCGTGGCGCCCGCCGTTTCGAGGGCCTTGGTGAGGTTGCCGCCGCTCTCGACCAGCGTGCCGGAAATACGCTGGCTGATCATGTCGAGGTCGAAGACGAGGCCGGTATGGGATTCGGTGATGGCCTCGCGGACTTTATCGGTATTGGTGATGACGGCTTCGCGCTGGTTGGCCAGCTCGGCGATGAGCGCGCGCATGCGCTGCTCGTTCTCCGAATAGGTCTTTTCGAGCGCGGTGACCTCGTTGTGGATCATCACTTCGAGCTCGCCGGCACGCGAGAGGGCGCGCTCAAGGCCATCGCCCAGTGCGTTGACTTCGCGGCGAACGGCCTGGCCGACCGAGGCGACCTTTTCGGACGCTGTGGTTTCGGGCTCGGCGAGGCGAACGGCGGCCTGGGTGATCGAAGTGGCGGCGAGGCGCAGGTCCTGCGCGCGGCGCACGAGAGTGGCCACGGCGAAGAAGCCGACGACCGGAATGATGACGATGCCCAGCCAGGTCATGAATTCGAGCGAGCCGAAAAAGCCGGGCTTGCTGAAATCGGCGCTGAAGCGCAGGGCGCCTGCGATGACCGTGCCGGCCACCCACACGACGGACGCGGCGAGCGCGATCCAGGTCGGGGTGGAGGAGGCACGGGTCTGCAGGCCGTAGAGGATCTTGGAGCCTTGCAGCCGGTCGTCATTGGCGACCGAACCAGCCTGTGCGGCGATCTTATCGGCGGTACGCAGCCGGTCCGAACGCGACGATTGCGAAGCCGGCCGTGCGGGGGCGGGCGTGGTGTCCATATCGAACACCGATGCCTTGAGGGCGTCCTCGACTGCCGAGAAAGCCAACGCGGCGGGATCGTTTGCGGGGGAGTTCGATTGTTTCGCCATACTCTTTACAACTCTTGCGTCGGCTAGTTCCGACAGGGCGGCGCGCGAGTCATAGTGAAGCCCCACCCGTTTCCAGGACGACCTTCAAATCGGTACAATTCGACCAAAATGCGCTCGACTTGCCCCGGTACCTTCGCCGCCGCGCGTTGGTAACACACTTTTATACGTCAAATTTTATGCAAACCGAACCCTTTCTTAATGAAAGGTTAATTTTCACAGGGAGAAAGCCGCAAACTCCCACAGGTCCGGGACTTCTCCCGTTTACCATCCGGCTTAAGACGCGATTCAGGGCGGAGCCATAGGTTCGAATCACTGGGTGCAGAAGCGCTCAGCGAACCGCAAGGATGGTGGCCCCAATGGCTCGTTCCCTCGAAGCGCTGTTTCCAGCGGCCTATGAAGCCGCGGCGCGACGCAGGCCTATCGATCTGGTGCATCTGGCCAAGCAGACGCTCGGCGACTGGGCGCTGGAATGCGAGGTGCTGCGCATGTTCGACGAGGTAGCCCGGGCCTATTTCAAGCGTCTGGAAGCCTCGACCAATAGCGACGAACTGCTGATGAACCTGCACGCGCTGCGTGGCGCGGCTTCGGGCGTGGGCGCCTGGGGGATCGTGGACATGTGCAAGCTGGCCGAGCACGAAGTGCGCGACGGGGAGATCAACCCCGAGCGCATCGACGATATCGCCATGACGGTCGAAGAGACGCGGGCGTTCATCATGGATCTGCTCGAACAGGAAGCGACCTGAACAGGGCCTAGGGTCCGTACTCAATAAGTCCCGGCACCCCGGAGCGCTTATCTTCCCATCCGACAGATTCCAACGGAAGGCGCTGTCCGTCTGCCGCGCCACAACCACTGAACTTCCCCGGCCGCCCACGGATTGCTCCACTCGAGTGGAGGGTGGCAATAGGCCCCGGATCAAGTCCGGGGAAGTCCGGGGGTGGGGCGGCCATCGCAACCTCATCTGCCGGTGCAATTGAGTACGGAGCCTAGGCGCGGCCGGGCGACTTGCCCTTGCGGCCTACCGGCCCGATGCGCTCGGCATAGGTGCGGTTGCGGCCATTGTGCTTGGCGGCGTAGAGCAGCTCGTCGGCACGGGCGAGAGCCGCTTCCAGAGTTTCACCCTTCTTGATCTGAACGACGCCCAGGCTGCAGGTGATCGAAAGGCCCGCCGCGGCCTCATCGAAGCTGTGGGCGGCAACGGCGAGCCGCAGGCGTTCGGCGAAGGCCAGGGCCTGCTCGGCCGGGAAGCGGGGCAGGAGGGCGACGAATTCCTCGCCGCCCTGGCGGGCGAGGAGATCATGGCCGCGGGTGTTTTCGCGCAGGGTATCGGCGAAAATGCGCAGCACTTCGTCGCCGGCCGCGTGGCCGAAGCGGTCATTGACCGATTTGAAGTTATCGAGATCGCAGACGATGAGGGAGATCGGCTCGAAGGCGGGATCGGCCATCAGCCGGCGCGCCTCGGCTTCGAGGCCGCGACGATTGGCGAGACCGGTGAGGGGATCGGTATCGCGCTCCTTCTGGGTCGAGGCGATGACGTCGGCCATGGTGAGGACGATGATGCCGATGCCCATGACGAGGCCGAGAATGGCAGAGGCGAAGGTGGCGGTGCGCCAGAAGAGCGTCTGACCGAAATCCCCTGGACCGTCGCTGATGATGCTGCCGGCCGTGAGGATGGTGCGCGGGAAAAAGTGCAGGCCGAGACCGACGACGAGCCAGAAGAGGATGCGGTCGGTCGCGGTGCCGTGGCGCAGGGAACGGGCGAGCCAGGCGCCGGCCAGCAGGACGAGGCCCAGGCCGAAATTGAGGATGTAGACGCGGGCCATCAGGTTGTAGTCGACGGCGGCGAAATACCAGATGCCGGCGACCATCACGGCGCCGACAAAGGCCGGGGCGAAGCCGCGCTCGGGTACGCCGGCGCGGGTGAGAACGCCGATGGCGAAAACGGTGACGCCGCTGCCATAGGCGAGGGCCGAGGCGATGGCGTTGGGCACGACGCCAGCGGGGATCTCGGTAATCTGGATGACGAGGCCGAGCCCGAAAAGGGCAAAACCGATGGCCATGAAGGCGAGCTGCAAGTTCTGCCGGCGCCACGCCCAGAGGCCGCCGATGGCGGCGGCAAAGATGAAGAGCAGGATGGGCTGGATCAGGGCGAGCAGCATGACTATCGGCCTATGGACCCTCTCCGGCTTCCCCAGTTCCCCAGCGTGCCGGATGGGATGTCGGCGCGCACGATCAGATCGGCGATCTGGTGCCCACAAATTCGTGACCGATGCAAGCCATTTGCGTCGGCCTGCCATGCAGGCGCGCGCCTTGTCCCGAGGGGGCTGGGCCGCTATATCCCCAGCAACACATCGAAAAGCATTCAATCCCTTATGACCAAGATCACCTATATCGAGCCGGACGGAACTCGCATCGAGGTCGAGGCCGAAAACGGCTCGACCGTCATGGAAAACGCCATCATGAACGGCGTGCCGGGCATTGTCGCCGAATGCGGCGGCGCCTGCACCTGCGCGACCTGCCACGTCTATGTCGACGACGCCTGGACCGAAACGGTCGGCGGTCCCTCCGTGATGGAGGAAGACATGCTCGATTTCGCCTTCGACGTACGGGCCAACAGCCGGCTTTCGTGCCAGATCAAGGTGCGTGACGAGCTGGATGGGCTTGAAGTGCATGTGCCGACACGGCAGGGGTGAGGGGTAGCACCTCACCCTTTCCCTCTTGCGCGCGAGGCCTGATCCCTATCGGATAGCCCTCCGTTTCGAGGGAATCAGCTTTTGACCGACCAGTCGCTGAAATCGGAGGCCTGGGCGCTTTCGCCGGGGCGGTTTCCGCGGGTGGGCGCGGGATGGCTGCTGACCGCAGGAACAGTGCTCTTCGCAGCGATGTGGTTCTATCCGATCTGGGCGACGTTTGCGCGTTCGCTGGCGGGCGGCAATTTCCTGGGTGAGTATTATCGGGTGCTCACCAGCACGCAGCTGCCGCTGTGGTATCTCAATTCCGTGGTGACTTCGGCCGGGGTGACAGCGGGTGTGCTGTTTACCGGCGCGACGTGCGGCTATGCGCTCTCGCAATTGCAGTTTCCGGGGCGCAAGGTGCTGTGGTGGCTGGTGCTGGCGAGTTTCGCGGTGCCGGTGCAGGCGCTCATCGTCAGCCACTTCTTCCTGATGTTCCAGTTCGGCTTCATCAATTCCTGGGCGGGCGTGATCCTGCCGCAGCTCATCGCGCCGCTGGCGGTGATCGTCTACAAGCAGCATTTCGACGGCCTGCCCAAGGAGTTGCGCGAGGCGGGCATCATGGACAATGCCTCCGAGTTCCGCATGCTCTGGCGGCTGTTCCTGCCGCTGAGCGGGGGCATCACGGCGGGGCTGGGGATCATCACCTTCATCGGCGCGTGGAACGCGTTTCTCTGGCCATTCCTGGTGGTGACCAAGGAAGAGAAGATGAACGTGGCCGTGGCCATCGACCAGGTGCCGGGCGCGGGTAATTCCACGGTGGTGATGGCGGCGTTGCCGGCGATCATTGTTTTCCTCGTGTTCCAGAAGCGGATCATTGCGGCGATTACCACGCAGGGGAGCGTGAAGGGGTAACTCCGGGCGGGGAGGGATCCGTGGGCCCCGGCTCTTCGGCCGGGGAAGTAAGGGGTGGGGGAAGTGCGGGGCGGCACGAGCAACGGGATTTGCTTTCAACGTCGCTCGGAAGAAATCCATTTCGCTGATCGAGTGCCTCGGGAGCCGCCCGGCATTTCTCCGGCGGGGGCTTTGCCAGATTGGTTTTCGCTGCAGGTGACCCGGCGACCGAGTGGCGTTCTACGGCGGGTCGTGGCGGGGAAATATTAAAGCTATCGCGGCCCTGCGCCTTGTGAAAACTCCAGCAAAACCAGTACTTTTCGCGCTCAGCGAAAGGTTTGCAATTGGGTGAACTCAACACATTTCCGTTGAGCTACAAGGTCCGGGGTCAGCGCATCGTCATCGTCGGCGGTGGAGAAGAAGCCCTCAACAAAGCCCGGTTGGCAGTAAAGACTACCGCACAAGTCGTGATTATCTCGGAGCAGGTCGAGGCCGATTTTTCGGGGCTCGGTGCGACTGTGATCGCGCGGCGTTTTGCCGAAAGCGACCTCGACGGCGCGGCGCTGGTTTTCGTCGCCGATCATGGGGATGACGGCCGGACTGCGATTGCGGCGGCGCGAGCGCGGAATATTCCGCTCAATGTCGTGGATGTGCCGGCGGAATGCGATTTCTATACACCTTCGATCGTCGAGCGGGCGCCGCTGACCATCGCCATTTCCTCGGAAGGGGATGCGCCGGTGCTGGCGCGGCTGGTCCGCTCGCGGATCGAGGCGGCGCTGTCGCCGCGGCTGGGTGCGATTGCCCGGCTGGCGGGTTCGCTGCGCGGACGCGTGGCGGCGAGGCTTGGCAAGGCCGAGGCGCGGCGGTTCTACGAGGATCTGGTGACTTCGCCGGCGATCGAGCGGGCAGTCGACGCCGGGCAGGGGGCGGAGGCCGGCGCGGCGCTGCTTGAGGCCCATGCGGGCGAGGATGGCGTGGCGGGCGTGGTGTGGCTGATCGGAGCCGGGCCGGGCGCCGAGGACCTGCTGACCCTGCGCGCACAGCGGCTGCTGCAGGAAGCCGACGTGATCGTCCACGATCAGCTGGTGCCGCAGGCGGTGGTCGATATGGGCCGACGCGATGCCGAGCGCATTTCGGTGGGCAAGGCCAAGGGCAACCATACGTTCAGCCAGGCGCAGATCAATACGCTCATCGTGCGTCTTGCCCGTGAGGGCAGGAAGGTGGCGCGGCTCAAGTCGGGCGATCCGATGATCTTCGGACGCGCGGGCGAGGAAGTGGCGGCACTGCGCAAGGCCGGGATCGACTACGTGATCGTGCCGGGCGTGACCGCGGCGCTGGCAGCGGCGGCCGATACGGCAACACCGGTGACGCTGCGCAAGGTTTCGAGCGGGTTCGTGATGGCGACGGCGCATGGCGCCGACGATAGCGAAGTCCGGCATTGGGCGGCGCTGGCGGCCACGGGCATGACGGTGGCGCTCTACATGGGCAAGAGCATCGCGGCTGACGTGGCGCTGGCCTTCATCCGGAACGGCGCCTCGGGGCACCTGCCGGTGGGGATCGTGGCGAATGCCGGACGCGCCGGCAGAACGCTCTATCGCGGGACGCTGGGCGAGTTGGCGGGCGGCGCGGCCGATTTCGCCGACGGACCGGCGGTGATCTTCGTGGGCGAAGCCGTGGCGCATGGCGATTGGGCCGCGGCGGCGACGCTCGCGGCAGCGGAATTCAAGGTGGCCTGATTATGGAAATACTCACCGGAAACGAGCTGATCTCGGGCGCAACTGTCTATCTCGACCCGCGCGGGCAATGGGTGGAGGAGCTGCAGGAGGCTCGGGTCTTCGCGGCCGAGGAGGGCGAGGCGCGGGATGCGGCTATCGCCGCCACCAAGGCGACGTTGCGGATCATCAGCCTCGAAACCGAGAAGGTGTCGGTGGTCGAAGGCCTGCTCGTTCCCGAGCGCCTGCGCGAACGCATCCGCGCCACGGGTCCTACCGCACCGGTCCTGGACCGCCAGCATCTCTACGAGGACGGTCATGTATCGATATGATGAATTCGACGCGGCTTTCGTCGGCGGCCGCGTCGCGCAGTTTTCCGACCAGGTGCGGCGTCGCATAGCGGGCGAGCTCAACGAAGACCAGTTCCGACCGCTGCGGCTGATGAACGGGCTCTACCTGCAATTGCATGCCTATATGCTGCGGATCGCGGTGCCCTATGGGACGATGTCCTCGCGCCAGCTGCGCAAGCTCGCCCACATCGCGCAGACCTATGACCGCGGCTACGGGCATTTCACGACGCGGCAGAACATCCAGTTCAACTGGCCCAAGCTCAAGGACGTGCCGGCGATCCTGGAGGAATTGTCCTCGGTCGAGATGCATGCCATCCAGACCTCGGGCAATTGCATCCGCAACATCACCACGGACCAGTTCGCGGGCGCGGCGGCGGACGAGATCATCGATCCGCGGCCGGTGGCGGAAATCCTGCGGCAATGGTCGAGCCTCCATCCCGAATTCAGCTACCTGCCGCGCAAGTTCAAGATCGCGATGACGGGCGCGCCCAATGACCGGGCGGCGATCCGCTTCCACGATATCGGCCTGCAGGCGGTGGCCAACGCGGCCGGCGATATCGGCTGGGAGGTCTGGGTCGGCGGCGGGCTGGGGCGGACGCCCATGATCGGCAAGATGATCAATGCCTATGTACCGCACGAGCACCTGCTGGCCTATCTCGAGAGCATCCTGCGCGTCTACAATCGCTACGGGCGGCGCGACAACAAGTTCAAGGCGCGTATCAAGATCCTGGTGCACGAGGAGGGGCTGGAGACCATCAAGGGGCAGGTGGAGGCCGAGTTCGCCGAAGTGCGCGGGGGCGTGCTGACGCTGCCGCAGGAAGAGCTGGACCGCATCAACACCTATTTCGCCCCGCCCGCATTCCAGGAACTGGCGGCGACGCGGATCGACGTGGCGCGCGAGGCGATCCTCGATCCGGCCTATGGCCGGTGGCTGGAGCGCAACCTCAATTCCCACCGCCAGCCGGGTTATGTAAGCCTGACGGTGTCGCTCAAGCCCATCGGCGGAGCGCCGGGCGACGCGACGGCCGAGCAGATGGAGGCGGTGGCGGACCTCGCCGAGCGCTATTCGTTCGACGAGCTGCGGGTGACGCACGAGCAGAACCTGGTGCTGCCGCATGTGCGGGTCAGCGATCTGCGCGCGGTCTACGATGCGCTGGTTGCAGCGGAACTGGCGGACGGCAATGCCGGGCTCATCACCGACATGATCGCCTGCCCGGGGCTCGATTATTGCGCGCTGGCTAATGCCCGCTCGATCCCCATCGCGCAGGCGATCTCGCAGAAATTCGCTTCCGAGGAGCGGCAGAAGGAAATCGGCGATCTCAAGATCAAGATTTCGGGCTGCATCAATGCCTGCGGGCACCACCATGTCGGCCATATCGGCATTCTGGGCGTCGAGAAGAAGGGCGGCGAGCTCTACCAGATCACGCTGGGCGGGGATGCGACCGAGAACGCTTCGGTGGGCAAGATCCTGGGACCGGGTTTCGAGGCAGAGAAGGTGCCGGACGCCATCGAGCGGCTGGTCGACGCCTATGTGGCGCGGCGCGAAAGCCCGGCCGAGACTTTCATCGCGGCGTTCCGGCGCCTGGGCGAAGCCCCGTTCAAGGAGGCCCTTTATGGCGCTGGCTGACGTTTTTTCCTCTTCGGCGACGAAGCCCGACAAGCTGCGGGCGCTCGGCATTGTCGCGCTCAACGGTATGTTCGACGAGATGGATGCGGTGGGCGTGCTGCGGCAGGCGGCAAGCGAAATCCTGCCGGAGGACCTGGCCATCGTCTCGTCCTTCGGGGCGGATTCGGCGGTGCTGCTGCATATCGTGGCGCAGGTCGATCCGAGCCTGCCGGTCTATTTCCTCGAAACGGGCAAGCATTTCCGCGAGACGCTGGACTATGTCGAGACGCTCAAGCGGCATCTGGGCCTGCGCAACGTCGTTGCGCTGCGGCCGGATGCCGGGGACGTGGCGCGGTTCGATCCCAATGGCGAATTGTGGGAGACCGACCCGGATTCCTGCTGCCATATCCGCAAGACCGAGCCGCTGGACGCCGCCGTGGCGCAATATGGCGGCTGGGTGACGGGGCGCAAGCGCTTCCAGACCAAGGAACGCGGGGTGCTGCCCCATTTCGAGCTGACGAGCGATGATCGCATCAAGGTCAACCCGCTGGCCTATTTCTCGGATGCCGACGTCAACCAGTACAAGCGCGACCATGGGCTGCCCGAGCATCCGCTTTTCGAGAGCGGGTACAAGTCGATCGGCTGCGCGCCGTGCACGACGACGGTGGCCGAGGGCGAGGACCCGCGGGCCGGGCGCTGGCGCGGGCTCAACAAGAAGGAATGCGGCATCCATTTCGACTTCAACGGCGAGATCGCCAAGCCGGTGCTGGGTGCCGAGCATAACCTCTTCAAGGATGGCGGTTTCATCGCCGACCCGTTCCATGCCTGGGAAGAGGGGAGTGATCCGGCCAAGGCGCGCTATACCCATGTGCCGGTGAAGACCTTCCTCGCCAATCGCGAGGCTTTCCTCGACAACCCGCATCCGCTCGGGCTGCTCGTGGTGCCGGGCGACAAGGTGGAGGACGTGGTGGAAGACCTCGGGCGCTTCGCCTCGATCGCCATCAGTTTCCCCGCTTTCACGGATGGCCGTGGCTATTCGACGGCACGGCTTCTGGGCGAACGCTATGGGTTTGAAGGCGAAGTGCGGGCGATCGGCGACGTTTTGACAGATCAGATTCCGCTCATGCGCCGTTGCGGCATCAACGCATTTGTCGTAACCCACCAGCCGACGCGCAAGGCCCTGCTCGATGGGGCGTTAGCCGAAGTCGCCATTTTCTATCAACCGGTCGGCAAGACCGAGGTGCCCGTAGGTACGCGCCCATATCTCCGCCGCGCGCGCTGAAGGCGCGGCACCTCCCCGAATTTAGAGAGCAGAATGAGCGGAAACGAAATCGTCACCGATGTGGTCGTGATTGGTGCTGGGCCGGTGGGCCTTTTCTCGGTGTTCGAACTCGGACTGCTCGACCTCAAATGCCATGTTATCGACATCCTGGATCGCCCCGGCGGCCAGTGCGCCGAGCTCTATCCGGAAAAGCCGATCTATGACATTCCGGCCTTCCCGGTGGTGACCGGGCAGGAACTGACGGACAACCTGCTCCAGCAGATCGCCCCGTTCAACGCCGAGTTCCATTACAGCCGCATGGTGACCTCGGTGACCAAGCAGGAAGACGGCACGTTCCGCCTGACGACGGATGCCGACGAGGTGTTCGTGGCCAAGGTGGTGGTGATCGCAGCCGGTGGCGGCTCGTTCATGCCCAAGCGCCCGCCCGTCGAGGGTATCGAGGCCTACGAGAACACGTCGGTGTTCTACGCCGTGCGCAAGATGGAAGATTTCCGTGACCAGGACGTGGTGATCGTCGGCGGCGGCGACTCGGCGCTCGACTGGACGCTGAACCTGCAGCCGATCGTCCGTTCGCTGACGCTGGTGCACCGTCGCGATGCCTTCAAGGCGGCGCCGGCTTCGGTCAACCGCATGAAGGAACTGGTGATGGAGGGCAAGATCAACTTCCTCCTCGGCCAGGTCTCGCGGCTCGAAGGCGCCGACGGGCAGATCAACCACGTGCACCTGGCGACCGATGCGGGCGATCTCTCGGTGCCGGCTACGCGGCTGTTGCCGTTCTTCGGGCTGACCATGAAGCTCGGTCCGGTGGCGGATTGGGGCCTCGAGCTCAACGACAACCTCATCACCGTCGATACCGAGAAGTTCGAAACCTCGGTGCCGGGCGTCTTCGCCATCGGCGACATCAACCACTATCCGGGCAAGCTCAAGCTCATCCTCTCCGGCTTCCACGAAGCGGCGTTGATGGCGCAGGCGGCCAAGAAGATCGTCTCGCCCGACGAGCGCGTGATCTTCCAGTACACGACCTCCTCGACCAAGCTGCAGAAGAAGCTGGGCGTGGTCTGATGAAGATCCACGTTACCGATCAGGCCGGCGTCGAGCACGAACTGGAAGGGCTCGAAGGCTGGCGGGTGATGGAAGTCATCCGCGACTGGGGCCTCAACATCAAGGCCGAGTGCGGCGGCGCCTGCTCGTGCGCGACGTGCCACGTCTATGTCGATCCGGACTGGTTCGGCAAGGTGGGCACGCGCAGCGACGAGGAGGAGGACCTGCTCGATACGGTGGGCGACGTGAAGGCGACTTCGCGGTTGTCGTGCCAGATCCTGATGAGCGAGGAGCTCGATGGGTTGAAGGTGACGCTGGCGGCTAGTGCGGCGCAGTAGCGGTGGGTGATGGGTGTGGGGTTAGGCCGGGCTGGGTGCTCGGCCTTTTTGTTTTGGGTGTTCTGGATTCCGGTTCGTTACCACGTGCCGCTCCAACTCCTCGATCTTCCCCGGCCGTAGAGCCGGGGCCTACGGATAGCGCCACTCGGGTGGAGAGGGGCAATAGGCCCCGGGTCTTCGCCAGGGGAAGTGCGGTGGTGGGGTGGGTGCGGGGATGGAGGGGGGATGGTTTGGGGTGAGTGCAGGGAACTAGAGAGCTTCGAGTTTGTGGCTTACCCCCACCCTCGATCCCTCCCCGCAAGGGGGAGGGAGGTTGGCGAGGCCGGTGGTGGCTTACTCGGCAGCTACGCTGCTGACGGCGTCCTGGGTGTGGCGCTGGATCCAGTTGGTTAGGCGGGTGATGTAGCCTTCGAGGAAGGCGCGGGTGTCGGGGTCGGTGACGTTGAAGTCGTCGTCGATGAGGCCGGGCTTGGTCTGGAAGTAGACTTCGGGCTGGCCCATCAGGATGACTTCGAGGTTGGTGACGACGCTGCGCAGGTGGGACTGGGCCACGGCCGTGCCGATGCCGCCGGGCGAGGTGCCGACGACGGAGCCGGGCTTGTCGGCCCAGGAATTCCTGCCCCAGGGGCGGCTGCCCCAGAAGATGGCGTTGGAGAGCACCGAGGGGATGGTGCGGTTGTATTCGGGCGTGACGAACAGCACGGCGTCGGCGGCGGCGATGTCATCCTTGAGGCGGAGGACGCTGGCGGGCGGAGACGCCCAGAGATCGTCGTTGTAGAGCGGCAGGCTGCCGAGGTCCGGGTAGACGAATTCGAGCTTGCCGGCGGCGAGCTTTTCGAGCGCCCGGGCGAACTTGAGGTTGATGGAATCGGCGCGGAGGCTGCCGACGAAAACTGCGACCTTATGCATGGCTGGTAGTCCTGGTAACTAATGGTGACTGACGCTATGTTAGTGACTGGATGCGTCGTCGCAAGACGGCACTTTTTGGATACGAGAGGCACCATTTTGAAACCGATAGAACCCCATCACGATTGCCGCCCGGTCGGCGAGATCCTCAATCAGATCGGCGGCAAATGGACGGTGCTCATCATCAACCGGCTGGCCGGCGGGCCGATGCGGTTCGGCGAGCTCAAGCGCCATGTGGGCGGGATCAGCCAGAAGATGCTGACGGCCACGCTGCGGGACCTCGAGCGGGACGGGTTCGTCAATCGCACGGTGACGCCGACGATTCCGCCGCGGGTGGATTACGAGCTGACGGAACTGGGACGCGACCTGCAGGGGCCGCTGCAGGCGATCTCGGAATGGGCGCGCAATAACCGGGAGCGGGTGCTCGCGGCGCGGGAGCGTTTCGAGGAGAAGAACCCGGGTGCCCGGCCGAGCCGTGTCGGCCGCGTGGCCATGCTGCCCGAACCGCCGCCGCAGCAGCTCTGAACGAAAAATGGGGCGGCAAGCTCGACCTTAATGCGCAAAGGGAGCTGCCACCCCAAGGTTCCATTCGCGACCGACACTTGTCGGTGCGAGACAGGAGGTCAGTGAGCAGGGTACGACCGGCTCACATGAACATCAAATTAACTAGCGGAAAGATTAGGCCGGCCCGCTACTTGCCCTGGGCGAGGTTGACCAGCTCGGGAAGGAAATCCTTGACCATGGGCTGGGGCTGGGTGGCGAAGGGCAGGGGACGGACAACGCGCATGGCGGCGATGCCGACGCGGACGGTCATGAGCGAATTGACCACGCCCTCGCCGAGCCGCGCGGAGAGCTTTGCCGCGAGACCCTGGCCGACCAATTGTTCCATGACGCCATCGGTGAGGACGAGGCCGCCGGTGACGGCGAGGTGCCCAAGAATGGCGCCGGTCAGACGGATGGAGCCGAAGAGGCTGGGCTTGGCGCCGTAGAGGCTGGCAATGGCCCCGCCGAGGCGGATGCTCTCGTAGCTGACGAAGGCGATGTCGATGAGGGCGCGGGGCGAGATGGCGGTGACCAGCGCCACGCGGCGGGCCGAGGCGGCGGTCAGCGCGCGGGCGCGAGCATCGAGCGGGGCCATGAGCACGCGCTCGGAAAACTGAATCATTTCCGCGCCATCGAGCATGATCTTGAGATTTTCCTCGATGAGGCTGCGCGGCTTGGCGAGGTCGGCGCGGCTGGCATAGACGGTCTGGAGTTCGCCGACGATGCGGCGGGCATCGTCGGGCTTGTCGGAGACCAGCGTCTCGGTGGCGCGCTGGCGCAGGCGGTCTAGGCTGCGCAGGCGGCGGAGGGACCAGAACTCGCGGAAGGCCAGCGCGATGATGGCCACGACGAAGGCGGCGAGGGCGGCAATGCCGAGCCAGCCCAGCCATTCGTAGCGGGCGAAAAGATCGCGCACGAGGCGTTCGGCGGCGAGGCTCAGGCCGAGCGAAACGAGAATGCCACCGGTGGTCCAGGCGAGGCGACCGAGCCAGCCCATGCCCCTGGGGTTGGGGAGCGTATCGGGCAGGGGCGCTTCCTCGAAGCCGGGTTCGACCGTTTCGATGCTATCGACCTCGGCGGGCGCGAAGGCGCGCGGGAGACGGCTTTCGTCCTCGGTGTTTTCGGGAGCGTTGATGGTGCGGGCGACGGGGCGCTTCACTTGAGCCAGTCTCCGATCAGGAAGTCGATGGCACGGTCGAGCCGGATATGGGGAAGCACATAGGCACCCTCGGCGTTCCTTTCGAGCTTTTGGGGCGGCAGGAAGCGCAGGAAATTGAGCTCGACGGGGTGGCCTTCCTCGAAAACGCCTTCGGGATCGTCGGGCAGGTCGCCGGGAAAGAGGGCGATCTCGGTCTTGCCGTCATAAGTCACGCCATCGAGGCGTTCGCCGGCCATGGGCGTGCCGAGGATGACGTCGAGCGTTTCGCCCTTTTCGCGGATGGTGCCCTCGCGCGTGGCGCGGACGGCGGCCAGGGCCACCGAACGGGTCTCGGCGCCGGCAAAGCGGGCGCGGCGCGAGGCATTGGCGAGGAGGCGGTTGAGGATGGCTTCCAGCCGGTCATGGGAGGTGTGGTGCAGGAGATCGGCCTTGGTGGCGGCGAAGAGAATGCGATCGATGCGGCGCGCGATGAGGCGCAGGAAGGGATTGCTGTCGCCCTGGCGGAAGCAGGCAAGAACGTCGGTGAGGGCGGTTTCGAGGTCATGCACGGCCTCCGGCCCGGCATTGAGGGCGCGCAGCATGTCCACGAGCACGATCTGGCGGTCGAGCCGGGCGAAGTGATCGCGGAAGAAGGGTTTGACCACGACGTCCTTATAGGCCTCGTAGCGGCGCTCCAGCATGGTGTAGAGGCTGGTGTGGCGTACGGCCTGGTGGGGTGGCGGCAGGGGCGCGAAGGTGAGCGCCGGGCTGCCCTCGAGATCGCCCGGGAGCAGGAAGCGGCCGGGGGGCAGGGTCGAGAGCGCGCGGCCATCGTGGCGGCTTTCCCGCAGGTAGCGGGTGAAAGCGGCGGCAAGGGCTTCGGCGTCGACGTCGTTGGCTTCCTTGAGCGGATCGGTGGAGTCGAGCAAGGCGAGGAACGGGCCGGCTTCGGTTGCGGAATGGGCGCGGCGGGCGCGTTCGAGGGCCTGGGCGCTCCATTCGGCGAAGCTCAGCGAGAGCAGCGGCAGGTCGAGCAGCCATTCGCCGGGATAGTCGACGATATCGAGATTGACCGTGGAGGGGCCGCGCATGCCGGAGAACCAGCGGGCGCTCTGGTATTTGAGCGTGATGCGCAATTGCGAGATGCGGCGGGTGCTTTCCGGCCAGGTGGGTTCCCTGCCGGTCAGGGCTTCGAGGTGCTGCTCGTAGGCGAAGCGCGGGATGGTGGCGTCCGGGTATTCGGCGAGGCGTGCGCCGATGAAGCGGCCTTCGGCCATGGGCGCGAAGCCGGGGAGGCGGCCGCCGGTGAGAAGGTTGTGGATCAGCGCGGTGATGAAGATGGTCTTGCCGGCGCGCGAGAGGCCCGTAACGCCCAGCCGCAGCGTGGGCGTGAAGGCGCCGCCGGCGGCATCGGCGAGATTGGACAGGGCAATGCCGATTTCATCGACAACGTTCGTCGGTGATTGAGCCATCGGCATCCTCTGGTTTGCGTGACGCTAAGGTATGCCGTGACGGTGGCTTTGCAAGGGCTGACAGTGGTTTGGGTGCTGCCCGTTGAAACGGACGGGGCGCGGAGAGGCGCGATCTGCGAGTTTTCGCCCCGGCCGAACCGGCCGGAAACGAGACCATCATGCTCCCCCTTGCCACGCGCCTCGCTGTCTCCCTCCTCCTTCTCGCTCCTGGCAGCGGGGCGCTGGCAGCCATGCCGACCGGGCACCTGCTCGTGACGGTCGAACTGGCCGGGCAGGCGCGGAACGATTTTCCCAACGGCGTCGAGTGGGCAGGGTTGATGGCGGACCGCAGCATGTCGCTCGACCTCAAGCTGTCGATGCCGCAGGAGACGACGACGCCGGGGCTGGAACTGGGTGGCATCACGCCGGAGAATGCGGCCTTGCCGGCAGGCATCGCCACCATTGCCAACGCCATGGAAGCCTGCGGGGAGAACGATGCCTGTCGCATGAAGGCGATGATGTCGATCGGCAAGCAATTGCAGGCCGACCCCAACGCGCTGGGCGCGATGGAAGGCGACAAGACGCGCTACGAGACGTGGACGGCGGATCGGACGGGCGTGTGCGCCTCGGGCAATATCAGCGTTGCCGACGCGGGCGACGGCATGGCGATTGCGCCGCCGGACCCGGCGCGCAGCTATCATTTCGAGCGGACTGGGGGCATCGAGCTTTCCGCCGGCACGCAGGACCCGGACTATGTCGAGGCGCTGTGCACGGCAGTTCTTGCCGTGGACAAGAAGCTGGGGCTGGCGAGCCTGCGGCTGCCTGCGGGCGGCATTGCCGTGCCGGTGCGGCTGACGGGGCAGGCTTTCACCAACGAGAAGCGGGTCGAGTTTCTGGAGGGGACGCAGCGGATCGAGATCATCGACCAGCCGATCGCCGCTGACGCCCAGACCTGGAGCGGAGAGGCGGCGCTGATGCGGATCGGCAGCGTTTCCCACAATTCCGGGCAGGTGGTGGTGCCGGTCGATGCGCGCATCACCTGGAAATTCGTCCGCGACTGAGGGGCCGCGGACGACAGTGGGCCCGGTCCTTGGTCAGACCGGGCCCACGCTCTTTTCTTCAAAACCGTCGCTACCGGCCGATCTGCGCCATGTCGTAGGGCGTGGTCTGGTAGATCTCGTTGATCCAGTTCTGGAACAGAAGATGGGCGTGGCTGCGCCAGTGGTTCTCGGGCTCGGCAATGGGATTGCCGTCCGGGTACAGGTTGGCGGGCACGGGCGTATCGAGCCCGGCCTTGACGTCGCGCTCGTATTCGTCGGCTAGCGAGCGGTTGTCGTATTCGAGGTGGTTGAGCATGTGGACGGCCCGGTGTTTGGGGTCATCCAGCAGGCAGACGCCGATCTCGGGATTGTCGATGAGGATTTCGAGATCGGGGCCGAGGCTGGTGCGGTCGATGTCGTTGTAGCGCGACACCGGCACCATGGGGCTATCGGAAAAGCCCCGCAGCCACGGCGAACGCGGATTGAGGATCTGGTGGCGGAAGACGCCGAAGGCCTTGGCGGGCATGCGGTAGCGCCGCGCATCGTGGAAGTGATGCAGGGCCGCCTGCGCACCCCAGCAGATGAACATCGTGTGGTGAACGTTGGTCTGCGTCCAGTTCATGATGTCGAGCATTTCCGGCCAGTAGCGCACCTGGTCGAAGGGGATGTTGGCGATGGGCGCGCCGGTGACGATGAAGCCGTCGAACTTCTGTTCGCGCACCTCTTCCCAGGTCTTGTAGAACGTCTTGAGATAATCCTCGGACGTGTGCTTGGACTGGTGATCGGTGATGCGGACGAGGGTCAGGTCTACCTGGAGCGGGGTGGCGCCGATGAGGCGGGAGAACTGCGTCTCGGTCCGCTCCTTGTTGGGCATAAGGTTGAGCAGGCCGATCTGGAGCGGGCGGATGTCCTGGCGCGCAGCGCGCGAGGAATCCATGACGACGACGCCCTCGGATTCGAGAGTTTTGCGCGCAGGAAGATTGTCGGGAATGCGGATAGGCATGGTTTTGCCTCGATGAGAAAAACGGATTCTGGGCGAAGATGAATGTCGAGCGGCGCAAACTGCGCTAACGCATTCGGGCTTCGATCGCGCTCGCCATCAGGTCCAGGAATTCGTCGCCGTCGCGCACGGTGGCCAGGTCGGAGGCTTCGACGATGTAGCCGAAGTTTTCCGCCAGCTTCTGGTAGCGCGGCAGGCGATCATGCAGCAACGCCTCGAAACCCCAGGCGCCGAATCCATCAGGATCGACGGCCTCGTCGGCGTCGATCTCGTTGATCTTCTTGTATTCGTTCCACTTCCGCACGAGGAACTCCGGCCGGTAATACATCGGCTTGGGGCTTTCCCTGAAACGGCGGATCAATTCCGCCGCGTCCTTTTCCGTCCCACGGATATAGAGCAGCGTGGTGTTGGCGGTAAGGGCCTTGACCACCGGATCGTTGGCGTCGTCGTGGTCGATGACCTCGATCAGCGAGCCGCCGGTATCGGCGATGAAGTTGGAATAGTCGTAGAGCGAGGCGGCGCGCTCGATGAAGAGCGGCACGTCGAGCAGGGCCGAGATTTCGGCGACCCGATGCTGCTCCTGGCGGCGCTGGTATTCGTGCAGCGTCAGCCCGCCCTTGGCGGTGTTGCCGGGGCGACCGAGGTAGCTCGAGAGCGGATCGAGATTGGCGAAGGAAATGTTGGATTCGATGCGGATCGAATCCGAACGCAGCAGATCGCGCAGGAACGGCACCTTCATGGCCTCGGCCTTGAAGTTGTCGACGATGAACTCGCCCATGTAGCGGGTGCCGATGCGGTAATCGACCGAGTAGTGGAACCAGTGGTTCTTGCGCAGCAGTGCGGCCAGCCGCGTCTTGCCGACGCCGGCCATGCCGAACACCGTCACCGCGTGTCGCGGCGCCTTGAGGAATTCGTCGGCACTTTTGAAGAGCATCGGATTCGCAGGACCTTGGTGAGTGGGCATTGCGTTTACGGCATTGGGCGAGGGGAGGCAAGGCGGCGGGGCGGGGTGGAGTGCCGCAGTGGGGGAAGGTGCTGATCTTCTTTTCAGTTTCCAGCCCGACCTCGATCTTCCCCGGCCGTAGAGCCGGGGTCCACGGATAGCGCCACTTGGGTGGAGGCGTGCAATAGGCCCCGGGTCTTCGCCCGGGGAAGTGCGGTGGTGGGGAGGGGTGGGGAGTTAGGAAGGCGTGCGTGGAGGAGGGGTGAACGTAGCCTCAGCTTGCGCTGCGCCTCCATTCCCCTCGGAAGAAACTGCCGGGTGGCGGGTGGTTCTTGCCGTATCTTGGCCACAATGGGGCGTCGCGTGGTCGTGGCAATCCAGCAAAATCAATCACTTACGGACTTGGCATCGCTCTTGCAATGCAGGCGGGCAGAAAACGGGCGGTCGGCCGCCATGAGTTTACGGAGTGATTGAATGGGCATTTATGGGGCTCTTGCCACGGCGGTTTCCGGTCTGAGGGCGCAGTCGCACGCGATGGAGAACATCTCGGGCAACATCGCCAATTCACAGACCACGGGCTACAAGCGCATCGAAACCAGCTTCGTCGACCTGATCCCCGATGCGCCGGTGAAGAGCCAGGTGCCGGGTGCTGTGACTTCGTATTCGCGCTCGACCAACAACGATCGCGGCGACATCCAGAATGCGGCGACCGAAACCTTCATGGCGCTCAACGGCTCGGGCTTCTTCGTGGTCGAGGCGACTTCGGGCGATACGTCGGGCACGTATTATACCCGCCGCGGCGACTTCGACATCGACAAGAACGGCTACCTCGTCAACGGCGCCGGCTACCGGCTCAAGGGCCTGGCAATGGCGGGCGGCGTGATCACCGGGTCCGTGCCCGAGGCGATCAAGATCGACAACTCGTTCATGCCGGCCAAAGCGTCGACCACAATCAACTACCAGCTCAACCTGCCGCAGCTTCCCAAGACCGCGTCCTATGACGCGACCGTGCCGGGCAGCGAGCTGATGAAGTCCTATACCTATTCCAACTCGGGCGCGACCAACGCCGCGGTCAACGGCACGCTGGCCCTGACGGCGGGCACGCCGGCCTCGACCTATGTGGCGGACGGCGACACGCTGACGATCAAGATCGGCGCCAATACGCTGACCTATACCTTCTCGGATACGCCGAGCGGGCCGAACGATATCGACCGCACGCAGAACATCGACGTGGCGCTCGACGCCATCCAGACCAAGCTGCGCGCCAGCGGCGTTGCCGGCACCTCCAATGCCTCGGTCTCGATGACGGGCGGCGTGCTGTCGGTTTCGACGGCGGGCAACGACTTCTCCAACTCGCTGACCGTCGGCGGCACCGCGCCGTTCGGCGCGCCGGCAACCGCGCAGAACCCGAACCCGGGCGTGCTGCCGAACCGCATCCTTTCGGGCGACAGCGACAAGTTCATCTCGCAGTCGATCGCAGGCGGCGGCCTGACCCTCTACTCGCCGACCGGCCAGCCGGTGAACGTGCAGATGCGCTGGGCCAAGACTTCGGACGCCGTGGGCGCCGAGAGCTGGGCGCTCTATTACGGCACGGGCGATGCCGCCCCGGCCGATGCCTGGGTCAAGGCGGGTTCCTACACCTTCAACCAGGGCGTGCTCACCGGGCTCAACGCGGCTCCGGGCTCGACCGAAGTCGGCATGACCGGGCTCACCATCAACCCGCTGACCATCGGCGGCACGGCGCTGGGCGCGATCACCATCGACAACGGCGCCAAGGGCATTACCCAGTTCGCCGACAATGCCGGCAGCGCCACCACCACCGAACTGAAGCAGAACGGCTATGGCGCCGGTCAGTTCATCTCGGTCGGCGTGTCCGACACGGGCCGTATCGTGGCGTCCTACACCAATGGCGAGACCAAGGAAGTCGCCCAGATCCTGGTGGCGACGTTCAATGCGCCCAACGCGCTCAAGCGCGGCGATGGCGGCGTGTTCTCGGCCACCCAGCAGTCGGGCGAGCCGATCCTCTCGATGAACGGCGGCATCGTTGGCTCGTCGCTGGAGGCCTCCAATACCGACATCTCGGAAGAGTTCACCAAGCTCATCGTGACCCAGCAGGCCTATGCCGCCAACACGCGCATCGTGTCGGCCGCCGACAGCATGCTGCAGGAAACGCTCAACATGATGCGGTAAGCCCCGCCGCTTCCGCGCTCTCAGTGATCCCGGCGCACGCGCCGGGACTTTGCAGCTTTATCGAGGAGACCCAGGATGGGTTTGACAGTCGCAATCGGCAATGCACTGGCGGGGCTCAAGGCCAACCAGGGTTCGCTCGAGGTGCTGTCCCGCAATATCTCCAATGCGGGCACGCCGGGCTATCACAAGCAATCGCTCAACGTCATCGAGGTGGGCAGGGGCGACAATTCCTACGTGCGCGTGGGGCAGGTGTCGCGAGCCTTCGACCAGACGCTGCAAAACTACTACACCCGGCAACTGCCGGATTCCGGCTATGCCTCGACCCGGGCAAACTTCCTCGACCGGCTGCAGACCTATCTGGGCAAGCCCGGTTCGGCCGGTGCGCTCGATACCTCGTTCGGCTCGCTGCAATCGGCGCTCGATGCGCTGGCGACGAGCCCGGACAATTACGCCTCGCGCGCGGACGTGATCTCCAAGGCGCAGGACATGGTGAGCACGCTCAACCGGCTCACCACCACCATCCAGGGCCTGCGGCAGGAAGCCGAGGGCAAGATCGCCACGAGCGTGGCCGAGCTCAACGACCAGCTCAAGTCGCTCCAGGAGGTGAACCTCGCCCTCTCGGACTACGGTATGGACCAGAATACGCGCGTGTCGATGCTCGACCAGCGCGACCGGCTAGTGAGCCAGATCGCCGAGAAGGTGGACCTGCGCGTCGACTATCGCGATGACGGTACCGTGGCGCTCTCGACGCGTTCGGGCATGAGCCTTTTGGACGTCAAGCGCTCGATCTTCGAGTTCGAGGCGGCGGGCGGCATGGATGCCTCCTCGGCCAATGTCGGCAAGCTGACCCTGCTGACGCCCTCGGGCAGCCGCGTGGACCTGGTTTCCAACAACGTGCTCAAGTCGGGCTCGATCGCCTCGCTGATCGAATTGCGCGATAAGACCCTGCAGGACGCCCAGCGCCAGCTCGACGATATCGCGGCGGCCCTGGCCAAGACGTTCTCGACGGTCCAGACCAACGGTACGGCAGTTGCGGGCGGGTTCGAGATCGACCTCGCCAACCCGACCAATGGCGTGGCGCCGTTGGCGCCAGCCTACCAGAACGGCGACGACCTCGTGGTTTCGTACCGCGACGGCACGGGCGCCTCGCGCGGTATCCGCGTCGTCAACACGGCAGGCACGACGCCGCCGCCGGCCAATTACGTGGATGCCAACGGGGATGACGTGTTCTACGTCAACCTGCAGCCGCCGCGCAGCTCGGCCGACATTGCCGGCGAAATCAACGCGATGATGGCGACCAAGTCGCCGCCGATGACCGGGATCACGTTCGCGGACAATGCGGGCAAGCTCTCGGTGACCGGCTCGGGCGGCATCGTCATCAACTCGATGACGGCGCGCACGACGGCAACGTCCAACCAGGACGGGAACCTGGCGCTGCCACTCTTCCTCGACGCGAATGGCAACGGCACGCCCTATACGGGCGCGGTCGACGGGCTGGGGCAGAAGCTCGGCTTCGCCGGACGCATCAAGATCAACCCGGCGGTGGTGGCGGACAACACCATGCTGGTCAAATACAGCGGTTCGTCGGCCTCAGGCGACTCGGCGCGCGTCGACTACATCGTCAACCAGTTCAAGACGATGAAGTTCGCCTCCGAATACCGGGCCTCGCCGGAGCTGGGCAATTTCCGGCTCAACGGCACGCTGGGCGATATCGTCAACCAGACGGTGGACTACCAGGGCTCGACGATTTCGGACGCGCTCTCCAAGGCCGACGCGCAATCGCTGTCGCTCGAGGCGCTGACCTCGCGCATGACCGAGACTTACGGCGTAGACGTCAACGAGGAAGTGGCGCGGCTCATGGAGCTGCAGAATGCCTACGCGGCCAATGCCCGCGTGGTGTCAGTGGTGCAGGAGCTGCTCGACACGCTCATGCAGACGGTTGGAAGGTAAGGCAGATGCTCGTCAACAAGTCCATGTTCCCGATCCAGGCCGGGTATAGCGTCATCTCCAAGATGAACGAGCAGCTGGGCAAGCTGCAATTGCAGCTGGGCACGGGGCAGAAGGCCTCGAGCCTGGCCGAAATGGGCGGCGACCGCACCAATTCGCTCAGCCTGCGCGCACGCCTGACCAAGCTCACCGCCTATGCGGAGAACATGACCACGGTCAACATGCGCCTGAGCTTCCTCGACCAGTCGTTCACGACGCTGGGCAAGCTCAAGTCGGAGGCCCGTACGTCGGCGACCGCGGGCAGCTACGGCGAAAACAACCTGGTGATGGTCAATCTCCAGAAGATGTCGCAGGACCGGCTGGCGCTGGTCATCGACTCGCTCAACGCCAATGTCGGCGGCCGCTACCTCGTGGGCGGCAACGTGACCGACCGGCCGCCGGTGGCCAGCTACAACTCCATCATGGAGGGCACGGGCGGACTAGCCGGCTACAAGCAGACCGTTTCCGAGCGCAACCGCGCCGACATGGGCGCGCCCACGACGCTGGCCAGCATCGGGGTGCCCAAGATCACGGCGACGGGCAACCGCGTCGATTTCAATGCCGCCGGCTTCGAGCAGGCGGGTTATTCGATCGTCTCGATTTCGAGCACGACGGGTTCGGTGCGGACCACGGAGCCGGATCATTCCTCGCCACCGGCGGACGTGTCGGCAACGTTCACCAGCCAGCCGGCGCCGGGCGACAGCATCACGGTGACCTATCGCAAGCCGGACGGCACGACGGCCAGCAAGACGCTGGTGGCCGATACCGACTTCCCGATCGGAGCGGACGCCGATGCTACGGCCGCCAATTTCGCGACGGCGCTTGGCACCACGATGGGCGCGCTCGACGGGCCCAAGCTCGGGCGCCTGACGGTGGGCGCGGCGGGCGATACGGTCACGGTCGGCGATATCACGGGGCCGTTCGGCTACAAGCTGGCCAGCGTAACGACGACGAGCAGCACGATCGCGGTCGGCACCAATCTGGGCAGTCCGTCGACGGTGTCGGTGGGGTTCCCGTCGCAACCTCGCGCAGGCGATGAGGTCACGATCGGGCTCACCATGCCGGACGGCACGTCGCAGCTGGTGACGCTGACGGCGACGACGGACGTGGCCGGCCCGGGCCAGTTCCAGATCGGCGCGACGCCGGCCGAGACGGCGGACAATTTCAGCCGGGGTCTCCAGGCCAAGCTGGGCAGCACGTCCGAGACGGCGCTCAAGGCGGCTTCAACCTATGCGGCGGCCGACGACTTCTTCTCGACGGATGGCATTCCGCGCCGCGTCGACGGCACCCCGCCGGAAACGGCGACGGCGCTGCGTGACGGCACGGCGGATACCGTGGTCTGGTATACGGGCCAGCTCACCGGCGATGCCCGGCAGTCGGCCACGGCGCAGATCGATGACGTGACATTTGCCGGTTACGGCGTGCGCGCCAACGAGCAGGGGCTGACCGAGCTCATGCGGACGCTGGCGGCGATGAGCTACGAAGGATATCCGACGGAGGATCCGACCTCCAAGGGCCGGTTCGACGCGATGGTCGAGCGGCAGATGCAGAACCTTTCGGCTTCGACGGCGGCCCAGGATGGGTCGGTGGAGAGCATCGCGCTCGAACTGGGCGTGGTGAAGAGCAGCATCGGCAACACGACCAGCCGCAACACGGCCTATACGCATCAGCTGGAGACCATGCTGACCGATGTGGAGACGGTGAGCATGGAGGAGACCTCGATGTCGCTCCTGGCGCTCAAGACGCGTCTGGAGGCGAGCTATCAGGTGACCGCTTCGGTGAGCCAACTGAGCTTGGTGAATTACCTGAAGTAGGCGATTGCGGGTTATGGATAGCGAGGGGGCGTGGCGAGAGCTGCGTCCCCATTGCGTTGGGGTTTCCCGCTCTGGGGAAATCTCGGGTGAGTCACGAGCTTTCCCACACTCACGGAACTTCCCCGGCCGTAGAGCCGGGGCCCACGGATGGCGCCACTCGGGTGGAGGGGTGCAATAGGCCCCGGATCAAGTCCGGGGAAGTGCGGTGGTGGGGAGGGGGCTGGGGAAGTGGGAGGTGAAAAGGCTGTGGAGGGGCTGGGATGCACGGGGAGCGGGGCAGGAGCAGCAGGAGCAAGTGCGCGTGGCCAGCCGAGCGGTTCCGGTCGCAGATGCCAGATACCCGCACAAACAAAAAAGGCGCCCCGCGGGCGCCTTTCGCTTTTTTCGCCTCTCAGCGGCCTCGGAGGCCGGCGGCGAGTTGGCGGTTGATGTTGATCAGGGAGTCCAGGCGCCGGGGCTGGGGTTCGACCATCACTTCGCGGGTCTGGTTCATCACGAAGAGTCCGAGATTGGCGATGTTCTGGCGAACGGGGGCCGGGAGGGGATTGTCTTCGCGGGTGACCGAGGTCAGGAAGACCGTCCAGAGCTTGCGATTGAACATCAGGGCGGCGTCGAGCTCGTGGCGGGAATTGTCCCAGTCGTCGCGTACGTGTTCGAGCTGCAGGGCGGCTTTGGCCAGCAGAGCGGCTTCGCGCTCGCGCGGGCTCTCAGTTGCCTTCACCGCCTGTTGATACGCCAGCGCCCCGTGATGCTGCATCGAGTAATTCCTGTTCGTATTCAATCAGCTTCTTGGCTGACTTCAGAGCTTTGTAGAGCGCGCCCGTTAAAATCTCGTTGTTAATCTGGTCGACAAGTGGCGTCATCGACGGCGCGGCGGCCACGATGTCGTTGACCAGCGGAAAATATTCGCGCGTGGCGAGTTCGACTTCCTCGCCGATATACATGAGCTGGATGGCCAGGTAGATGCGCTTGGCGGGGCTGTCGGCGGTCTCGGCGGTCAGGATGTCCTTCTCGCGCAGGATGGGGGCCTTGCCGTCGATATAGAGGCGCGTGCGCTGGTCCGAATTGGTGATGACGCAATTGCCGATCAGCAGCTTCTCACCGGGCTTGAGCTCGACTTTGAGGGACATGGACCTGAGTTCTCCTGTGGGCGCCAGGGGCGGGCGCAGGATCGCGTTTGCACGGATTGTAAGCCCTGCTGGTGACTAAAGCGCTACCAGTCACGGCGGGAGTCGGGAAGGGGACAGGCGGACGCCTGTCGTCGCGCGGGTATTCAACGCCCCGCAAAGGCAGAAGGCGGGCCGAAGCCCGCCTTCCTCAACTTCAGATGGCCCAGCCTGGCGATTAGCGCAGGAGCTGGAGGACCGACTGGTCCGCCTGGGCGGCCATGGAAAGAGCCGAGTTGGACAGCGACTGGCGGGTCTGCAGGGCGAGGAGGTTTGCGGCCTCTTCGTTGCTGTCGGCCAGGGTCAGGTTCGCTGCACCGGTTTCCAGGGTGTTGATCATGGACTTGGTGAAGTCCTGACGGTTCTGAACGATCGAGAGGTTCGAACCGAAGGTCGAAGCCTGCGAACGAACGGTGTTCAGGGCTTCCTTCAGGGTGTCGAGCATCTTGTCGATGCCGGCGTCGGAGTCCAGGTCCTTGGAGTCGATGTTCTCGATCTTCAGGAAAGCGGCGTTCAGGCTCTCGTTATTCTTGGTGTGAATATCGATGGCCGAGGTGCCGGTTTCGTTGAAGGTGATCTTCAGGTTGTCGCCACGGAGCAGGTTGATACCGTTGAACGAAGCGTCATCCGAGAGCTTGTCGAGCTGGTCGCGCAGTTCGTTGTACTGGCCGGAGAGGCCCGAACGCACGGCGTTGCCGAGGATCTGGTTGGCGCCCGTCGAGGTACCATCGATCGTGCCCGAGGACGACACGCCGTCAACGTTCAGATCCTGGGTCGACAGGTTCTCGAGACGGAGCTTGCCGTTGTCGTTCGACGCACGGACCTTGCCCTGCAGGTTGGAGTCCGAGTTGATCTTCTGCACGAGTTCATCGGCGTTGTAGTTGATGCCGGTGACAGTGGCAGCGCCGACGGCGACAGACGAGGTGGTGCCGGTCGTAGCCGACGTCACGGTGATCGTGTTGCCCGAAGCGGTAGCGGTAGCACCGCCCAGCTTGGTCGACAGGATCGCGGCAAACTCGGTGGCGTCGTCGATCTTGCCGTCGCCGTTACCAGCACGGAGAACGTCGGAGCGACCGATTTCGACCTTCTGAGCCGTACCGTCGACGGTGACGGTGAAGGCGATCTTGGCGTCCTTGTTCACGTCGACGGCGTTGCCACCCCAAGTGAACGTCTGGGTACCGGAAGTGCCCGGGACGGCGGCAACAGCGGCCGAACCAGCGACGGTAACCGGCGAGCCGCCAAAGACAGCGGCAGTGGTACCGTTGGTATTACCCGTAGCGTCAGCAACGGTCACGCCCGTGCCGGCAGCGTTGGTGATTTCAACCTGGCCGCCGTTCAGAGCAGCAATCGTGCTGCCGGCTGCAGCGTTGATCTTGGTAACAACGTTGGCCAGCGTGTCGCCGTTCGCCAGGGTGACATTGATGGCCGGACCAGCGCCCAGCGTGATGTCGATGGCGCCGGCAGTACCGGCCGTAACAGCAGCGCCAGCGGCGCCGGTGAAGGTCGAGGCAACAGCCGCAGTGCCAGCAGTGCCAGCAGTACCGGCAGTGCCAGCAGCCGGAGCGGCATTGAGGCCGATCGCGGTAGCGGTCAGAGCGGTGTTCTGCAGTGCGGTCGAGCGGGAGATGTTGCCGAACGAACCACCCGAGAAGGTGATGTTGCCAGCAGCGCTACCGACTTCGAGCGACGAGGTCATGAAGGTCTTGTCCTGACGCGCCTGACGGAGCGTGGACTGCATGGACTCGAGGGTCTTGGTGATCGACTTGAGGCCGTTGTCCGCAGCTTCGAGGGTCTTGACGCCATTGGACATGGCATCGAGCAGGTTACCCATGTCACCGGCACGCGCATTCAGCGAGGAGGCGGTGAAGAAGTTCGTCGGATTGTCGAGGGCAGAGTTCACCTTGTTGCCGGTGGCCAGACGCTCCTGCGTACGACCCATCAGCTGTGCGGTGTTCTGGAGGGAAAGCAGATTCGAACGAATTGCCTTCGAGAGATTGATATCGGACATATTGTCTTCCTTCTGGGTATCCGAGTTGGCTACGGCCTCTTTCTGAGGCGTGCGGTCACTATGAGAGCCAGCCGATAAAAATCCGTTAAACGCACCAATGCATTGCGAGCGATGAGCATGGCGGGCGAGGGCGGTGTTTCGCGCTCACCCTCGTTCCTGTCCTCCCCCGAAAAGGGAGAGAGACGCGCCGGTTCTATCGATGTGTTGCTGGCTAGATTGTCTTGTCGCGCAGGCGCAGGCCGGAATCGGGCGGGGCCCATTGGTCGCGGCGCAGGGGCAGGTCGATCTGCTGGCCGCTCTGGCGCATGCCGTTGGCGAAAAGCGTGACGGCGAAAAGAGTTGAGGCGGGCAGGGATTCGTCGGTGTCGACGGCGGCGGCCAGGGCCTTGGCCTTCTTGCGCAGGGCGTGAAAGCGCTTGGTGGCCTCCTGCTGGGCGTTGTCGTCCGGCTGGGGCTGCGGCTGGCGGCGTTGCTGTCTTTCGTCCGGCCCGATGGTCGACATCGAAACCGGTGCGGGCGCGATCCTGGCGGTCATGGGCTCTTTTCCTGGGCCACTTGCACTTTGGGAATCGACGCTAGGGAGAATTGCTTAGGCGGCCCTTGGAAAAGAGGGCGCGATTTGCCTCAAATTTTACAATATCGAGACTGGAAAATGAAAACGCCCGCCGAAGCGGGCGTCGATATTTCGCTGAATGGCTGCGGTCAGAGCGACTTGCGGACCGCGATGCCGGCGGTGACCTTGCTGGATGGCGGGATGATGCCGGTCTCGTCATAGGTCTTGGTGCGTTCGCGCGAGGCAACCATGGCGGCGGTCTCGGTGAGGAGGCTGTCGGTGAGGTTGCGGGCGCTGGCGATGACCTTGAGGTTCTCGGCCATCTGCGTAGCGAGGCGCTCGTGGCCGCCTTGCAGGCGCTCGAGTTCGGCCGGCGCTTCTTCGCGGAGGCGCGTGATCTGGCGCTGCACGGAGCGGGCGTAGGTCACGTAGTCCTGGGCCAGCCGGGTCTTTTCCGGGGTGAGGCCGCCGGCCTGGCGGAAGCTGCCGGCGCGCAGGAGCGTGGTTTCCTCGTTCATGATGGTCACCAGCGCATCGAGAGCCGTTTCGGCACGGGCGCACAATTCGGTGGCGGGAAGCTCGTCCAGAGCGGCGAGGCGGTCAGCGGCGGACATCAGCGATAGGCTCCGTTAACTGGTACTTGTACTTGAGAGGTGTTGCGGGAGGCCTCCTGAATCTGCAGGAGGCCATCCATGATCTGGTCGGCCAAACCCAGGCCGCCCGATTGCGCGATGGAGTCGGCAAGCTGTTCCGATTGCATGCCGCGCCAGGTTTCCTCGCCGAACCCGCCGCCGAAGCTGGCGCTGTCCGTCTTGATCGAGGAGAACATTTCCTTGAGCAGCGTGTTGATGAACACGCCTTCGAGTTCGGTCGCCTGCGCGCGCAGCTTGTCGGTACGCGGGGCGGCGGCGGTGTTGGAGAGGCCTGAGACGTTCATCACATCACCTGGATTTCGGCCTGGAGGGCGCCGGTGGCCTTGATGGCCTGGAGAATGGCGATGAGGTCTCGCGGGGTGATGCCCAGGGCATTGAGGCCATCGACCAGCGATTGCAGCGTCACGGATTCCGGCACGACGGCCAGTTCGCTGTTGGTCTGGTTGACGTTGAGGTTCGTCGAGGGCTGGACCTGCGTCCGCCCGTCCGAGAAGGGCAGGGGCTGCACCACGGTCGGGTTTTCCGCGATGGTGACGGTGAGGCCGGATTGGGCCACGGCGACAGTCGAGACGCGCACGTCGCGGCCCATGACGATGATGCCGGAATTCTCGTCGATCACGACCTTGGCCGGGGCGTCGGTTTCCACGACGAGCTGTTCGACGTCGGTCAGAAGGTCGACGATATTGCCGTTAAAGCCCTTGGGGAGAGTGACGCGAACGGTGGACGGATCTTCGGGGGTGGCCGTGGGGACGCCGATGAAATCGTTGATCGAGAGCGCAACGCGGCGGGCCGTGGTGAGATCGGGGTTGCGGAGCGCGAGGCGCAGGGTGCGCTGGGCACCTAGTTCGAAGCCGATTTCGCGCTCGATGATGGCACCCGAGGAGATGCGGCCGGTCGTGGGGACGCCGGAGATGATGGTGGCGGCATCGCCCTGGGCCTTGAAGCCGTTGATGGTCACCGGGCCCTGGGCGATGGCGTAGACTTCGCCATCGGCGCCGAGCAGCGGGGTGACGAGCAGCGTGCCGCCCTGGAGGCTGCCGGCATCGCCCATGGCGGCGACGGAAACGTCGATCTTGGAGCCCTGGGTGGAGAAGGCCGGCAGGTTTGCCGTGACCATGACGGCGGCAACGTTTGCCGTGCGGACGGATTCGCCGCGGGTGTTGACGCCCAGGCGCTCGAGCATGGCCTGGAGGCTCTGCTTGGTGAACGGAGATGAATTGAGGCTGTCGCCAGTGCCGTTGAGGCCGACGACGAGGCCATAGCCGACCAGCTGGTTGTCGCGGACGCCCTCGATATTGACGATGTCCTTGATGCGCGCGGTGGCGGCGTGGGCCGGTGCGAAAGGCGCAAGGATCGACGCCGCTGACAGCAGCGCGGCGAAGATGCTTCTCAGTGCCTTCTTGTTCATTTTCGTTCCCCGTTCGGAGCCACCCATCCCCATGGGCGGCGATTACTCGGGGAAGGCATTGCCAGAACCGTGCCAAGTTCGTAGCGGCCTGATTTTTCTGCGATTTTTCGAGATTCTTTTGCGCGGGAAGCGAAAAGCGGCAATTCCTGCCGGGCGACTTAAGGCGTTGTTAACCCAAACGGGCAGAATTTGCCGGGGAGGAAACGAGCGAGACCGATTTGCGTATTGAAGGCTATTCGAGGACGGCAGGCGTAGGGGCCAGGGCAGGCGTGGGCCGCTCGGGTTCTGCCGGTGCGGTGTTCCAGCCGGACATGGGGGAAATGCCCCGTGTTGCCAATGCGCGGGCGACGAGCCCGACTGCGGGCATCGATGCGCTGCTGGCGCTCCAGGCCATCGAGGATCCGGTGCTCAAGCGCCGAAAGACGGTGCGTCGCGGGCGGGCGCTGCTCGATACACTCGAAGCCATCAAGGCCGACCTGCTGCTGGGCAGAGTGGGGGAGAGCCGGCTCAACCAGCTGATGGCCCTGATCGGCCAGGCGCGCGAGCAATGCGACCCCGAACTGGACGCCCTGATCGACGATATCGAGCTGCGGGCGCGGGTCGAGCTGGCAAAACTGGGCAAGTACCCGGCTTTCTAGGGCCTTCGACATCACGAAATGACGCCGATCGGCCCTAATCCACTCACGATTTATCGTGATTGACGATCCGTGCTTGCCGGGCAAAGGCCTGTTCACTATATAGGCCGTCCTCAGGGGCGCATTGGAGTTGAGTCCAAGGAATGTCATCTGTTGCCGACCTAGAAGACTACCGGCCCAGTCAAGACGAGCCGTTCATGAACCCGCGCCAGCGGGAGTACTTCCGTCGCAAGCTCGAAAACTGGAAAGAGGAGATCCTGCGCGAAAGCCGGGAGACGCTCGAGAATCTCCAGGAAGAGAACCAGAATCACCCGGACATGGCCGATCGGGCCTCCTCGGAGAGCGATCGCGCGCTGGAATTGCGCACCCGTGACCGGCAGCGCAAGCTGATCTCCAAAATCGATGCGGCGCTCAAGCGTATCGAAGACGGGACCTACGGCTATTGCGAGGAAACCGGCGATCCGATCGGTATCGCCCGCCTCGACGCCCGCCCGATCGCGACGCTGTCGCTGGAAGCGCAGGAAATGCACGAGCGCCGCGAAAAGGTTTACCGCGACGAGTAAGTCGCAGTCCGCAGCGCCGAACACCAATTCAGGGGCCCGCCTTCGCGCGGGCCCTTTCTTTTCCGAAAGAGACGCCATGCTGCAGATCGTCTACCTCGACCATGCAAATCTTGCCGCGGCCGCGGCGATCGATGCCTCGTTCGAGGTGAGCGAGGAGCTTTCGGTCGTGGCCGACGAGGCCGGCATCCGCCTCTTGCCCAAGGCGGTAACGCCCTATCGCAAGGCCTATCACGAGGCGGGTGAGGATCTGCGCGATGCCATAGGAAGCCTCGACCAGGTGGGGTTCGTGGCGCTGCTCGACGGTGCGGTGGCGGGCGTGGTGATCGTGGCGCTGGACTGGACCGGGCTGGGGCTCATCGATTGCTTTGCCGTCGATCCCGCCGTGCGGCGCTCCGGCGTCGGGGCGGCGCTGATCGATGCGGCCAAGACCTGGGCGCGAGCGCAGGGGTTGCCGGGCGTGCGGCTCGAAACGCAGAGCAACAACGTCGCCGCCTGCCGCTTCTACGAACGGCAAGGTTTCGTGCTCAAGGGGTTCGACGCCGATCTTTATCGCGGCGAGATGCCGGGCACCCGGGAGATCGCGCTCTTCTGGTACTTCTGGTTCTGATCAAAGCGTGATCGTCCGGGTTACGCCGATGGCCTCGAGGAATGCCGAGTCGTGGCTGACGACGATGAGGGCGCCGTCATAGGCGAGAAGACCGGCTTCGACGGCCTCGATGGAGGAGATGTCGAGGTGGTTGGTCGGCTCGTCGAGGATGAGCAGCTCGGGCGGACGGGTACCGCCCAGGGCGCAGGCGAGGCCGGCACGCAACGTTTCGCCGCCGCTGAGCGTGCCGACTTCCTGCAGGGCGGCATCGGCGCGGAACATAAAGCGGGCAAGCGCGGCCCGGCAGGCATTCTCGTCATCGTCCGGATTGAGCGCGCGGAAATTGTCGCGGATCGTGAGGCGTGGGTCGAGAATGCTCACGGTCTGGTCGAGCATGGCGTAGCGGCCGGCGATGCGCACCGTGCCCGAAGCCGGGGGCAGGCTGCCGGTGAGGAGGCGAAGCAGCGTGGTCTTGCCGGAGCCGTTGGCGCCGGTGATGGCGAGGCGCTCGGGGCCGATCATCGTCAGGTTGAAATTGCGGATGATGGGCTTTTCGGGATCGGGGCCGCCGGCGAGGTCGTGGGCTTCGAGGATGGTCTTGCCGGCCGATAGGCCTGACGGGGCGAGACGGATCGAGACGTGCTGGAGGATTTCGACCTGAGCACGGGCGTCGGCGGCCTCGCGGGCGGCGTCGTCGCGCAGGCGGCCGGCGATATTGGCCTGGGCGCCTGAGGTGTTCTCGGCATTTTCGCGTCTGCCACCGAGGAGGATTTTCGGGATATCGCCACGTGCGGCCTTGCGGACGCCGCCGGCGTCGCGCTTGGCCTTCTGTTCGCGCACGGCCTGCACCTTGCGGTCGATCTCGGCGACCTTGCGCTCGGCAGCGGCCAGGCTTTGCTCGGCGGCGGCCAGTTCGAGGGCCTTGCGCTCGGCATAATGGTCGTAATTGCCGCCGTAGGCCCGCGCGCCGAGCGTGGTGAGCTCGACGATGGCATCCATCTGGCGGAGCAGGTCGCGATCGTGGCTGACGACGATGGCGCCGCCGCGCCAGTTGCGCAGCACGTCGGCGACGGCGGCACGGCCATCGGCATCGAGGTTATTGGTGGGCTCGTCGAGGAGGATCATGTCCGGCTCGTCGAAGATGAGTGCGGCCAGGGCAATGCGCGTGCGCTGGCCGCCGCTCAGGGTCGAGAGCGGGCGTTCGGGCGTGAGATCGGGCAGGCCGACCTTTTCGAGCGCGGCTTCGAGACGCGAGGGCAGCAGCCAGTCGGCTTCGGCGGCATCATCGAGCGAGCCCTCACCGGCTTCGAGCCGGGCGAGGCGGGCCAGCTCGTCCCTGGCGCCGAAGATATCGGCCACGGCCTGGCCATCGACGCGCACGGATTGGCGCAGCATGCGCACGGTGCCGGAGACGACCACTTCGCCCGAGGCCGGCTGCAATTCGCCGGCAATGAGCTTGAGGATGGTCGACTTGCCCGTGCCGTTGCGGCCGATCAGTCCCGTGCGAGCGGGGCCGAAAGCAAGGTTCAGGTCCTGGAAGAGGAAATGGCCGTCAGGCGTTGAATAGCTGACGGAATTGAGGGCAACGGAGGAGGGCATTGGTACGGGATTCCTGATGAGCGATGCGGATGAGGCAGTCGTTCAACGTGGAATCCATAAGGCGCCGTCCTGTGAGTGTTGCGGTTGGGCGGAACATAGGGAGGTGGGAGCGGGATGGCAAGGGGCGGTGTACGGCGAGGGGGAGCGGGGGTGGTGCTGCTGTCATCCGCGCTTACCCCAACCACGTACTTCCCCGGCCGTAGAGCCGGGGACCACGGATATCTCCACTCGGGTGGAGGGGTGCAATAGGCCCCGGATCAAGTCCGGGGAAGTGCGGTGGTTGGGGAAGTTCCGTGGTGGAGAAGCGCGCTAGTCGGAGGCGTGCTGGTGGAGAGGCGAACTGGTGGCGAGGTGCGGAGGTTCGGGGTGAGGAAGCGCCGGGGCGAGGAAAGTGCGGCAGTGTGCGGTGGTAAGTGGCACGGCCGGGGATTGCGGTGATGGACGGGGCCAGAAAATCCCAGCCCCGTAACCTACCCCTTACGCCCCATACCTCTTCTTCAAATGAGCGATGAAATAGTCCGCGTTCAGCGCTTCCCCGGTCGCGCGTTCCATCAGTTCGGGCGTCGACCAGCGCGAGCCCTGGAGCCAGATGTTTTCGCGGCGCCAGTCGTTGAGGGGGGCGAAGTTGCCCTGGCGGATGTCGTCGCGGACGGTCGGGACGGCTTTTTCGAGGGCGGCCCATTGCTGGGCGGCCATCAGGGCGCCGAGGGTGTAGGAGGGGAAATAGCCGAAGGCGCCGCCGGGCCAATGGACATCCTGCATCGGGCCGTCCTTGGGGTTGTCCAGGGTCGAAAGGCCCAGATATTCGCTCATCTTGGCGTCCCAGGCCTCGGGGAGGTCGGCGACCTCCAGCTTGCCGTTGACGAGGTCCTGTTCCAGCTCGAACCGCAGGATGACGTGGAGCGGGTAGGTGACCTCGTCGGCGTCGACGCGAATATAGCCGCGCTCGACATGGTTCACGCGGTTGAGCACGTCATCGACTTCCCAGCCGCGCATGGCGTCGTGGCCCATGTGCTGGTGGACGAGCGGCAAGGCGAATTCCCAGAATTCGCGGGTATGGGCGAGCTGCATCTCGACGAAGAGGCTCTGGCTTTCGTGCACGCCCATGCCGCGCGCCTTGCCGAGCGGCCAGTGCGCCCATTCGGGCGGCAGGCCCTGCTCGTAGAGAGCGTGGCCGGTTTCGTGCAGGACACCCATGAGCGAGGAGAGGAATTCGTCGGTACGGTAGCGCGTGGTGATGCGCACGTCGGACGGGACGCCGCCGCAGAAGGGATGGTGCGAGACCGAGAGACTGCCGTGGTCGAAATCGAAGCCGACGGCGGCCATGGCGGCGAGGCCGAGATCGCGCTGCTTTTCGACGGTATAGGGACCGGCAAAGGGTTTTAGCGGGCGCTCGGTGAGGCGGCGGTTCTGCGCGGCGAGGGCTTCGGGCAGGAAGCCCTTGAGGAAGGTCTTGAGACGCTCGAAGACCGGGGCGACGTTGGCGACGCGGTTGCCGGGGTCGTACTGATCCATGAGGGCGTCGTAGGGCGCAAGCTTGAGGGCGTCGGCGCGCAACTGCGCTTCCTCGCGCACGAGCTTGACCACGCCTTCGAGGGCGGGGCGGAAACCCTGCCAGTCGTTCTTCGCGCGCAGATCGCGCCAGAGCTGCTCGGAGAGCATGGTCGCCTGGGTGCGGCGGCGAACAAATTCGGTGGGGAGGCAGGTGGCGTTGGTGTAGCTGCGCTTGAACTCGCGCAGGGCGCGCGCGCCGTCCTCGGTCAGCTCGGCCTTTTCGGCATCGGCGATCCAGTCGGCGATTTCGGGGGCAGTGGCCTGCTCGTGATACATGCCGGCCAGGTTCGACATGGCCTCGGCCCGTTTCTCGCCACCGCCCGAGGCCATATGCGTCGCCTCGTCGGCGCCGAGGATGGAAAGGGCGTGTTCGAGGGATTCGAGCTTGTGGCCGAGTTCATCGAGCTTCTGGAAGGACATGGATAGCTCCGGAAAGTGATGGCGGTAGGTTTAGCGGATGGAGGGCGGCGGGGGAACGGGGAGGGCGGTGTTTGGGGCTTACCCCCACCCCTGTCCCCTCCCCGCAAGGGGGAGGGAGACGGTGGGGCACGAATTAGCTCTCCTCGCGCTTAAATGCTGAATACTGGAAACGCTGTTCGCTGCCCCATGGGGTCTTGTGAGTGTGGCGTAGCGTTTCCTGCAGCTTGAAGTCGGGACCAAGCAGAGCCGCCAGGGTGTCGGCATCGTGTCGGGCGACCGGGAGGCCGCTGCATTTTTCGGGGCCGTCGGGGGCGAAGGTGGCAAGGATGGCGGTGCCGCCCGGGCGGAGGGTGGATTTGAGGACCGCGACGTAGGCTCGCTGGTCTTCCGGGTCGGTGAGGAAGTGCAGGGCGGCGCGGTCATGCCAGATGTCGAAGGCGCGGGTGGGGTGCCAGTGGGTGACGTCGGAGACGACCCAATCCACCTTATCGGCGGCAGCGCCGAGGCGGTGGCGAGCGGCGTCTAAGGCGGCTGCGGAAAGGTCGAGGACGGTGACGTCGTGTTCGGGCAACAGCGCATCGACGAGGCGGGAGGCGCCGCCGCCGATGTCGACGATGGCGGTGGGCTTGCCGCCACTGGCCTTGCCGATGAGGGCGAGGGAGATTTCGGGGCTGGTTTCGAACCAGCTCACCTCATCTTCCTTCTTGGTGGTGTAGACGGTCTGCCGGTGTTCGGTGCGTTCGCTCATGAGGCATAGGTAGGCTCGGGCGGGGCAACAGGGAAGGGGCCTTGCGGAGACGGTCGGCAACAGGTCATGGTTGCTGCCGTTTTCAAGGAGTCTTCAAGTGGCCGATCTATCTGCCTTTCCCATCACCAAGCGCTGGCCGGCGAGCAATCCGGATATCCTGCAACTCTACTCGCTGCCGACGCCGAACGGGGTGAAGGTTTCGGCCATGCTCGAGGAAATCGGGCTTCCCTACGAGCCGCACCTGGTCAAGATCGGCGAGGATGAGAGCTGGACGCCCGAATTCCTCTCGCTCAACCCCAATGGCAAGATTCCGGCCATCATCGACCCCAACGGGCCGGACGGTAAGCCGCTCGGCCTCTTCGAATCCGGCGCCATCCTCATCTATCTCGCCGAGAAGACCGGCAAGCTGCTGCCGACCGATCCCGCGCAGCGCTACGAGACCATGCAGTGGGTGTTCTTCCAGATGGCCGCGGTAGGACCGATGTTCGGGCAGGTCGGGTTCTTCTACAGATATGCCGGCCGCGAATGGGAGGATAAGCGTCCGCTCAACCGTTATGCCACCGAATCCAAGCGGCTGATGGGCGTGCTCGAAGCGCGGCTCGATGGGCGGCAGTGGATCATGGGGGACGAGTATACGATCGCCGACGTAGCGACGTTCCCCTGGGTGCGCAATCTGCAGATGTTCTACGAGGCCGACCCGGTTATCGGGTTCAAGTCGTTCCCGCGCACGATGGAATGGATGAAGCGGGCGTCGGAACGGCCGGCTTCGGCGAAGGCGTTCGATATTCCCGCTCGGGGGTAGGGCGGAGTTTTTTAGCTCACCCAAAAACTAAAAGGCGCAGCCCACGGGGTGTGGGGCTGCGCCGTTTGGCTCTGTTCTGGAGCCGGCTGCCGCTGCGCACGATGGGGGAATTGTGCAGCGGCAGGAAGTCTTAGAAGGGCAGGATCGCGTCGAGGACCTGCTGGCCGTAGCGCGGCTGCTGGACGTCGGTGATCTGGCCGCGGCCGCCGTATGCCACGCGGGCTTCGGCGATCTTGGTCGAGGGGATCGTGTTGTCGGCGCGAATGTCTTCCGGACGCACGATGCCAGAGACGATGAGGTCGCGGACCTCGAAGTTGACGCGCACTTCCTGGCGGCCTTCGATCACGAGGTTGCCGTTCGGCAGGACCTGGGTGACGACGGCGGCGACCGAGGTCTCGATGTTTTCCTTGCGGTTCACCGAGCCGGTGCCCTTGTCGTTCATGCCGGAAGTCGTGTCGACGGCAGCCTTGGCGTCCACGTCAGGGGCGATGCCGTTGAAGATCGAGCCGAGCACGCCACCGACGCCGGCGGTGTTGGTCGAGGTGCGGCCGCGGGCGGTCTGGTTGGAAATCTGCGCCTGGTCGTCGATGGTGACGAGCACGGTCAGGATGTCGCCGACGCGGTGGGCGCGCTGGTCCTTGAAGAAGCCCTTGGCCGAGGTGCGGTAGAGCGAGTTCGGCAGGTAGGTGTCTTCGATGGCCTGCGGCATCGGCATGGAGACGGGCTGGTAACCGGCCGTGGTGGTCGGGTCCTGGATGGCCGTCAGCGGCGGGGCCTGGCCGACCTGGGAAAGCCGGTCCATGGTGGAGCAGGCGCCGAGGAGCGAGGTGAGGGCGACGATGGTCGCGATCTTGAAAGCGTTCATTCTCGTTACTCCTTAGAGCCCGGCAACGTTGACGGGGCCGCCCTTGATCTCGACGGCGCCACTTGCGGTGGCCACGCCGTTCACGACCTTCTTGGACAGGGAATTTAGGACCGCCACGGGCTGGCCGAGGCTTGCGGAATTGAGGGCCTGGCCCTTGACCGTCAGGGTCATGGGGCCGTTGCGGAAGTAGACGGTGACGGCCTGGTTGCGCGTCACGACTTCCGGGTCGGCGACGTCGGTGGCCTTGAGCATCATGCCGGCGCGGCTCGGGCGCTGCAGCGTCTTGCCGATGAGCTGGTCGACGCTGGTGAAGCCAGAGCTTTCGGCGAACTTGAGCGGCACCAGCTTCATCTCGACATCGGTCGGCGACAGGATGGTGCCGGCGCCGAGATTGGCCGAGAGATGCGGGACTTCGATCATCAGGTTGATCTGGCCGGTGACGTCGAGCGGCTTGTCGACGCCCGAGACGGCGAAGCGGGCGGCGAAGGCGCCGCTGGCGGGCATATAGCGCAGGGTCACGAGCTTGGCGGGGCTCGCGGCGTCATCGGCATTCACATGCGGCAGCATGGTGTCGAAGAGGGCCTGGGCGCTCATGCCCGGGTTGAGGATGCCACGGGTCTTGAGATCGGCGGCGATGAGATCGGTGAGGATGGTCTCGTCGATCGCCGTGCCCTGGCGGGCGACGCGCACCTTGTCGATGCCTTCGGCGTCGAACTCGGTGAGGCCGGCCTTAAGAGCGGCGGCGCGGATGGCTTCGATCGAGACCGTGCCGGCAGTGCCCGGGGCGGGGGCGCGGAACATGGCCTGTTCGGCCTGGAGCCCGGCGCCATCGAACATGTCGCCCACGGTGACGATTGCGGTGCTCACCAGCACGTCGGCCTTGAGGGTCGGAGCAGCCATGGCACTCGAAAGCGCCACGAGGCTTGCCGAGACAGCGACCAGGCTTTTGAGGAGGTTGCGGGACATGATCATCGCCTATCAGCGCATCTGCGAGGTGGACTGCATCATCTCGTCGGCGCCCGAGATCACGCGCGCATTCATCTCGTAGGCGCGCTGGGCGGCGATGAGGTCGGCAATCTCGGTGACCGAGTTGACGTTGGCGGCTTCGAGGTAGCCCTGCATGAGGTTGCCGGTGCCATCCACGTTCGGCGTGCCGATCTGCGGCGCGCCGGAGGCGGCCGTCTCGAGGAAGAGGTTGTCACCGGCCGATTCCAGGCCCGCCTTGTTGACGAAGCGGGCGAGCTGGAGTTGGCCGAGTTGGGTGGCAGCGGTCTGGCCGGGAAGCTTGGCCTCGACGATGCCGTCGGCCGAGATCGCGAGGTCGGTGGCGTTGTCGGGAATGGTGATGCCCGGCTGCACCTGGTAGCCATTGACGTTGACCAGCTGGCCGGTGTCGTCGCGCTCGAACGAGCCGTCGCGGGTATAGGCGGTGCGGCCGTCGGGAAGCTGGATCATGAAGAAGCCCTCGCCGCGGACGGCGATATCGAGATCCTTCTCGGTGGGGGCGATCGAGCCCTGGCTCATGATGCGCGGGGTGGCGACGGTGCGCACGCCCGAGCCGACTTCGATGCCGGCGGGAACGAGCGTGCCCTGGTCGGAGGTCTGCGAACCGGCGCGGCGGTAGGTCTGGTAGAGCAGGTCCTGGAACTCGGCACGCTGGCGCTTGAAGCCCGTGGTGCGCATGTTGGCAATGTTGTTGGAGATCACTTCAACATTGCGTTCCTGGGCGGCCATGCCGGTCGATGCGATATAGAGCGCTTTCATCGGGTAACTCCTTTAGGCCTGGGTGTCGCCGAGGCGCTGAATGGCAGTGCGGCGCAGATCGTTCTGCTGCTGCATGAGGCTCGCCAGGCTTTCGTAAGCCCGCGAGACGCGGATCATCTCGGCCATCTCGGAGACGCCGGAAACGTTGGACTTCTCGACAACGCCCTGGATGACGCGGGTATTGGCGGCAGCATTGGCGCCGGTGCCGGTGAAGAGGTTGCCGCCGGTGTGCTCGATAGCCTGGGCGTCGGCGAATTCCACGACGCGCAGCTTGCCGCGGCCACCCTGCGAGGTGGTGATCGAGCCATCGGCATTGATGGTGATGTCGTCGGTGGCTCCGGTGAACTTGATCGGGCCGGATTCGGTGAGCACCGGATTGCCCGAGAGGTCGACCAGCGTGCCATCAGGGGCCAGCTGGAACGAGCCGGACTTGGTGTAGCGTTCGCCGGCCGGCGTCTGGACGGCGAAGTAGCCGTCGCCCGCCAGGGCCAGGTCGAAGGGGTTGCCGGTCTGCTGGAACGCGCCCTGCGTCATGTCGCGCACGGTGGCCCAATCCTGCGTATAGGAGAGGATCTGGTCCTTGAAGGCGAAGTCGCGGTCGCGGGCGGTCGGGCTCTTGTATTCCTCGAACAGGATGTTCTCGGCCTTGAAACCCGTGGTGTTGATGTTGGCCAGGTTGTTGGCCACGACATCCATCTGCCGCTGCAAGGCGATCTGCTTGGACAGACTGATGAGCTGCGCATTTTCCATGGCGCGGTACCCCGTTAATAACTTCGGACCGACCCTGCTTCCCCAAGCCGGCAGGCCCGCAAACCTAACTGCAGAAAGCGTGCCAAGTCGAAAAACGCAGCAAATACAACGGAATGACGGCCTCATCGCAGATTGCGAAAAGGCGGTGAGAATTTGCCCGGGGAAGAAAATGCCCGGCAATTTCTGCCGGTCTGGAGGGCAAAAGTAACGGTTCGTTAACCAAGCTCCCGCAAAGGTTAACGGGTCGCTGGAATCGCCTGGCGGCAGGGGCTCGGGGGCAACACTGACTATGGCTGCGGAAGCCGAAATCGAAGACGGCGCACTTGCGTCCGCCGCGACCAAGAAGAAGGGTCGCGGGCGTATCATGCTGATCGCGGGCGTTGCGGCCGCCGTGATCGTCATTGGCGCGGGAAGCTATTTCTTCCTCTTTGCCAACAAGCCTAAGGAGACGGTGGAAAGCACCGCCTCAGCAGCGGTCGCTCCCAATACTTTCATCTTCAATCTTCCGGAAATGACGGTGAACCTGTCGAGCCCGGAGGGTTCCGAGAACTTCATGAAGCTCACCATCGCGCTCGAAGTGGCCGATGAGGAGATGATGAAGACCATCCAGCCGCGCATGGCCAAGGTCATTGATGCGTTCCAGGTCTATCTGCGCGAGCTGCGCAAGAGCGACCTCGAAGGCTCGGCCGGCATCTATCGCCTCAAGGAAGAGCTGCTGCGGCGCGTCAACGTCGCCATCGCTCCGGCGCAGGTCGAGAACGTTCTCTTCAAAGAACTCCTGGTGCAGTGATGGCCGGGCCGAACGACAAGGACAAGATTTCGGACGAGTGGAATCTCGACGAGATCACCAAAGGCGCGTCGTCCGATTCCAGTGATTCCGGGCTTTCGGCCGAATGGGCCGCGATGCTCGAGAACGATGGCACCGCCGCTGCTGCCGATGACGGCGTGGACCGCGTGCTCAACCAGGACGAGATCGACAGCCTGCTCGGGTTCGACGCCAATGCGGCGGGCAATGTCGAGCTTTCGGGCGTCCAGGCGCTGATCAACTCGGCTCTGGTGAGCTACGAGCGCCTGCCGATGCTCGAAATCGTCTTCGACCGCGTGGTGCGGCTGTCGACGACTTCGCTGCGCAATTTCACCTCGGACAACGTCGAAGTGTCGATGGAATCGATCTCTTCGGTGCGTTTTGGGGACTATCTCAATTCCATTCCGCTGCCGGCGATCCTTTCGGTCATCAAGGCCGAGGAATGGGACAATTTCGGGCTCCTCACGGTCGACAGCAGCCTCATCTATTCGATGATCGACGTGCTGCTCGGCGGTCGCCGTATCGGCAGCGCCGTGCGCGTCGAAGGCCGGCCCTATACGACCATCGAGATGGCGCTGGCGCGGCGGATGATCGAGGTGATCCTCGATGACATCCACAAGGCCTTCGAGCCGCTGACGCAGATCAACTTCAAGCTCGAACGCGTCGAGACCAATCCGCGCTTTGCCGCCATTTCGCGGCCGGCGCATGCGGCGATCCTCATCGAGCTGCGCATCGAGATGGACGATCGCGGCGGCAAGATCGAAATCCTTCTGCCCTACGCCACGATCGAGCCGATCCGCGAGCAGCTTCTCCAGAACTTCATGGGTGAGAAGTTTGGTCGCGATCCGATCTGGGAAGGGCACCTGGCCACCGAGATCTACGCGGCCGACGTCGATGTGGAAGCCGTGCTGCATGAGATGGACCTGCCGCTTTCGCGCGTGCTCGGCCTCTCGCGCGGGGAAACCATCATGTTCGATCGGAGCCCCTCCGATCCGGTCAAGCTGCGCTGCGGCAATATCGACCTGACGCAGGCGATCATGGGGCATATTGGAAACAATGTTTCGGTTCGGACGATCCGGCCTCTCAACCCGCCCAAGGTGACGATGGCGGCCTTCGAGGCGATCGACGAAGCGGGGGAGATTTGAGAAATGACTTTCGGGCTTCTCGTTGAAGGCTCTGTTGCCATTCTTCTGGCGGTGACCATCGGCTATTGCGTGGTGCTCAATGCGCGTCTCAAGCGCCTGCATGGCGACCGCGACGCGCTGCGGCAGATGGTGGGCGACCTCGTCCAGGCGACCAATCTCGCCAATGCGGCGATCAAGGAACTCAAGGTCACGGCCATCGAGACGGACCAGACGCTCAATGCCCGCCTCGAAGAGGCCGAGCGGTTCGGCGTGGAACTGGCCAGCCACATCAATGCCGGCCAGGCTCTGATGGAGCGGGTGGCCAAGTTCACCAGCGCCGCACGCCATTCCAAGTCGCTGGAGCCCGAGCCCCGCGCCGAAGAGCCCAGCCTGGTGAAGTCGGCTCTGCAGGCGCTGGCAACGCACGAGCGCATGCGGGGTAACGCAGCGTGAAATCGATCCGACTTCTCCCGGTCGTGGTCTTTGCTTCGCTGGCGCTGCTGGCTTTCAAGACGATCGGGCTGGTTACCAGTGGCAGCTATGTGCTGACAGGCACGAGCTCGGCGGTTGCCGCCGGTGGCGGCGCGGCGGAGCCGGCGCCGGGCGAGACGCTTACCATTCCTCCCGAGCCCACGCTCGAGGACAAGGCGCCGACCCTCTCGGACGGCGCTCCCACCATGCCGCTCGCTGCGCCTGCCGCTGCCGGCGGGCACGGGGAGGGGGCGCCGGCTCCCGCCACGGAGGGCGAGCATGGGGCTGAGCCGGCTGCCGCCGAAGCACCGCCTGCGGTTGACGCCGTGGCGACTGGTGCGCCGGACATGACAGCCGAGGCTCCCGCAGCGCAGCCAGAAGGGCAGCAGATCGGGGAAACCGAGCGGACCATTCTCAACCGCCTGGCCGAGCGCCGTTCGGAGCTCAACGGCATCGAAGGCGAACTCGCCACCCGCCAGCAATTGGTGGAAGCCGCAGAGCGCAAACTTGCCGAGCGTACCGCGGCGCTGGAAGCGATCGAGGCGCGCATCAACGGGCTTGTGGACCAGCAGAAGTCGATCGACGAGGCGCAGTTCAAGAGCCTGGTCTCGATGTACGAGAACATGAAACCGGCCGATGCGGCCAAGATTTTCGACGCGCTCGATATCGACGTGCTGCTACGCGTGGCCAAGGCGATCAATCCGCGCAAGATGGCCCCGATCATGGCCAAGATGAACCCGACGGTGGCCCAGGTGCTCACTGTCAAGCTCGCGGCCGTCAACCCGGTGACGCAGCCGACGACGATGGCCAGCACCGACCTCAATGCGGAACTGCCGCAGATCGTCGGACAATAGGAATTCTGCTCTGGAGGCAGTCGGAAGGCGGGCGAAAGCCCGCCTTTTGTTTTGGGTGCTTTAGGGGGAGAATGAGCTAGCGGGGCATGCTTTCCGACTGCCTCACTTCCAAACCACGGAACTTCCCCGGGCGAAGACCCGGGCCCTATTGCACCCCGCCACTCGAGTGGAGGTATCCGTGGGCCCCGGCTCTACGGCCGGGGAAGTGCGGTGTTGGGGAAAGAGATGCGGGTTCATCCCACTCCCCACTTACCACCTCCCACTCCCGCAACCCCACATTCCCCTTTAGCGCCCCGTTAAGTCCAAGCCGCTAATTTGCATGGGTAAATCTGGGCGCGGTCAGGCAGTGTTAGTTTCAGTGAGTGCGTATGTGGGGCGGGCTTTTGCCGGCGCGGTTGTGAAGTGCGCGGTGGCGGCTTCGCTTTTGGTGGCGTTTTCCATTCCGGCATGGGCGGCGGACAAGGCGCAGCTTTTCGTTACGGCCGAGCAGGGCTATGGCCGGATGATCCTGAGCTTTCCCGGCCTCTACGAGATGCCCAAGCACCAGGTGAAGATGGAAAACGGCGTGCTTGCGGTCACGTTCGACGAGCCCATCGACATCACGCTCCCCGACGTCACCAAGATCCTGCCTGATTTCATTTCAGTCGGTCGCGTCGACCCGGACGGGCGCGGCGTGCGCTTTGCGCTGCGGACCAAGCTCAACTTCAACCCGATGGAAGCGGGCGAAAAGCTCTTCCTCGACCTGATGCCGGCCAATTGGCAGGGCATGCCGCCTTCACTGCCGCCCGAGATCATCGCCGACCTGGCGCGCCGGGCAGAGGAGGCCGCCAAGCTCGCCGAGCAGAAGCGGCTGGCCGAAGAGGCCGCGATCATCAAGCCGGCGGCGGCGCTGCGCGTCGGCCGCAACCCGACTTTCACGCGCCTGCAATTCGACTGGTCGGCCGATACCAAGGCCTCCTTCTCGATGGATATGAGCAATATCGCCACGCTCACCTTCAACTGGCCGGTGCCTGTGGAGCTCTGGCAGCTCAAGGCCGACATGCCGGCCGAGATGAAGGCGGTCGACAATCTCGTCAGCCCGGCCGGTAGCGAGATCAAGTTCCGCATCACCGAGGGCGTGACGCCGCGCTTCTATGCGACGTCCGACCGTCAGTTCATCGTCGATCTCGACGTGCAGGACCCGCAGCAGGTCAAGCCGATCGATGCGGCGGCGCTTCTCGAAGCCAGCCGGCCCAAGGCGCCGGTGGCGAGCGAGCAGGACGAGAACGCGCCAGTGGTGGGGCCGACGCCGGCCAGCATCACGCCGTTCTTTGCCGCCGTGGGCTCGACCGTCCGGTTGGTCTTCCCGTTCGACCAGGATACGCCGGCCGCCGTCTTCCGGCGCGGCGACTCGCTCTGGATGGTGTTCGACACCATGACCGGCATCAATCCGCCGCCGGCCAATCCGGGGTTCGACGCCATCGCCCGTAGCTTCACCGTCGTCCCGTCGGGCGATACGCAAGTGATCAAGCTCGAACTCAATGGTGATCGGCTTGCAACGCTCGGCTCGCAGGGCAAGGCCTGGGTGCTCTCGCTGGGCGATGTGCTGCTGACCCCGACCGAGCCTCTCGCTCTCAACCGCCGCCTCGACCGCGAGGGGCTCTACGAGATGACCGCCGACCTGCAGCGGCCGGGCAAGGTGCATGAATTCATCGATCCGGTGGTTGGCGATACGCTCTCGGTTATCACGGCCTATCCGCCGGCACGCGGCGTTACGCGCGATCAGGCGTTTGTCGATTTCTCGGCGCTGCGCTCGGTGCATGGCCTCGTGATCCGGCCGAACCGCGAGGGGCTGGATGTCGATATCGATTCCCGGCTCGCCGTGATCCACAGCCCCGCCGGCCTTACCGTTTCCTCGATCGACAGCCGCCGCGCGGTCGATTTCGGCGACGGCACCAGCCGCGAGAGCTTCATCGATCTCGCCGCGTTGCAGGAAACCAATCCGCTCGTCTTCACGCGCTACCGCGACCAGCTGATGAACGACACCTCGACCACGGATGGCCGCGCGCGCGATGCGGCTCGGTTGCAGCTGGCGCAATATCTCGTCGCTAATCGGTTCGGGCTCGAGGCGCTGGGCGTGCTGCAGGTGATGGATGAGGGGTTGGTGGACGCTTCGCTCAAGCGGCAGCTCCAGCTCACCACGGCCATCGCCAATGCCGAATCCGGCCGTGCCAAGGATGCGCTGGAAGTGCTCAATTCCGACGGCATGGCCGACGACATGGATGCGCTGCTGTGGCGGACGATCGCCAAGACGGAGAGCGGCGACTTCCGTGGCGCGCGCGGTGATTCCCTCGGCGCCGAGGCCGGGCTTGAAGGCTACCCGGCCTGGGTGCGCTCGCGCTTCCTGCTGGCTGCGATCCGCTCGTCAGTGGAAACGAGCGACGAGTCGCTGGCCAATCACTATCTGGGCATGGTCGACGTCGCCCGGCTCGAACCCGAGCAGGTGAGCGAGCTGCGCCTTCTTTCCGGCCGCGTGGACGAGTTGATGGGGCGCAACGACCAGGCGCTGGATGCCTATGGCGAAGTGATCGCGGCCGACTATCGTCCGTCGCGCGCCGAGGCGGTTTACCGCACGCTCGCCATTCTCAAGCAGCAGGGCAATCTTGACGCCGACAAGGCGGTGAAGACGCTGGCGGCCGAGGCCATGCTCTGGCGTGGCGGCGAGCTGGAAGCGCAGATGCAGAAGCTTCTGGCCGAGCTTTATTTCGACCGTGGCGAATATCGCGCCGGGTTCGAGGTGGCCAAGCAGGCTTCGGTATTCCACGGCGACAGTTCCGCGACCAACGGCCTGGCCGACGAAGCGGCCACGCAGTTTGCCGATCTCTATCTCAACGGCCGCGCCGATGCGCTGGAGCCGGTGGATGCGCTGAGCCTTTTTTACGATTTCCGCGAGCTGACCCCGCCGGGCGCGCGTGGCGACGAGATGATCCGCAACCTGGCGCGCCGGCTGGTCAAGGTCGATCTCCTGGCGCAGGCAGCGGAACTGCTGCAATACCAGATCGACAGCCGCCTCAAGGGCGTGGCGCAAGCGCAGGTCGGCGCCGACCTCGCCGTGATCTACGTCGCCAACCGCGATCCGGAAGCGGCGCTGCGCGTGCTCAGCAAGACGCGCCTCGCCGACCTGGCGCCGACGCTCGAGCGGCAGCGCCGCATTCTCGAGGCACGGGCGATGATCGATGCCGGGCGCGACGACCTGGCGCTCGACATGCTCTCGCGCATGAACGGGCGCGACGTCGATCTGCTACGGGCCGATGCTCACTGGAAGGCACATCGCTACACCAAGTCGGCCGAGCTCATGGAAGCGCTCTATGCGGCTCCGCCGACCGGCGAGCCGATGCCGCAGGCCAGCCGCATGGCCATCGTCAAGGCAGCTGTGGGCTATGTGCTGGGCAACGACGCGCTGGGGCTCTCGCGCCTCCGCACCAAGTACGGCGACCAGATGGCCAATTCCCCGCAATGGGCGATGTTCGACTTCGTCACCAGCCAGATCAGCGCCCCGTCGCCGGCAGAGTTCACGCAGGTGGCCAAGGCGGTGTCGGGCATGGATTCGCTCAATGCGTTCCTGGCGTCGTACCAGGAGGCCTATGGGGCGAAGGATGGGTTGGTGCCGGATGGCACGAAGGCGGGGGCGGCGTAAGGGCCGCCACCCTGGCTTTGCTCCCGCGAGGCAAGACCGGCTGACGCGAGAAGGACCTAACGCGTCGGGCGCCTGGCTTTCAAGTATCACCATACTTCCCGGCCGAAGAGCCGGGGCCCACGGATACCTCCACTCGAGTGGCGCGGTGCAATAGGCCCCGGGTCTTAGCCCGGGGAAGTAAGGGGTGGGGGTGGGGGTGGTGCGGTGCTGGAAGCCTCTGGGAGGGGACAGGGGCAACCGTTACCCGCTTACGAAACTCCGCACGAGCGAGCCTGCGACCAGGTTCCAGCCGTCCACCAGCACGAAGAAGATCAGCTTGAACGGCAGCGAGATGATCACTGGCGGCAGCATCATCATGCCCATGGACATGAGGACCGAGGCCACGACCATGTCGATGACGACGAAGGGGATGAAGAGCAAAAAGCCGATTTCGAAGGCGCGGCGCAGTTCCGAGATCATGAAGGCCGGGACGAGGATCTGCAGCGGAACGGCCGAGACTTCGTCTGGGGGCTCCTGCCCGGAAAGGTCGTAGAAGAGCGCCACGTCCTTGTCGCGCACATTGGCGGACATGAAGGCGTGGATGGGTACCGAGCCGCGCTCGAAGGCCTGCTGCACGGTGATCGAATTGCTCATCAGCGGGGCGATGCCGACATTGTAGGTCTGCGTCAGCGTCGGGGCCATGATGAAGGCGGTGAGGAAGAGCGCCAGCGAGACCATCACCGAGTTCGGCGGCGCCGTCTGGAGGCCGATGGCCGTGCGCAGCAGGGAGAGCACGACCACGATGCGGGTGAAGCTCGTGACCATCACCAGGATCGATGGCGCCAGCGCCAGGATGGTGATGAGGCCGATGAGCTGGACGGCGCGCTCGGTGAGCGAGGCGTCGTTGCCGAAATCGATGTTGAGATCCTGGCCGAAGGCGACGGCCGGGATCAGGAGCGAGAGGGCGAGCGCGGCGAGGCCGAGCGCCCAGCGGACGCGCCTAGTGCGAGTCGGCCGTGCGTGCCGTCGGGTTATCGCTCTGAGAATCGTCACCACCCCGTGCCCCTGCATCATCCGGATGGCCCGTTCTAGCTGAGTCGTCCGCAGGCGAATCGGCATTTGCGTGGATTGCCACAGGTTCGGCGTCCTCATTGGCGCGCATGAAGCCGGTATGGCGGAGCGAGGTCGACTGGCGGGCCGGCGGGGGTGCGGCAAGTTCGCGCAGCTTGTTGGCCGCCGGGCGCAGTGCGGGCTCGACCGCGGGCACGGGAGCCTGGGCGGCGCTTGCCGGCTTGGCCGGCGTCGGCGGGGCAGGGCGGCGCACCGGCTGGCGTGGCTGCTGCTGCTCGGCGGGGATGCCGGTTTCGATCACGACGTCCTGCGGGCCACCCAGGAGGATGAGGTGTTCCACGTCGTCGCGGCGCACGATGACGAGCTGGCGCTTCTGGTCGACGGCAAGGCTATCCACCACGGAAAGCCTGCGATTTTTGCCGCGGCCGACATTGTTGGAGGCGCGGAAGATGAACTTGAGCAGCCAGAGGGCAAGAATGATGAGAACGAGCACGATGCCCAGTGCCAGCACGGCATTGAGAATCGCACCCTCTGAGCCTCCGAACAGGCCCGTCAAAAACTGCATCTAGGCGTCTCCAGAATCACGCACGTCGACAATCAAGCGGGAAGATATTGCCTATATAGACCGTGCAAGTTGCAAATTGCGAGAGTTTCGGTCCGTCAAAACCCGTGGATTAACTATCTGTTAACCATTCGGGCGGCACAAATTGCCCACTGGTTTCGGGGGTTACACGGCCATGGGGCTCGGCCAAATTCCGCTGTTCGCAGCGATGACGGAAAAGATGCGCTGGCATCAGGCGCGGCAGAACCTGCTCGCGCAGAATGTCGCCAATGCGGAAACGCCCGGCTATCGCGGCCGTGACCTGCGCGCCTTCGATTTCGAAGACCACATGGCCAACAAGTCGACGGCCGAGGTCACGACGGCGGCGACCAATCCCAAGCATATTTCGGTGTCGAGCGGGTCCGGCGACGGTTTCCAGTCGCGCCGCCTCAACAGCTTCGAGATCACGCCCGAAGGCAATGGCGTGACGCTCGAGGACGAGATGATGAAGGTGACCGGTAACCAGATGGATTACCAGGCAGTCACCACCCTTTACACGCGTTCGGTGCGGCTGTTGCGGACCGCACTTGGCAAATCCGCTTAGGAGGCGAGGCCGTGACCGACTTCTCCAATTCCATTCGAATCGCGGCCACGGGCCTGCACGCCGAGACGGCGCGCATGCGGGTGATCGCCGAGAACCTCGCCAACGCCGATTCGGCGGGCAAGGCTCCGGGCGAGGATCCCTACCGGCGCAAGATTCCGACCTTCAAGGCCGTGTTCGACCAGGAGCTCGGTGGCACCTCCGTGCAGGTCGGCAAGCTGGCCTATGACATGAGCGAATTCACCACCCGGTACGAACCCGGCCATCCGGCCGCCGATGCCAGCGGCATGGTGCGCTACCCCAATGTCAACGCGCTTATCGAAACCATGGACATGCGTGAGGCCCAGCGCACTTACGAGGCGAACCTCAACGTCGTGTCATCGACTCGCTCCATGCTCGGCCAGACGCTGAGCATTCTTCGCGGATAAGGACAAATCTGAATGGCCACTCCCTTCAACGCTGCGGCAGCCGCCTACGGCAACGCCGCCAAACTCCTCACCCAGGCGACCGAAGGGCCGCCCGAAATGCTCAACCAGGGCGGCCAGGGCCCGGACTTCGCCAAGATGCTCGCCTCCAGCGTGCAATCTGTTGTGGATACCGGCCGGTCCTCCGAGCAGTTGTCGCTTGATCTTGTGAACGGCAAGGCGAATGTGGTCGACGTGGTGACCGCCATCTCGCAGACCGAAATGGCTGTCGAGACCATGGTCACGGTGCGCGACCGGGTGATTTCGGCCTACGAAGAAATCATGCGGATGCCGATCTAGCCCGGGGCAGGCGCCCCAAAGAGGCACGCATGACTGGACTTCAGGTCCTCGACATCAGCCGCGAAGGCATATGGACGCTGATCATCGTGGCAGCGCCCATGATGCTGGTGGGGCTGGTCGTGGGCGTCATCATCGCGCTGTTCCAGGCGTTGACGCAGATTCAGGAACAGACGCTGGTTTTTGTGCCGAAGATCCTGGCGATCTTCATCACCATGCTTGTCGCGCTGCCGTTCATCGGCGCGCAGATGGCGATGTTGATGGTGCATATTTCCGATCTCATCGCCACGGGCGGTTGATCGATGACGATCGGCCTCGACTGGCTGCCGCAGACTGCGTTTCTTTACCTCATCGTCTTTGCGCGCGTCGGCTCGATGCTGATGCTGATGCCGGCGCTGGGGGAAACCTCGATTCCCGCCCGCATGCGGCTGAGCTTCGCGCTGGTCTTCTCGCTCGTGCTCTACCCGCTGCTGAGCGGGCAATTGCCGGCGCTGCCGGACGAACTCATGGCCATCGTCGTGTTGCTCGTCCACGAGATCATCATCGGGCTGATGCTCGGCGCGCTGATGCGCTTCTTCGTCTCGGCGGCGCAGGTTGCCGGTTCGATCATCGCCTTCCAGATCGGCCTCTCCGCCGCGATGATGGCCGACCCCAACCAGGGCGGTGTGCAGGGTGCTGTGTTCGGCACCTTCCTCTCGTTCCTCGGCGTGGCGCTGATCTTCGCCACCGACCTCCACCACATGGCGCTGAGCGCCATCTATGACAGCTATTCGGTGTTTTCGCCTACCGACCCCTTGATGGCGGGCGACGCCGCGCAGGCGGCCATTCGCGCTGTTACCGGCGCCTTTACCGTCGGCGTCCAGATGGCGGCGCCCTTCATCGTCTTCGGGCTGATCTTCAACCTGGGCATGGGCATCCTCTCGCGGCTGATGCCGGCGCTGCAGGTCTATTTCATGGCCATGCCGGCAAATATCGGGGTTGGGCTCGTTCTCTTCGCCCTGCTGCTGGCCATGATGATGGGCTGGTACCTCACGCATTTCGAAGCCGAACTCGCGACGCTGAGGGTGTGATGGGGCAGGGTGTACTCATGATCGTTCGGGAGCTACCGCATGAGCGATGAAGCTCCGGAAGAATCCTCGAAAACAGAAGACCCCTCCGCCAAAAAGCTGGAGGACGCGCACAAGCGCGGCGACGTGGTCAAAAGCCAGGAGGTCACCACCTGGTTCATGCTGCTGGGCGCTGCCGGGCTCATGGCCATGCTGGCGCCGGGCACCAGCGCGGGGCTGGCCGAGACCTTCAAGATACTCCTCGCCAATGCCGATCAGTTCGAGGTTGGCGGGCCGGCCCTGGGGTCGTTCCTCTGGGGGCTCTGGGGCTCGATCATTCTCGTGGCGCTGGTGCCGCTGGTGGTGCTGACGGCCTGCGCCATAGCAGCCAACCTCATCCAGCATCGGCCGATGCTCTCGCTGGAGCCCATTACGCCCAAGCTGTCGAAGATCTCGCCGCTAGCGGGAGCCAAGCGCCTGTTTTCGACGGAGGCGCTGGTCAATTTCGCCAAGGGGCTGGCCAAGCTCAGTATTGTCGGCGCCGCCATCTTCTTCGCCGTCTGGCCCGAGCGGGACCGGATGGACACGATGATGACCACCGATCCGGCGATGATCCTGGAAACCTTCCAGTCGCTGGGGATGAAGGTCATCCTCTCCTCGCTCATCGCCGTCACCTTCATCGCGCTCGCCGACTATCTCTACCAGCGCAACAAGTGGTGGAAGCGGCAGAAGATGACGCTTCAGGAAGTGAAGGACGAGTTCAAGCAGATGGAAGGCGACCCCAAGATCAAGGGGCGCATCCGTCAGCTGCGCATGGAAAAGAGCCGTCAGCGCATGATGGCTGCGGTGCCCGATGCGACCGTGGTGGTGATGAACCCGACCCACTACGCGGTGGCGCTCAAATACGACAAGACCATGCAGGCGCCGATCTGCGTGGCCAAGGGCGTGGATGCGGTCGCGCTGCGCATTCGTGGCGTCGCCGAGGAGAATCGCGTGCCTGTAGTGGAGAATCCGCCGCTCGCGCGCGCGCTCTATGCGAGCGTCGAAATCGACGACACGATCCCTGCAGAGCATTTCAAGGCGGTGGCACAGGTCATCGGCTACGTCATGCGGCTTAAGGACAAGCGCGCGTGGCGCGGTTCTGAACCGCGAAATTAGCCTTTGGCCTACCCAAGGCGTTAAGCCATTTGCTACCACAGTCGAGGCGTGATTCGGTGGTGACATAACCCGCATGGCAGCTTCCCCGCTCGACGAGAATATTTATCCTGAACCTCTCGTTTCGCGGCCCCGTGGTGGGTCGGGATTGTGGCGCGTCGTGGCGCTGGCGATTTTTCTCATCGCCCTGGCGAGCGCCTACGCGATTTTCAGCGATCGAATTCCCGCCGATGCCATGCTGCTGGCGCTCGGTCTTCTGGCCGTTGTCGGCGTCTTCTGCCTCTTCGCGCTGGCTGCCGGCCTCTTCCGGTTCGCGGGCAATGAAGAGAAGCGCACGCTGGCGAGCGTGATCGTCGACAGCCTGCCGTTCGGCGCCGTGGTGACCGATCGCGAAGGCAAGATTTCCTACGTCAATGCCGAGTACGGCAATTTTGCCGGCGGCATTTCCAATGGCGTGCCGGTCAGCGTGACGCGCCTCTTTGCCGGCCAGCCCGAAGCGAGCGAGGCGGTCTACCGCCTGTCGCGCGCCGCACAGGATGGGCGTTCGGCGACTGAGGACATTCGCCTGGTCGGCGGGCTCGATGGCACTGCCGCTGATTTCGGCCGCCCCTTCTGGTATCGCGTCGCCGTGCGTCCGCTGCCCGAGATCGACCGCTCGGAAAAGCCGCTGGTGCTCTGGTCGGTCGAAGAAATCACGCGCGACCGCGAGCGACAGGAAAACGCCTTCCTCGAGTTGCAGCGCGCCATCGACTATCTCGACCACGCGCCGGCCGGCTTCTTCTCGGCCGATGCCGATGGGCGCGTGCAATACCTCAACTCGACGCTGGCCGACTGGCTCGGTTACGACCTTGCCGAGTTCGAGGCCGGCACGGTGCGCCTTACCGATATCTGTCGGGGCGACAGCGCGAGCCTTCTTATGCGCGGGCGCGGCGACGGCGAAATCCGCACCGAGATCATCGATATCGACTTCGTGCGCCGCAACGGCACCTCGATGGCCGTGCGCCTGCTGCATCGCGCCGCCCGCCTCGCCGATGGCGAACTGGGCGAGACGCGTACCCTCGTGCTCGACCGCAGCCGCGGCGCCGACAGCGAGGAAGCGCTGCGCGCCGCGGAAGTCCGCTTCTCGCGCTTCTTCAACGATACGCCGTTCGCCATTGCCACACTCGATGGGGAAGGGCGCATCGTGCGCACCAATGCCCCGTTCAGCCGCATCTTCAACTGGTCAGGCGAGCAGCAGACGCTCGAAAACCTGCCCATGGCGAACCTCATCGCCGACAACAGCCGCGCGGCGTTCCAGGTCGCCGTCACCGCCGCCACGCAGCACCGCTCCGAGATTGCGCCTGTCGATGCGCTCCTGGCGGGTGAGGGGGACCACGCCGTTCGTCTCTACGTTTCCGGATCCGAGCAGAGCGAGGATTCCGCCGAGCAGGTCAATGTCTACGCCCTCGACATGACCGACCAGCGCAAGCTCGAAGCCCAGTTCGCGCAGGGCCAGAAGATGCAGGCCGTCGGCCAGCTCGCCGGTGGCGTGGCACACGACTTCAACAACGTTCTAACCGCCATTATCGGCTTCTCGGACCTGCTGCTGCTCAAGCACAAGCCGGGTGATCCGTCCTTCGGCGATCTGATGTCGATCAAGCAGAGCGCCAACCGCGCCGCCGGTCTTACGCGCCAGCTGCTGGCCTTCTCGCGCCGCCAGACGCTGCGGCCGCAGATTCTCGAAATCCCGACCAACATCGACGACCTCACCGTGCTGCTCAAGCGCCTCATCGGCGAGACCATCACGCTGGAAGTCAATCACAGCGACAAGATCTGGCCGGTGCGCGCCGACCTCGTGCAGCTCGAGCAGGTGATCGTCAACCTCGTCGTCAATGCGCGCGATGCCATGCCCAATGGCGGCAAGATTTCCATCCGCACGGGCAACGTCACTGCCGCGCAATCGACCGATTTCCACTTCACCGGCATGCCGACAGCCGACTACGTGCTGATCGAAGTGGAAGACACCGGTACGGGCATGACCCCGCAGGTGCTCGAAAAGATCTTCGAGCCCTTCTTCTCGACCAAGGAGCTGGGCAAGGGCACCGGCCTGGGCCTCTCCACGGTCTACGGCATCGTCAAGCAGACCGAGGGCTATATCTACCCGGTCTCGCAGGTCGGCGTCGGCACGACGTTCAAGATCTTCCTGCCGCGCCACGTGCCCGCCGAGGGCGAACTCACCCAAAAGGCCGTCGCCGCTCCGGTCAAGGACCTCACCGGCCATGAGCGTATCCTGCTCGTCGAAGACGAGGAAAGCGTCCGCGCCTTCTCCGCCCGCGCCCTCAAAACTACGGGCTACGAAGTCTTCGAGGCCGATTCCGGCGAGGAAGCGCTCGAAGTGCTCGAGGAGATCGGCTACGAGGTCGACCTCATCATCTCGGACGTCGTCATGCCCGAAATGGACGGCCCGGCGCTCCTCAAGCGCGTCCGCCAGACGAAGCCCGACATCAAGGTCATCTTCGTCTCCGGCTACGCCGAAGAGAGCGTGCGCAAGGACATCGAAGACGACCAGAGCGTCGAATTCTTGCCCAAGCCGTATTCACTGGACCAGATCAATTCGAAGGTGAAGGAAGTGCTGGCGGAGTAGGGTGGGGGCAAGTCCCTCGCTGCCATAAACGTCGCCGCCGTGTTTGCCTTCGCGCCGACGAAGACCGGGGTCTATGCCGGCCTTCGGCATTTGTCACAATTGCCAGCCAGATGCGCCGCGTGAAACACTTCTGTTAATAGCAACAGAAGTGTTGTATCCTCATGACGAGTGCTCAGTTCAAGCGCTGGTTGGCTAAACAGGGTTGCACGTTCGAGCCCGTCATGGTGGCCATCTCCTCGTGCGTCGAGGAAACACGCGCTCCGTTCTTCCAATGCACGGCAGTGGCAAGGAACTGGGAACGGGCCTGGTCCGCAAGATCAAGAAGGATCTCGGTTTGGAGTGAATGGCATGCGTTACGCTGTGGAACTGACGCCTGATGATAATGGCACATTACTCGTGACAGTGCCGGATCTGCCTGAAGTTGCGACATTCGGGGAAGACGAGGAGGTTGCACTGGGGCATGCAATCGATGCGATAGCAACCGCGATTCAGGGGCGCATGTCCGACCGGGAAACTATTCCTGAGCCGGGCACGGTCGGGCAACATAGCGTTACCCTACCTGCTTTGTCCGTGATGAAAATTGCTCTCTATCGGGCCATGCTCGTCGCGGGTCTGCGCAAATCCGACCTCGGACGTCGGCTGGGCTGGAAGCCGGCACAGGTCGATCGGCTGTTCAACCTGCGCCACGCATCAAGGGTCGATCAGATCGAGGAGGCCTTTCGCGTATTGGGCAAGTCGCTTGAAATTGAGGTGCGGGACGCAGCCTAAACTGCCTGCCCCCCTGGCAGTGGCGTTCCGGCCGACAGCAATCCCTTTTCCGCCAGAGCGCTCCAGAATCCATCCGGAATATTCACCTGCCACCAACCCAGAATCCCCTCCAGTTCCTGCGGGCTGCGTGGCCCGGGGAGCACGGTGCAGACGGCCGGATGCGTCAGTGGGAATTGCAGGGCGGCGGCGGGGAGGGGGACGTTGAAATCGGCGCAGATGGTCTCGATGGCGCGAACGCGGTCGAGCACATCCTGCGGCGCGGTGACGTAGTTCCATGTTGTGCCGCCCACCAGGATGCCTGAATTGAAGGGCGCCGCGGCCACGACCGAGGCCTTGCGCTTGATGCAGGTCGAGAGGAACGGATTGAGCGAGGTCTGTTCCAGGAGCGTGTAGCGGCCGGCGAGCAGGAACACGTCCCAGTCGCCGAGCTCGAAGGCATCCATGAGCACTTCCCACTCATTGACACCCAGCCCGAAGGCCGAAATCTGCCCCGAGCGCTTGAGCTCCTCCAGGGCCTTGTAGCCGCCTGTCTCGAGCTGCTTCCAGAACGGCTTGTTGCCCTCGACGCCATGCGTGCCGGCGCCGATATCGTGGACGTAGAGGATGTCGATCTTGTTGAGGCCCAGCCGCTGCTGGCTGTCCTCGAACGAGCGCATGATGGCGTCGTAGGAATAGTCGAAGATTTCCTCGAAGGGCAGGGCGCCGGCAAACTGGAAATCAGTCGGGCGCGGCCCGAAAAGCGGCTTGAGCAGGCGCCCGACCTTGGTCGAAAGCACGGTGCCCGCGCGGCGATCGCGCAGCACGTCGCCCATCAGGCGTTCGGAGAGGCCTGTGCCGTAGCGGGGGGCGGTATCGAAATAGGTGATGCCGGCGTCGAGCGCAGCAGAGACCGTGGCGCGCGCCTCCTCTGGCGGCACGCGCTCGCGCATGCCGGCCAAGGTCGCCCCGCCCAGCCCGAGCGTCGTGATCCTGAGGTCGGTTTCTCCGATCCGCCGGGTTTCGAAAACTGGTTTTGCGCCTGCCATATCACCTCCCTCGAGCTGCCCCTAACTGACATGTTAGTGGCGCGAGGTAAAGCGGTGCCGATGAAAAGCGCTGGTTGCGGCGATCAATAAAGCGGCTTGATCTCCACCGTTTCGGCCTCTTCCCAGGCCACCGCATTGCGCAGCGGCGCACCGAATTGCGGCTCGGCGATCTCGAAGACGTCGCCTGCCTCGGTCTTGATGCCGTCGGCAAAGCTCAGTGTCGCCGTACCGAACATGTGCACGTGCACGTCGCCCGGATTGCGGAAGAGCTCGTATTTGAAGTGGTGGTATTCGAGATTGGCGATGGTGTGGGACATGTTGTCCTCGCCCGAGAGGAACGGCTTCTCCCAAAACACCTTGCCGCCCCGCAGGATACGCGACATGCCCTCGACATTGCGCGGCAGTTCGCCCAGGCGCAGCTCGGGCCCGAACGAGCAGGCGCGCAGCTTGGAATGGGCGAGGAAGAGGTAGTTCACGCGCTCCGTCACGTGGTCGGAAAATTCGTTGGCGAGTGCAAAGCCGAGGCGACGCGGATTGCCATCCTGGTCGATGATGTAGATGCCCGCGATTTCCGGCTCCTCGCCGGCGTCCCGCGCGAAAGCCGGGGAGGGGATGGGGCGACCGGGCGGCACGACCGAGAAACCGTTGCCCTTGTAGAACCATTCCGGCTGCACGCCGACATGACCTGGCGCCGGCTTGCCGCCTTCCAGGCCCATGCGGAACATCTTCATGGAATCGGTGAGGTTTTCCTCAGCCTGGGCGCCGTTCGACTTGTGCATGGCGTCGCGGGTCGCCGCTGAACCGAGATGGGTAAGGCCCGTGCCGGTGACATAGAGATGGGCCGGATCGGGATGGTCGATCGGGGAAAGCAGGCGCCCCTCGGCCATCAGCGCCACGACATCGACCTCTGCACCCAGCCCTTTCTCGGCAATGATCGTGCCGATGCCGACCTGGCGATCGATGGCGGCCAGCGCCAGGTCGTAGACGCTCGTCGCGTCGCGGACGATGCGCGCCACGCCGTCCTCGACGGCAGCCACGGCCCTATCGCCGTTGTCGTCATGGAACTGGATCAGGTTCATTGCCGTGCCTCCCTCAAGCGTAGCGGGCATAAAACGCAAGGGGGCGCAGCGGGGCAAGAGCTAAAACGTCAAATCATCAAAAAATCCGGTCTTTATCGAATATTTCGATACATTGCGGTGCCGTGAGAAATCCCAATTGGTGAAAGGGGCGTTTAGGGGCAATGCTGTGCGAATCCCGCTGGCATGCGGTTTCTCATGAGTTCAGGTGTTCTCATTTTTCGTGTTGACTTTCTGGAAACAAAATGAGAACAAAATAGGCACATTAGATGGACAGAAAACAGCGGTTCGGACGCGTTGCACCGGTGCCGTTGGCGTGAAATAAGGAGCGGGACTCATGTCGACACCACTGCGCGTTATCGAGGGAACCATGGATAAGGACAAGGCGCTCGCGGCTGCACTCAGCCAGATCGAGCGCAATTTCGGCAAGGGCTCCATCATGCGCCTTGGCGAAAATTCCTCCATCGAGGTCGAGGCCATTTCGACCGGTTCGCTGGGGCTCGATATCGCTCTGGGCATCGGTGGCCTGCCGCGCGGCCGAATCGTGGAAGTGTTCGGGCCGGAAAGCTCGGGCAAGACCACGCTCGCTCTGCATGTCATCGCCGAGGCACAGCGCAATGGCGGCATCTGCGCATTCGTGGATGCCGAGCACGCGCTCGACCCGGTCTATGCCCGCAAGCTCGGCGTCAATGTCGATGACCTGCTGATCTCCCAGCCGGATGCCGGTGAACAGGCGCTGGAAATCGCCGATACGCTGGTGCGTTCCGGCGCTATCGACGTGCTCGTGGTCGACTCGGTGGCTGCGCTCACCCCACGCGCCGAACTCGAAGGAGAAATGGGCGATTCGCTGCCGGGTCTCCAGGCACGCCTCATGAGCCAGGCCATGCGTAAGCTCACCGCCTCGATTTCCAAGTCGAAGGCCATGGTGATCTTCATCAACCAGATCCGCATGAAGATCGGCGTGATGTTCGGCTCGCCCGAAACCACGACGGGCGGCAACGCGCTCAAGTTCTACTCCTCCGTCCGCCTCGACATTCGCCGTATCGGCGCGATCAAGGACCGCGAAGAGGTGGTAGGCAACCAGACCCGCGTGAAGGTCGTCAAGAACAAGCTGGCCCCGCCTTTCCGTCAGGTCGAATTCGACATCATGTATGGCGAAGGCATTTCCAAGATGGGCGAGCTCATCGATCTGGGCGTCAAGAGCGGCATCGTCGAGAAATCGGGCGCCTGGTTCTCCTATGACAGCCAGCGCCTCGGCCAGGGTCGTGACAATGCCAAGCAGTTCCTCAAGGACAATCCGCAGGTCGCCGCCCAGATCGAACAGGGCGTTCGCGAGAGCGCGGGCCTGATGGGCGATGCCCTCATCACTGCCGGCAGCCCGGAATCGGACGCAGAGGGCACCGAGGAATAGGCAGAATTCCTTCCGAGAGAGACCTGGGGCGTCGCGTGAGCGGCGCCCTTTTTGTCTTTGGGGGGAGCGCTGACCTTTTGGTCGTGCTGTGCGGGCATCAACGCCGGTGTCACCGTTGCGCTGGTCCACCGCGCCGCTGGACGAACCCGCACCCGCGCGATAGAAAGCCCGGTCAAATTTCCAAGGGTGCGCTCGGGGGCGTGCCACCTTTTCCGCGAGGAATGCCTATACCATGACCAGCGTAAACGACATCCGGTCGAGCTTCCTGAACTACTTTTCCCGGGAAGGCCACGAGGCAGTGCCGTCGAGCCCGCTCGTGCCGCGTAACGACCCCACGCTGATGTTCACCAATGCGGGCATGGTGCAGTTCAAGAACGTCTTCACCGGCGTCGAGAAGCGTCCCTATTCGACCGCGACCACCGCGCAGAAATGTGTGCGCGCCGGCGGCAAGCACAACGACCTCGACAATGTCGGCTTTACGGCGCGCCATCATACGTTCTTCGAGATGCTCGGCAATTTCTCGTTCGGCGACTACTTCAAGGAACGCGCCATCGAGCTGGCCTGGAACCTCCTCACCAAGGAGTGGGAACTCCCGCGCGAGCGCCTCTCGGTCACCATTTACCAGGATGACGACGAGGCGCACGCCCTCTGGAAGAAGGTTGCCGGGCTTTCCGACGACAAGATCGTGCGCCTGGGCGCCAAGTCCAATTTCTGGCAGATGGGCGATACCGGCCCCTGTGGTCCGTGCTCGGAAATCTTCTACGATCACGGCGACCACGTCTGGGGCGGCCCACCGGGTTCACCCGACGAGGACGGCGACCGCTTTATCGAGATCTGGAACCTCGTGTTCATGCAATACGAGCAGCAGAACGATGGCACCCGCCTGGGCCTGCCGCGCCCCTCGATCGATACCGGCATGGGCCTCGAGCGCATCGCCGCCGTCATGCAGGGCGTTCACAACAATTACGACATCGACCTCTTCAAGGCGCTGATCGCGGCCGCCGCCCAGGCCACCGGCACGCAGCCGGATGGGGACGGCAAGACCTCGCAGCGCGTCATTGCCGACCACCTGCGCTCGATGTCCTTCCTCATCGCCGAGGGCGTGCTGCCCTCCAATGAAGGCCGCGGCTATGTGCTGCGCCGCATCATGCGCCGCGCCATGCGCCACGCGACCCTGCTCGGCTCGAACGAGCCCGCAATCTTCAAGATGGTGCCGACCCTCGTGCGCGAGATGGGCCAGGCCTATCCCGAACTCGTGCGTGGCGAAGCCATGATCGAGGAAACCATTCGCCTCGAGGAACACCGCTTCCTCAAGACGCTCGGCCGTGGCCTCCAGATTCTCTCGGACGAGACCAAGGACATGGGCGAGGGCGCGGTGCTTGATGGCGCCACCGCCTTCAAGCTCTACGACACCTATGGCTTCCCGCTGGACCTGACCGAAGACGCGCTGCGCACGCGCGGCATCACCGTCGACCAGGCCGGTTTCTCCACCGCCATGGAGGCCCAGAAGGCCGAGGCCCGCAAGAGCTGGGCCGGCTCGGGTGAGAGCGCCGACGACAAGGTGTGGTTCGCGGTTGCCGACAAGGTCGGCCCCACCGAATTCCTCGGCTACGAAACCGAGAATGCCGAGGGCCAGGTGACGGCGTTGGTCAAGGACGGCGCCATCGTCGACAGCCTCAAGGCGGGCGAAGAGGGCTATGTCATCCTCAACCAGACCCCGTTCTATGGCGAAAGCGGCGGCCAGGTCGGCGATACCGGCTCGTTCAAGGGCGATGGCGTGGCGGCCGAAGTGGTCGACACGTCCAAGCATCACGGCGTCTTCACCCACAAGGTCAAGGTCACCGAGGGTGAGGTCCGCAACGGCCAGTTCCTGAGCCTCGACGTCGATCATTCGCGCCGCTCGGCCATCCGTTCCAACCACTCCGCCACGCACCTCCTGCACGAGGCGCTGCGCCTGATCCTGGGCGATCACGTCGCTCAGCGCGGTTCGCTGGTTTCGCCCGATCGCCTGCGCTTCGACTTCGTGCACACCAAGCCCATGACGCCGCAGGAAATCGCCGAGGTCGAAGACCTCGCCAACGCGATCGTCCTGCAGAACTCGCCGGTCGAGACGCGCCTGATGGGCGTGGATGACGCCAAGGCGTCGGGCGCCCGTGCCCTGTTCGGCGAAAAGTACGGCGATGAAGTGCGCGTTGTGTCGATGGGTGACCCCACCGGCAACACCCTCGGTTGGTCGGTCGAACTCTGCGGCGGCACCCATGTGCGCCGCACCGGCGATATCGGCCTCATCACCGTCGTCGGCGAAAGCGCCGTGGGTGCTGGCGTCCGCCGTATCGAAGCGCTGACCGGCAAGGCCGCGCGTCATCGCGGCAACGAGAATGCCGCCATCGTCGCCAACGCGGCTTCGCTCCTGCGCTCGGGTTCAACCGAAGTGCTCGACCGTATCGAGGCGCTACAGGAACAGCTCAAGCGCTCGGAAAAGGCGTTGAGCGATGCCAAGCAGAAGCTGGCCATGGGTGGCGGCGCCGGCGCGGCTCCCGCAGCGGCTGAAACCATCAATGGCTACAACTTCGTCGGCCGCGCCGTCGAAGGCCTGCAGCCCAAGGATCTGCGCGGTCTCGTCGATCAGGCCAAGAAGCAGGTCGGCTCGGGCATCGTCGCCATCATCGGTGTCACCGAGGACGGCAAGGCCGGCATCGCCGTGGGCGTCACCGAGGATCTCGTCGGCAAGGTGTCGGCGGTCGATCTCGTCCGCGTCGGTTCGGCCGTGCTGGGCGGGCAGGGCGGCGGCGGCCGTCCCGACATGGCCCAGGCCGGCGGCCCGGATGGCTCGAAGGCCAACGACGCGCTGATCGCCATCAGGGAAGCGCTGGCGAGTTGATCACCCGATCAATTAATTGGAATGAAAAAGCCCCGGTCTCGCGACCGGGGCTTTTTGCTGGCTCAGGGCTCGGGCCCCTGCACATCCACGATGTTGCGTCTCGCGCCGTCGCGGCGGGCGCGAAATTCGGCGAAGCGGCCGGCAATGCGGGCGCTGGTGCCGTCGGCGAAGATGTTGAGCAGGCCGGCAATGACGATGACCACGATGCCGGCAATCGCCACCAGGTCGGGGAATTCGGCATAGAACAGCGCGCCGAAGAAGATGCCCCAGATGATCTGGCTGTACTGGATCGGCGCCACCACGCTGGCCGGCGCATTCTTGGTGGCGAGCACCAGCATCAGGTGGCCGGCGCCGATGGCGATGCCGGCTACGGCGAGCAGCAGCATTTCCCAGAGCGTGGGCATGTGGAAGCTCGGCAGCATGGCGAGGCCGTTGAAGACGATCGACCAGATGGCGGGAATGGCGATGAGTGTCGTGCGCTGCTCCTTGCCGGCAATGACGCGCAGGATCGTCGTCGTGGCCGCGGAGAAGAACACGCAGAGGAGGGCGGTGATGTGGCCCAGTTCCAGTTCGCGGAAGCCGGGGCGCACTACTACCATCACGCCGGCAAAGCTCAGCAGCCCCAGCAGCCAGCGCAGCAGGCCCACCTGCTCCTTGAGCACGAAGACCGAGAGGATGGTGATGACCACCGGCACGAGGAAGACGATGGCATAGGCCTCGGCCAGCGGGATGGTGATGAAGGAATAGGTGATGAGCACCGCCGAGGCGACGCCGCAGAAGGCGCGCAGATGCACCAGGAACGGGTGCTTCATGCGGAAGATGTTGCGCCAGCTCTCCGTCCTGGGCTTGGAGACGAGCGGCGGGATCAGCGCGAAGATATAGGTGAAGAACCCGATCTCGAAGATGCCCACCGTGCTGCCGAGCCCCTTGATGAGCGCGTCGGCGCAGGAGAAGACCAGATAGGAAACGAGAGCGAATACGATCCCGATCGGCATGGAGACTCCCTGTCGGTCAGGCGGCCTTCTTCTTGGTGTCGGCCGGCTTCTGGTCATTGGCGGCAGCAGGCGCCTTGGCGGCGGCCGGGCCACGGAGGATGGCGAAACGCGCGACGGCGCGACGGCGCACTTCTGCGGGCACGACATTGAGCACGCCTGCCACCACCACGACCGCCAGGCCCACATAGGCGATGGCGTCCGGGAACTCGTGATAGAAAGTCGCGCCGAAGACGATGGCCCAGAGGATCTGGCTATATTGGGTGGGCGCCACCATGCTGGCCGGCGACAGGCGCGTCGAGGTGATGAAGCAGAGGTGCCCCACGCCACCGAGAATGCCCATGGCCACGAAGAAGGCCAGTTGCTGGAGCGACGGCATCACAAATGTGGGTACCATCATCAGGCCGTTGAAGATGATGAGATAGGAGGTCGGCACACCGAACACCGACACCCGCTTTTCGCGCGGGGCGACGGTACGCAGGATCGTGGTGGTCATCGAGCCGAAGAAGGCGCTGCCGACGGCGGCGAGGTGCCCCCAATGCAATTCGCGGAAGCCGGGACGCACGACGATGAGCACGCCAACGAAGCTGATCATCAGCAGCACCCAGCGCTGGGTCGGCACATGCTCCTTGAGCACCAGCACGGAAATGATGGTCACGAAGACCGGCGCGAGGAAGGCGATGGAATAGACTTCGGCCAGGGGAATAGTGGTGAAGGCGAAGACCACCATGGTGGCGCTGAGCACGCCGGTTACGGCGCGGACGTGGAGGAGCCAGGGGTGGTTGAGCTTGTAGGTATCGCGCCAGCGCTCGCCCTTGGGCTTGCTGAGCATTGCCGGGATCAGCGAGAAAAGCGCGGAGAAAAAGCCGATCTCGAAAACGGTCAAGTGACCGGAGAAGCTTTTGACGATCGCATCGCTGCACGAATAGAGCGCGTACGAACCCAGCGCAAAAAGGACGCCGACCGGCATCTGGGATATCCAATCATAATAGATATCGCACCGCTGCGCGGGGGCTGGGGAGGCGCGTGGGGAGGCAGGGGCCGCGGGGAGAGGGCGGCTCAATCCTGAAAACTACAATACGCATACTATGCCGAAATTGTGAGTGCTTTCTTGCCACGCGAAAGAAATAGTTGAGATAGGCGGAAGCTTTGGGGGAGGGGCGGCGTGCGGATGGTCCACCGAGCGCAGGAAGCGCTTCCCAAGGGCTTGCCTTAGAGCACAACGCCAACCCCACCACTGAACTTCCCCGGCCGCAGAGCCGGGGCCCATGGATACCTCCACTCGAGTGGAGCGGTGCAATAGGCCCCGGGTCTTCGCCCGGGGAAGCGCGGTGGTGGGGTGAAATGGTGCTAATTACGCCGCTAGCGCCAACGGAAGAGTGGCGAACGGAATAGCAGAGCAGGAAACGAGAACCGCCCCCTCACGCCCCGCCCTTAACCGCCGGCCCTATCACCTCGATCTTGTTCGTCCACAGGTACCCGTCGAACCCGAACGGCACCTTGGCCAGTTCCTCGACCGTATCGATTCCCGAGGTGCCGGGGTCTCCTGCCTCGAATGCACCGAGGAGGATCACCTGGCTGCCCACGCTCTGCATGCGCTGGACGAAGAGATTGGGCCAACCCCACATCCAGGGCGCCACGTTGATCGGCATCATGATGCGCGTGTTGTGGCAGGGCGTGGGGACGTAGCCGGTCCAGCCCAGGCCGGCATATTGGAGGACGCAGTCCATGGTCGATTTACGTGTCCAGGCGTTGCCGAGCCCGAGGAGTTCCTGGGCCTTGAGCGTGGGCGGATCGCCGCCATAGACGCCCCAGACTTCATCACGCCAGGCTGGGTTGGCGGCGACCACCGCTGCGAGCATGTCGGCCTCGCGCACCTCGTTACTCTTGAAGTTGACGAGGAATTTGCCATCCGGGAAGGCCGTCAGCACTTCGCGCAGTTCGGGCAACATGCCCACGCCCTGCCCACGGAAGGGGAAGGTCTTGCCGCCATCGGCGGTATAGCCGTAGGCGATGTCGAGCGTCTTGAGGAATGGCATCGCCTGTTCGCGCGTCACGCCGGTCGCCGCCGTGTGGCAATCGAGCGTCCAGTCGTGGAGTACGGCGAGCTGGCCATCGGTCGTGGGATGGATATCCAGCTCCACGATATCGGCGCCGGCTTTGAAAGCTGCGTCCATCGAGGGCAGCGTGTTCTCGAAAAAGCCATGGGTCGGCGGGGCGATGCGCTCGGCGCTGCACCCGTCATTGCCCAGGCCGTTATTGTCGAAAGTCTGGTGCACGCCGCGATGGGCGATCAGCTCCACCTTGGCGTCGACGGGCGGTGAAACGCGCCAGCTCGCGTTCCAGACGAAGACGAGCGCGATGAAAACCGCGAGTCCGATCAGAATCTTGCGCAGCATGCTTGAAGTGTCCCCTCAGAAATCGATCATGCCTGGCGAGCGCGTTCGCTGAAGCGCGACCACTTCTTGCGTGGCGCCGCTTTGGCCTGCGGTTCCTTGATGAGATAGAACACCTGGGTCTGCCCGCGGTCCGGATCGTCGGCGTCGTAGATTTCCCATTTGACGCCCGCGAGCTTGCGTTCGCCCTCCGCCGACCAGGCGCGGATGCGCTCGTGGACGCGCGGCAGGAGATGCGTCGGGCCGGTATGGGTAGCCGTCACGGCGCGCCCGGCGGGAGCGGCGACGCATTGCAGGTCGTCGTCACCGCAGAAGGCCTCGGTGACTTCGACGCCGATATCGACCGTCACCTCGTCGCCCGCTTCGCCCCAATAGATCACGACGTTGCGGCCGCTATGCTTGAGGCCGCGTTCGCGCACGCGCTCCCACACTGGGGAGGCGGCGATGGCGTCCGAGATCGCCTCTATCGAGATGCGGCTGCGCACGGCAGCGAGCAATAGCGGGGCGGCTTCGATGATGCCGATGTCGAGCAGCGGTATCATTGGAGGGAGACCTCGCCGCCCCCGCTCGCGTCCTGTTTGACCGAGCCGGGCTTACCATGGACTTCGACATCGGCGCCGCTCGAGGCCTTGGCCGTCAGCGTGCCGCTGGCGAAAATCTCGGCGTCGCTGCCGCTGGATGCATCGATGGCCACGTCGCGGCATTCGAGGTCGCGGGCCTTGAGGTCGGAGCCCGAGGAGACGCTGAACGTCGCCGTTTCGCAGGTGCCGGCCAGGCGCAGGTCGGAGCCCGACGAGCCCTCGGAGATCAGCTCGGTCGCCTTGATGTTGCGGAGGTCGATATCGGCCCCGCTCGAAGCGCGTACCTCCACCTTGCTGCCTGCGGCGCCATCGGCTTTCACATCCGCACCGCTGCTGGCCTCGACGAAATCGAGGTTCGGCACGCTGATATGGATGGTGATGAATTTGTCCTGCCCGAATACCAGGTTCATGAGGCTCCGGTTGATATTGGCATAGAGCCGGTTGTCGCGGACTTCGAGCGTCAGGTCCTTGAGATAATCAGGGTTGCGGGCCTCCACGGTCACCGACTGGGTGCCGTCGACCTTGATGTCGGCATTGAGGCCGGAGGAAATGTCCACGCCCGAAAACGGCGCGAGTTCGACAGTCTTGGTCTGGGCGAAGGCGGCGCTCGAAGCGGCCACGATCAATGCGCCGGCTAGCCCCGCGGCGGCAAACTTGCTCATCTTTCTCTCCACGTCCCGATGGATGAATTCAAAGCTGGGAGGTGTGTTACTAGCCATTCAAGGGGCGCGGCGAAAATTCTTTTCGGTGATGGCCACATCACGCGGACAAGAAAAAAGCGGCGCCCGAAGGCGCCGCCGGATGTCGTCGTGATTCAGGTTTTGCTGAATCAGGCCATGGCCTTCTGCAGGTTTTCGTCGATGGCGTCGAGGAAGCCAAGGGTCGAAAGCCAGGGCTGATCCGGGCCGACGAGCAGCGACAGGTCCTTGGTCATCTTGCCGCTTTCGATGGTGTCGACGGTGACCTTTTCGAGCGTCGTCGCAAAGCGCATCAGCTCGGCATTGTCGTCGAGCTTGGCGCGATGGGCGAGGCCGCGGGTCCAGGCGAAGATCGAGGCGGTGGAGTTGGTCGAAGTCTCCTTGCCCTGCTGGTGCTGGCGGTAATGGCGGGTCACGGTGCCGTGGGCGGCTTCCGCTTCCACGATCTTGCCATCGGGCGTCATCAGTACCGAGGTCATGAGGCCGAGCGAGCCGAAACCCTGGGCCACGATGTCGGACTGCACGTCGCCGTCGTAGTTCTTGCAGGCCCACACGTAGCCGCCGCTCCACTTGAGGGCCGAGGCGACCATGTCGTCGATCAGGCGGTGCTCGTACCAGATCTTCTTTTCTTCGAACTTGGCCTTGTAGTCCTTCTCGTAGATCTCCTGGAAGATGTCCTTGAAGCGACCGTCATAGGCCTTGAGGATGGTGTTCTTGGTCGACAGGTAGCAGGGCACGCCGCGGTTGAGCGCGTAGTTGAACGAGGCGTGCGCGAAGTCGCGGATCGAATCGTCGAGGTTGTACATGGCCATGGCCACACCCGAACCCGGCGCGTCGTAGACGTCGTGCTCGATGGTCTGGCCGTCTTCGCCCACGAACTTGATGGTCAGCTTGCCCTTGCCGGGGAAGCGGAAATCGGTGGCGCGGTACTGGTCGCCGAAGGCGTGGCGACCGACGATGATCGGCTGGGTCCAGCCGGGAACCAGGCGCGGCACGTTCTTGCAGATGATCGGTTCGCGGAAGATCACGCCGCCCAGGATGTTGCGGATGGTGCCGTTGGGCGACTTCCACATCTTCTTGAGGTGGAATTCCTCGACGCGCTGCTCGTCCGGGGTGATGGTGGCGCACTTGATGCCGACGCCGATTTCCTTGATGGCGTTGGCCGAGTCCACGGTCACCTGGTCGTTGGTGGCGTCGCGGTTCTGGATCGACAGGTCGAAATAGCGGATGTCCAGATCGAGATACGGCGTGATGAGCTTGTCCTTGATCGCCTGCCAGATGATCCGGGTCATCTCGTCGCCGTCGAGATCGACCACCGGGTTGGCGACTTTGATTTTGCTCATCGATAACGCTCCGTAGGGGTTATGAGGCCCCAATGGGGCCTGCGGTTTGGCCGCCCCTATAGCATTGGTGCCGCCGCGCGCAAAGGCCGCAGGGAGCGATCACGCGTGCAGGGTTGCTTCGCTCCCGACTCGTCCTCGCCGCGTGCCGGTTCGATTGCGTTCGCGATCGAGAATCCGGTCGGCATCGAGCGAGCGGATCGGCACGGACTTGTCGCGTGGAATGTCCTCGCTCAATTGCAGCGAGAGGTAACGCGCGCAGCAGACCCGCAGGAAGGAAGCGAAGTTTTCGAGGTCGTGCCCTTCGTCGAGCGATTCCTGGTAGAGGCGAGCGATGAGCTGGCTCAGGGTCAGCTCGTCGCGGGCGCCCAGTTCCTCGAGCACGTTCCAGAACAAGGCTTCCAGCCGCACGCTCGTGGCGAAGCCGCCGATGCGCATGGAGCGGGTCTGGCTCTGCCAGAGTCCCGGATCGGCGTTTACGAACAACCTGCACATGGGCAGCGATCCTCCCGAGTTGGGCCGGCCCTGCGGCCGGCCGCATCCATCAGGCCGCCGCCTTCCTGCTCTCGTGTTCGATTCGCGTGCCGAGCACGGCCAGGAACTGGCCGATCCAGGCAGGGTGGGCGGGCCAGGCGGGGGCCGTGACCAGATTACCATCGGTCACCGCCGCATCAATGGCGATCTCGGCATAGGTGCCGCCGGCGAGTTCGACTTCAGGGCGGCAGGCCGGGTAGGCTGAGCAGGTGCGGCCTTCGAGCACCCGCGCCGCGGCCAGGATCTGCGCGCCATGGCAGACGGCGGCCACCGGCTTGTCAGCCTCGAAGAAGTGCTTGACGATCGAGATCACGAGCGGGTCGAGCCGCAGATACTCGGGGGCGCGGCCACCCGGGATGACCAGCGCGTCATAGGTCTCGGCCTTGACGTCCGAGAAGGTGGCGTTGAGCGCGAAATTGTGGCCGCGCTTTTCGCTGTAGGTCTGGTCGCCCTCGAAATCGTGGATCGAGGTGGCGATGGTGTCGCCCGCCTTCTTGTTGGGGCAGACGGCATGCACCGTATGGCCGACAGCGAGCAGCGCCTGGAAGGGCACCATGGTCTCGTAGTCTTCGCCGAAATCCCCGCAGATCATGAGAATACGCCTGCCACTCATCTTGTCCTCCTCGTCGTGATGGTTCGCCTGGGGAGAACTATGTCATGGGCGGGCAGGGCGCTGGTGTTAGCGGGATACTACACTTGACGGCCGTGTATATGCACGGCATCAGTACGCGTCATGCAAGACGACTTTTCGCAGTGCCTCGTCCTCAACACCCGCATGGCGGCGCGCGCCGTCACGCGCAGGGCGAACCGGAAGCTGCGCGGGTTCGGCGTCACGGCTACCCAGTTTTCGATACTCACCGCTGCCCGGCAGAGGCCCGACCGCTCGATCACCGAGATGGCCGACAGCATCGCCATGGAGCGCACCACGCTTTCGCGCAATCTCGATCTCATGGCCCGCAAGGGCCTGGTGCGGTTCGCCGGCGCCGAGAAAGGCAATGGGCGGCTCTGTTCGCTCACCGAGGGGGGCGACGTGCTTCTGGACAAGATCATCCCCATATGGCGGGCAAGCCAGGCGGAACTGCGTGAAAAGCTGACGCAGCCGGATTGGCCCTCGACCATCAAGGCGCTCCAGGAGCTGGCGCGGCTCTAGCCAACATCAATCTGCCCGGAATGCCGGGCATCCGTCGATCACCGAGAGGAGACGAAGAATGCTCAAACCCGATCCGAACGATCCTATTGTCGTCACCGGCATGGGGGTCGTCAGCCCGCTGGGCGTGGGCGTCGACAAGGTGTGGGAACGGCTGATCGCCGGCAAGAGCGGCGTCGGCCCCAATACCAGGTTCGATGTCAGCGAGTTTGCCAGCCGGATCGCCGGGCTGGTCAAGCGCACCGATGAAGACCCGGAAGCCGGCTTCGATCCGCTGGTGGCGGTGGATGCCAAGGACGTCAAGAAGATGGACCTCTTCATCCAGTACGGCCTCGTCGCCGCGCAGGAGGCCATCCGACAAGCCAACTGGTTCCCCGAAAGCGAAGAGGACAAGGAGGCCACGGCCACCGTCATCGCTTCGGGCGTGGGCGGTTCGCCGATCATGGCCGAGACCGCCAAGATCATCATCGAGAAGGGACCGCGCCGGCTCTCGCCCTTCACCGTCCCCGCCTTCCTCGCCAATCTCGCTGCCGGCTGGATTTCGATCCGCTACGGCTACAAGGGGCCGATCGGCACACCCGTGACCGCTTGCGCCGCCTCCGCCCAGGCGATCGGCGACGGCATGCGCATGATCATGACCGGCGAGGCCGAGGTGGCCGTGGTCGGTGGCGCCGAGGGTTCGGTCGATCCCATTTCCATCGGTGGCTTTGCCGCCTCGCGCGCGCTCAACACCACGTTCAACGACAATCCCGAAGGGGCTTCGCGCCCGTTCGACAAGGGCCATGCCGGCTTCGTGCTGGCCGAAGGCGCGGCGGTGCTGGTCATCGAAAAGCTCAGCCATGCCCGCAAGCGCGGCGCCAAGCCGCTGGCCGTGCTGGCCGGCTACGGCACTTCGGCTGATGCTTACCACCTGACGGCCGGCGAGCCGACCGGCGCAGGCGCCCAGCGGGCCATGCGCAACGCCATCAGGATGGCCGACGTCTCACCAGACCGTATCGGCTATGTCAGCGCCCACGCCACCTCCACCGAGGTGGGCGACGCGGCCGAGATCGAAGGCATCAAGGCCGTGTTCGGCGATCGCGGCAAGGACCTCTCCGTTTCCGCGGTCAAGTCGTCGACAGGGCACCTTCTGGGCGCGGCGGGCGCGCTGGCGGCGATCTTCACGGTCCAGGCCATCCGCAACGGCATGCTGCCGGCTACGCTCAATCTCGACGATCCGGAGCCCGTCGCCGCCGTCTTCGACCTTGTGCCGAAGGTCGCCCATGCCAAGGAACTGGATTACGCACTGGTCAACGCCTTCGGCTTCGGCGGCGTGAATGCCTCGCTGGTATTGGGTAAAGCCCCGGCGTAAGGACGCGGTTTTGAGGAGGCGGTCGCGTGGCCGCCTCCTAAACCGGCTCCTGCCCAGCCGCATGTCGCTGGGACAGCGCGATCCATTCCCGCAACTCGTCGTCATCCTCGATCGCATCCGGATCGACCCAGATGAAGCCGCGCATCGCCTTGCTGCCATGCATCATCTGGCTTGCCCCCGGTCGCGCCAGCGCGGCATCGTTATCCGCTTCCTTGCCGACCTTGATCAGGATCCGTCCGTCGTTCTTGGCGCCCACCAGGATGTGTCCGTTGAGCAGGAACGTCAGCCCGCCGAACATGCGCTTCTCGGTGATGCGTGGATCGCCCTCGAGGATGACCCGGATGCGGTCGCAGAGGTGGATGAGGGTTTCACTGTCACGCTTCATTTGGCGGGCAGGGTCCTGACATAGTCCTCCGAGAACGCGAGCCAGTCGGCCAGCGCCTCGTCGGTCTCGATACCCTCGTCGGTGACGCTGATGAAGCCCTTCATCGGTTTGTCGCCCATATGCATGACCGAGGCGCCGGGGCGGGCGAGGGCGGTGTCGAGCCCTTCGGGCGATACGCGCACCATCAGCGCGCCCTTGGCCGTGGACCCGGCCAGCATGTTGCCGTTGAGCATGAAGCCCACGCCGCCGAACATCTTCTTTTCGACGACGTCGGGCCTGGCGCCGAGAATCGCGCGGATGCGCGCAGCCATTTCGTCCGATGCAGCGGACATTCAGATCTCCCCACTGTCGCGGTAGCGGATGTAACGAGGCAGGCCTTCGGCCATCGTATCCCAATCGTGGTGGGAGCGGGCGAAGATCAGTTGATTTGGTACGAACCATTCGGTATCGGCGCCGAAAAGTCCCACCGGCAGCATGATGGCCTCGGGCGCGCGGCTCGAACTACCCGCAATCGGCGTACCGCAGGTCGGGCAGAAGCGCCGTGTGAACAGTGCGCCGGAATCGGCCGGGCGCACGAAGCTGCGGGTTTCTCCGGTGATCGTCACCGTAGCGGGCGCAGCCAGCGCGACGGCCGAGTGGCCGGTGCCGGTCGCCTTCTGGCAGTCGAGGCACGAACAGAGCAACATCGCCAATATCCTGCCCCTGACCGAAACCGAGACGGCGCCGCAGGCGCAGCTTGCGGCAAGGTCGACCTCGGGTTTGGATGGCTTGTCCATTGCCCGAGGCTGGCATGCGGGCTTCAAACTTGCAATTGACGGCGGTGCGGCTTACCACCGGTGCCGTTGCCCAAAATCCGGAAAATGCCATGGTCTATGTCCCGGATTATCCGATCATGACGCAGCGCCTGCGCTTGCGCCCGTTTACGCGTGGCGATGTGGAGGCGGTGTTCGCCTATCGGCGGCGTGAAGACGTGGCGCAATTTCTCTTCGATAGCCCGATGACGCTCGAAACCGTCACCGAAGCGGTGCAGCAGCGGATTTCGCAATCGGCGCTGGAGCAGGAGGGAGACAAGCTGGTGCTGGCCGTCGACCTGCGCGAGACGGGTGAACTCATTGGGGAGATTTCCCTGATCTGGCGCAGCGAGATCGCGCGGCAGGGCGAGCTCGGTTACATCTTCAATCCAGAATTCCACGGGCAGGGCTACGCCACAGAGGCCAGCGCTGCTCTCCTCGATATCGGCTTCAGCGAAATCGGGCTCCATCGGATCATGGCGCGGTGCGATGCACGCAACAGTGCGTCCTGGCGGGTTATGGAGCGGCTGGGCATGCGCCGGGAAGCACATTTCCGCGAGCATGCGCGCTTCAAGGGCGAGTGGGACGAGGAATTTGTCTACGCCATCCTTGAGGATGAATGGGCGGCGCGGCAGGCACCTTCGACCCTGTCCGCCGACAAGGAGCGACCGGCTTTCGGTTGATTCTTTAGGCTTAGAGGCCTAATCATAACGGGCGAGCGGCGTAACGGCTCGACACTTTCAAAACAGCGTCATCGGACCGGTGTAAAAGGCCGGGTATATTCACGGGCAACCCCCTTGGGTGGCACGATTTTCAGTGCGTTCGCATTCCAACCAAAGCTCGGAGATTAGTAGCTTTTTTCAAGCGTCAGGTGGGAACCGGCCGGGGTCGCGTGCCGTTTCCGAAACAGGGCTTGGAGCGGCGGGGCACACGCGAAACGCAGCGTTTTGCGGCAGCCTTCGCCGCCTCTAAATCGAACGGAGGAACGCTACGTCATGACTCATTTGCGGCTGCCGGTTGAGACCGACCGGCTCTGGCTCCGGACCTTCGACAAAGCCGATATCGATGCGGTAATGGCTTACCATGCCTTGCCCGAAGTCCAGCGCTATCTGGACTGGAAGGCGCGCGACAAGGTCGAGGTGGTTGCGGCCATCGATGCCATGCGCGGGCAGATCACCCTGCAGCGTCCGGGTGACGTGCTGAGCCTGGCGGTGATCCGCAAGGCGGATAGCCAATTGCTCGGTCAGGTTTCCCTGCGCTGGGTGGATGCGACCGCCGGGCAGGGCGAAGTCCGCTTCGTTTTCAACAAGATCTATACCGGCCAGGGTTTTGCTACCGAGGCGGTGTCGCGGGTCATCGACCTTGCCTTCGACAATTTCGGCATCCACCGTGTCTTCGCCCGCTGTGACGCGCGCAATGCGCGTTCCGCCAAGCTGCTGACGCGGCTGGGCATGCGGCTTGAGGCGCATTATCGCGAGCACGCGCTCTTCCAGGGCGAATGGGACGAGGAATTGCACTTCGCGATCCTCGATCGTGAGTGGCACCGGTCCAGCAAAGTGAAGGAATTGACGCATCGTGTCGCCTGAGCCGGCGACGATGGGGCGGAATGGTAGCGATATTACTCGACCAGGTCGATATGCATTTCTAACAGGGCAGCCATGACTTAGGCGCTGACGTGCCAATTGGTTTGTGCTTTGGTATTGAGACCACGACAGCTGGCGTAGAAGAGGGGCTCGCTCAGCGTTTTGGCGGATAGTCGAACGCCTTGAGGGCCCCCTATGACCGAATTGCGGTCCGATCCTGCGCGTGCGGGACGCGGCATGCGACATGCAGCGTTTTTCGTTCTCGCCGTGTTCATCGCGATCTTTATTGCTGCCATTCTCGGCGGGCTTTCGCGCCCGCTGGGCTTCCTGGCGACGTTCTGGCCTGCCAACGCGCTGCTCGCCGGCCTGCTTTACCGTGCCGACCGCAAATTGCGCTGGCCGGCCGGTGTTGTCGCGACCTTTGCCTATGTCATCGCCGATGTATTGATCGGCGACGACCTGGTGACGGCCCTGTGGCTGAGTGCTGCCAACATCGCCGGCGTGGCGGTAGTCGTGGCGGTCCTCGATCGGCTCGACCCGCAGGATGCCACGCTGCAGCGGCCGCAGGGCGTGCTCTACCTGCTCATCGCCACCGCTCTGGGGTCGGCCGTCGCCGGACTTGTCGGCATCAGCTCCGTCGTGAATGTAACCGGGCAGGCGCCTGCCGCCGGCTGGATGAGCTGGGCCGCTTCCGAGCTGGGCAATTACCTCTCGTTGCTGCCCGTCGTGCTCACGGCGCCGCCGCTCAACGGCTTCATGGAACGGCAGCAATTCACGCTGCCGCCGCTACGCAGCTACGCGCCGCAATTGCTCGCGCTCTTTGCCAGCTTCGTGCTCACCGTCGTGGTGCGCGACCAGGTCTCGATCGTCTTCCCGATCCTGGCGTTGCTCTGGTGCGCGCTGAGCTTCCCGGTCTTCGTGACGGCGCTGCTGGTGATGTTCTACTCGGACCTGGCCATGTTCTCGGTCAAGTTCGACCTCATCAGCCTGGGTGGCGAGGACCTGGGCGGGGCCATCATGTCGGTACACCTGGCGCTGGCAATGGTGGCGCTCGGCCCGATCATGGTTTCGAGCACGAATGCCGCCCGCAACGCATTGCTCCGCCAGCTCGAACGTGTCGCCCGGCACGATGCCCTCACCAATGCCCTCTCGCGTTCCGCCTTCTACGAGGCCGCCGAGAGCCTGCTGGCGACGACGGCGCGGACCAACGGCAACGCCGCCGTGCTGGTGCTCGATGTCGATCACTTCAAGCGCGTCAACGACGAGCACGGCCATCCGGCGGGCGACAAGACGCTGGTGGCCATAGCCGCCGCCATCCAGACGGCGATCCGCCAGTCCGATATTTTCGGCCGCGTCGGCGGGGAGGAATTCGCCCTGCTGCTGCCCAATATCAGCATGCGTGAAAGCATGGCCATCGCCGAGCGCATCCGCGGTTCGGTCGAAAAACTGCTCGTCTTCCTCGATGATGGCGAGGTGTTGCAGACGACGCTCAGCGTCGGGGTGACGCATGCCCGGGCAGAGGCGTTGGAGCTCGACCAGTTCATTGGTCTGGCCGACCGGGCGCTCTATCTTGCCAAGGGCGGCGGGCGGAACCGCGTGGTGTTCCTTGAGGGGAAGGCTGACGCGAAGTCTTGATCTTTGCGTCGGTTTCTCCCTATTTGCCGCTCAACAAGGACAATTCCCCATGGCCGGCACCGACTCTTCCGTAGCAATCACCTATCGCCCCAGCCCGGCGGTGATCCTCTGCGAGCCTCAGCTCGGGGAGAATATCGGCACCGCCGCGCGCGCCATGGCGAATTTCGGGCTATGGGATTTGCGCATCGTCAACCCGCGTGATGGCTGGCCGAACGAGCGTGCCGTCGCCGCTGCCTCGCGCGCCGACCACGTGATCGAAAAGGTCCAGGTCTTCGATACCGTCGAGGCGGCGGTGGCCGACCTCTCGCTGGTCTACGCCACCACGGCCCGCCGCCGGGATATGCAGAAGGAAGTCTTCGGCCCCGACGTCGCCGGCCAGCGCGTCATCTCGCATATCGCGGCCGGGCAGAAGGCCGGTTTCCTCTTCGGCCGCGAGCGCTGGGGGCTCTACAACGAAGAAGTGGCGCTGTCTGATGCCATCGTGACGCTGCCGGTCGAGCCGGCCTTCGCCTCGCTCAATATTGCTCAGGCGGTGTTGATCATCGCCTATGAATGGCGACGGCAGACCGATCTGGGCGCCGTGCTGCCCTTCGAAAGCGGCCTCGTCGACACCGCGCCCCGCGAGGAACTGGTCGGGCTCTTCGAGCACCTTGAGGGCGTGCTCGACAAGACCGGCTTCTTCACCACCCCGGACAAGCGCCCGAGCATGGTCAACAACCTGCGGACGGCGCTGACGCGCGGCAGCTTCTCGTCACAGGAAATCCGCACCCTGCGCGGGGTCATTTCCTCGATCGACCGTCGCCACGAGCGGCCAAACCCCAATCGTCAGGCGCCCAGGGCCAAGGACGAAGCGGAAGACTGAAACGAAAGCAGGCTTTGACTGTGACCGGGCGGCGTGGCATTTGCTTTGCCCATAATGCATATGTCAGCCTCAGCGCCTGAGCCATCCCGTCAGGCATTCACCTATTTCGGGTTTCGCTGCTTCTGGGTCGCCACGCTGACGACCAGCTTTGCCGTGCAGATCATGGCCGTGTCCGTCGCCTGGCAGGTTTACGACCTCACCAGCAGCGCCGCGCTGCTCGGTCTTGTCGGCCTCACGCTCTTCACGCCCGCGCTGCTCCTGGTGCTCGTCACCGGGCTTGTTGCAGATCGTTTCAACCGGCGCGGCATCATGGCCGTGTGCCTCGGCTTCGAGTTCGCCGCCGCCATTGCGCTCCTGATCTTCGTCGATCTGCAAGCCCACGAAATCTGGCCGATCTTCGTGGTGCTCGCCGTACTCGGCACGGCCCGCGCCTTCATGGGGCCGGCCAGCCAGTCGCTCGCGCCCAATCTCGTGCCGCCTCAGGCGCTGGCCAATGCCATCACCGTCAACGCCTCGGCCTGGCAGTTCGCCTCGATCCTCGGCCCGGTGGCCGGTGGCCTGCTTTACGGCATCTCGCCCGTCGTCGCGTTCGGTGTCGCGGCGGCGCTGGTCTGCGTTTCGATGGTCAGCGTGCTGCTCATTCCCAAGCCGGGCAAGCGCGACTCGCATCAGGCCACCAGCATGGAAACCATGCTCGCCGGCTTCCGCTATATCCTCTCCAACAAGGTGGTGCTCGGCGCCATCTCGCTCGATCTCTTCGCAGTGCTGATGGGCGGCGCGGTGGCACTGCTGCCGATCTATGCCAAGGACATCCTCCATGCCGGGCCGACCGAACTCGGCTTCCTGCGCGCGGCGCCGGGCATTGGCGGCATCGTCATGGCCATCGCGCTCTCGCGCTTCCCGATCCGCGATTACGCCGGGCGGCTGCTCTTCTTCTTCGTGGGCCTTTTCGGCTTCTTCACGATCATTTTCGGCTTTTCGACCTCGATCTGGGTGGCCGTACCCGCGCTGGCGCTGGTCGGCGCCTCGGACATGGTCAGCGTCACTATTCGCGAGACGATCATGCAGCTCTGGACGCCGGATTCGGTGCGCGGGCGCGTGACGGCGGTCAACAGCGTCTTCATCGGCGCGTCCAACGAGCTGGGCGAGTTCCGTGCCGGCATGGTCGCGGCCTGGCTGGGCGCGGTGCCGGCGGTGGTTATCGGCGGGGTAGGGGCCATGGCGGTTGCCGCGATCTGGAGCCGGGCCTTCCCGGGCCTGCGCAACCAGCGTTCGCTCGACCGCAGGATGGTTTCAGAACCCGAAGCGGCACCCGCCGCCTAGGATCTGGTTTAGCAAGGGTGCAAACATGACTTTGTCGATCTATCGCGCTTCCGTTCCTCTCTACATTCGCGGCTTCAGCCAGCTCGCCGGCATCATGGACAAGGCGGAGGCCAATGCGGCCGCCCGCAAGATCGACCTCTCGGTCCTCGTCAATTCGCGCCTGGCGCCCGACATGTACCCCTTTTCCGGCCAGATCCAGCGCGCCAGCGACACCGCCAAGGGCACCATCGCGCGCCTCGCCGGCGTCGAGATTCCGAGCTTTCCTGACAATGAAGTGACCTTCGAGGACCTTCGGGGCCGCATCGCCAAGACCGTGGATTTCATCAAGAGCGTGCCGGAAAGCGCGTTCGATGGCGCTGATACGCGCGAAATCACCCTCAAGCTGCGCGACCGCGACATGACGCTGAGCGGGGCTGACTACCTCCTCGATCGCCAGCTCCCGAACTTCTACTTCCACATCACCACGGCCTACGCGATCCTGCGCCACAATGGCGTGGATATCGGCAAGCGCGACTATCTCGGCGTCTAAGTCCCATGAGGAGGTTCGCCTCCCCATCATTTTCCGCCCTTGGGGAGCGAGCGGCATCAGGCTGCGAACCCCGGCGCGGCTTGACATAATTCCCCCACCCCTCTATCACGCGCGCACCTGTTGAGCCCTTCGGGGTAACAGGCGCACCCGGGATTCCTCTTTTGCGAGGGTCTGTCGGCTTCAGGGCGCAAGCTCTGGAGCAAAGGAGGGCGCGGTCCAATCTCTTCGTTAACAAAGGACACGCGATGACGAAGCGCCATTCAGTCAAGTACAAGATCGACCGCCGTTTGGGCGAAAACCTGTGGGGCCGCCCGAAGTCCCCGCTCAATGACCGTGCTTATGGCCCCGGCCAGCACGGCCAGCGTCGCAAGGGCAAGGCTTCGGACTACGGTCTGCAGCTGCGCGCCAAGCAGAAGCTCAAGGGCTATTACGGCTCGATCACCGAGAAGTCGTTCAAGCGTCTCTACCAGGAAGCCTCCCGCGTTAAGGGTGACACTGGCGAGAACCTGATCGGCCTGCTCGAAAGCCGCCTGGACGCGATCATCTACCGCGCCAAGTTCGTTCCGACCGTGTTCGCTGCTCGCCAGTTCGTGAGCCACGGCCACGTGCTCGTCAACGGCAAGCGCGTCACGATCCCGTCCTACCAGGTCAAGGCCGGCGACAAGGTCGAGCTCCGGGAGCGTTCCCGCCAGCTCGCGATCGTTCTCGAGGCCACGCAGCTCGCCGAGCGTGACGTGCCCGATTACATCGAAGTTGACCACAACAAGATGTCGGCCACCTATGTGCGCATTCCGGCTCTCGCCGACGTGCCGTACCCGGTTCAGATGGAACCGAACCTGGTCGTGGAATTCTACTCGCGCTAATCGCGCGCAGCAGAGACTGAATATGAAAGGGCCGCTCCTCGGAGCGGCCCTTTTGCTTTTCGGGTGGTGAGGTGATGGCCCTTAGGCCACCACTTGCTCCGGTTCGCGTATGGCTTCCTGGTCGGCCGGGATGAAGCTCTCGAAGAGGCGCAGGCGCATGAATACCGATTGCAGCTCCACGATGGTCGTCCACGCACGCGCGAAGAACTGGAAGGACGAGGACACCTGGCTGAATGCGAGCTGCACCTGCTGGTAGAGGCCGAGCGTCAGCGTACCGGCGAGGATGGACGGCGAGAGCGCCAGGAGCGGCACGTAGCCGACGAGGTTGAGGTACCCGTAACGAGCCAGGTTGAAGTAGGTGTAGTGGAAATAGAGACGGAAGTAGTTCTTCTGCACGTTGGCGAAGAGCTCCTTGGTCGTCAGCGGTTCCGCGCGCGTGGCGTTATCCTCGCCGAAGACGAGTTCCTTGCGGTAGGCCGCCTCCACGCGCTGGTTGGCGAAGTTGAGGCCCGGCAGCTTGACGCCGACGATGGCCAGCAGAACCGTACCAAGCGCCGCGGCGATCAATGCCACCCACACCAGGCTGCCCGGCACGGGGCCGAGGATCGGCAGTTCCGTGATGTTCTGGGAGAGCGTCCAGAGCAGGGGAAGGAAGACCACCAGCGTGATGAGCGAGGAGAAGAAGCTCGTGCCGAGGTCCTCGACGATCGAGGCGAAGCGCATCGTGTCTTCCTGCACGCGCTGGGCCGCGCCCTCGATGGTGCGGATCGATTGCCAGTACTGCATGTAGTAGGCGTTCATCGCCTTGCGCCAGCGGAACACGTAGTGCGAGGTGAAGAAGTTCAGGAGAACCAGAACGAGAATGTTGGGCAGGATCACCGCGAACATGATGAAGACCTGGCCATAGAAATCAGCCGGGGCGACCGAGCGTGGCTTGCTCAGGGCCTGTTGCACCATGTTGAAGAAGGTGCCCGACCAGTCGTTGACGAAGGCGTCGACCTGCACGTTGAAATAGATCACCAGCAGGATGCCGGTCGTGCCGACGACGGACCACCAGTACCACTCGTTGCGCTTGTAGAAGAACCAGAAGAGGCAGAACAGGAACGCCGTCAGGAGCACGAACTCGTAGAGCCAGATGCGGTCGCCGTTGAGGAAATTGGTATCTTCGGCAACGCAATTCGGCTGGGCGGTATCCGGACTTGCCGCTGCGGCGGCTGCGGGCGCCGCTTCGGTGGGCACCGGCCGTGCTCCGCTGGGAGGCTCGGGCGCCGCGTTGGCGCAGACGGTCGGGGTGACGAGGTGATCGATACTGATCACCGATCGGACGTTCTCGCCGACGGTAAACCAGACGAGCACGGAAAAAAGCAGCCAGGCTACGGCCGACAGAAAGAATATCTTGGGAACTGGAAAGAACGAGCGGAACACGGGGTTCTCCGAGGGTATTGGCGCCGCCATCCTACTTGCGGTGGCGTTGCTTACACAACATGTCAGCGATCTGGGCGCCAATACGGCAAGGAGAAGCTCTTTTCCTCTGATGCCGTAAGCGTTACAGGTCTGCGGCACGGAGCCTGCCGCCATGAACGAGATGATCCTTACTGCCCCTGAACCCGCCGAGGCCGACGATGCCGCCTCGACGCACCCGATGTTCCGGGAGGTCGAGTCGACCGTCGAGTTCAACAAGCTGCGCAAGCGCCTGATCCGGCTGACGCGCGAGGCGATCGACAAGTTCGGCATGGTGCGACCCGGTGCGCGCTGGCTGGTGGCGCTGTCGGGCGGCAAGGATTCCTACGGGCTCCTGGCCCTGCTGCTCGATCTCAAGTGGCGCGGACTGCTGCCGGTGGAACTGCTGGCCTGCAATCTCGACCAGGGCCAGCCCAACTTCCCCAAGCACATCCTGCCCGAATACCTCGCCAAGCTCGGCGTGCCGCATCGCATCGAGTATCAGGACACCTATTCGATCGTCACCGACAAGCTGCCGGCTGGGGCAACCTATTGCTCGCTCTGCTCGCGTCTGCGCCGTGGCCACCTCTATCGCATCGCGCGCGAGGAGGGGTGTTCGGCGCTGGTCCTCGGCCATCACCGCGAGGATAGCCTCGAGACCTTCTTCATGAACCTCTTCCATGGCGGCAAGCTCGCCGCCATGCCGGGCAAGCTCCTCAACGACGAGGGCGATGTCGAAGTGCTGCGCCCGCTCATCTATTGCGCAGAGCCGGACCTGGCGCGCTTCGCCGAGGTTATGCAGTTCCCCATCATCCCGTGCGATCTCTGCGGCAGCCAGGATGGCCTGCAGCGCAATGCGATGAAGGCGATGCTCGACACCATGGAAAAGCAGATGCCGGGCCGCAAGGACGTGATGATCCGGGCGCTGGGCAACGTCAATGCCAGCCACCTTCTCGATCCGCGCCTCTTCGATTTCGCCGCGCTCGGAGGCGGGCAATGATCGACATCGAGGAACTCGCCCGCATCCTGCGCGACGCCGCCCAGCGTGAAATCCTGCCGCGTTTCCGGCATCTCGAACCCGATCAGATCCGCCGCAAGAGCGAAGCCATCGACCTTGTCACCGAGGCCGATGAGGAAGCCGAGCGCTGGATCAAGGCGCAGGTCGCCGAGCTGGCGCCCAGGGCGCTGTTCGTGGGTGAGGAATCGGTCGCGGCCGATCCCGGTCTCCTCGGCAAGCTCGCCGAAGCCGATCTCGCCATCGTGGTCGATCCTGTCGACGGCACCGCCAACTTCGCTGCCGGCCTGCCGCTCTTTGCGGTGATGGCGGCCGTTGTTTCAGGTGGCGAGACTGTCGGCGGCATCATCTACGATCCGATGGGCGATGACTGGATGCTGGCCGAAAGGGGCGGTGGCACCTGGCGGGTGCGGCCGGACGGGCAGCGTACGCGCCTGCATTTCGCCGAGCCCAAGCCGTTGGCGCAGATGGTCGGCGTTGCGTCCGTGGCCTTCATGCCTGCCGAGAAGCGCCCGGAAATCCTGGCCAATCTCGCCAAGGCGCGGCTTTTTGCCAATTACCGCTGCGCAGGCCACGAATACCGTACGCTGGTATCGGGCTTTGCCGATTTCGCCTTCTACAGCAAGCTCATGCCCTGGGATCACCTGGCGGGCGTGCTGCTGGCGCAGGAGGCTGGCGGCTACGCGGCGCGGCTCGATGGCTCGCCCTACCTGCCGCATCACGTCGATGGCGGCCTCATCGTGGCTGCCGACCGCAGCACCTGGGAGGTGCTGCGGCGCGAGGTGTGCACCCTCTAGTCAGTGCGCTTCATGGTGCGAGAAGTCGGTGTGCGAGTATTCCGCGCCGACGCCGAAAAGCTTGCCCCGCTCGGCGATAAGCACGCAGACGAGCGCCAGCGCACCCATGGTGAAATAGCCCGTCGCAACCGGCGTCACCGTGCCGTTGAACTGCTGGCCCACGAACGAGCCGATGGCCGCTCCGCCCACCGTCTGCAGGAAGCCGAAGACCGATGAGGCGGTGCCAGCGACGGCGCCGAGCGGCTCCATCGAGAGCGAGTTCATGTTGGAGCCGGCCCAGCCGAACATGAACATCACAGTGGTCAGCAGCACGAAGAACAGCCAGAAGGGCATCGGTCCGAAGAGGCTGATCACCAGCCAGATGCCGGCCAGGGTCGTGTAGACCAGCAGCGCGAAATGCGAGATGCGACGCATGCCGAAGCGCGAGACGATCCGCGAGTTGAGGAACGAGGAGATCGACATGAAGCTCGCCATCACCGCGAAAGCGATGGGGAAGTAGGGGCCGAACCCGTAGATATCGACGAAGATCTGCTGGCTGGTCGAGATGAAGCCGAAGAGCGCGCCGAAAGTCAGCATGCCCGCCGCGCCATACATCAGCGCGACCCGGTTGGTGAAGACGATGCGGAACCCGTCAAACACCGAACCGATGGTCAGCGGACGGCGGTTGCCGATGGCGAGGGTCTCGGGCAGGTAGAAATAGCTTATGAGGCAGATCACCGTGCCCAGCACGGCCATGAAGATGAAGATCGCCTCCCATGGCGCCGTCAGCAGGATGAGCTGGCCGATGCCCGGCGCCACGATCGGGATGATCATGAACACCATGAAGACCAGCGACATCACTTCGGCCATGGCCCGGCCCGAATAGCGGTCGCGCACGATCGAGGTGGCGATGACGCGGGTCGAGGCCGCACCGACGCCCTGGATGGCGCGGATGACGAGCAGCATGACGAAATTGGGCGCGAAGGCCGCGCCGATGGCGGCAAGCACGTAGATCGTGAGCCCGACGAAGATCGGCGCGCGCCGCCCGAAGCGATCGGAGAGCGGGCCATAGGCAAGCTGGGCGATACCGAAGCCGACCATATAGGCCGAGATCACGAACTGCCGTTCGTTCTCGCTGGTGATGCCGAGGGCTTCGCCCATATAGGGCAGGGCGGGCAGCATCACGTCGATCGCCAGCGCGTTGAGCGCCATCAATGAAGCAATAAGAGCAATGAAAACGGGGCGGGACACGTCCCGCGCCGCGTACGAAGTCGTCGTCATGAGGTGTCTCAAAAAAATCAGGGCCGGAAACGGCCCCACGCAAAGGAGGCCGTGACCATGAACCCGAAGGCGGGCTTTTTCAACCCGTTGCGGACTATTCCGCAGGTTGCGGGGCAGGACCGCGGAAGAGCGGCGCGGCCATTTCGCGGATCGGCAGGTGCACCGCGGCCGAGGCGAGGCCAAGCAGCACGCCCAGATACCAGACGAGGTTGTAGGAGCCCGTGACGTCGAACACGTAGCCGCCCAGCCACACGCCGACGAACGAGCCGATCTGGTGCGAGAGGAACGCGATGCCATAGAGCATGCCCATATAGCGCGCGCCGAAGAACACCGTGACCAGCCCGGCGGTCGGTGGCACCGTGGAGAGCCAGAGAAGGCCCATGGCGCCTGCGAAAATATAGGCCGTGACCTCGGTCACCGGGAACAGCATGAAGAGCGCGATAGCCACCGCGCGAGCGAGATAGATCGAGGCCAGCAGGATCTGCTTGGGCATGCGCCCACCCAGATATCCGGAGAGCAGCGAGCCCGCGATGTTGAAGAGCCCGATCACGGCGATCGACCAGCTTCCCACTTCCGGCGTCAGCCCGCATTGCACGAGGAAGGCCGGCATGTGGACGTTGATGAAGGCCAGGTGGAAGCCGCACACGAAGAAGCCGATCACCAGCAGCCGGTAGGACTTGAACGTCCAGGCCTTCTGGAGCGCGGTGAAGAAGGGCAGGTCGGCCTGGCCGGGTGCCGCCTCGGTGCGGCCGCGCAGGGCGGCCGAGAGCGGCACGACGAGCAGCAGGATCATGCCCAGGTAGACGAGCGCGGTCTGCCAGCCGAAGGCGTTGATGAAGCCCTGGCCGATCGGGGCGAAGATGAACTGGCCGAACGAAGAGGCGGCGGTGGCGATGCCGAAGATGAAGCTGCGCTTTTCGGGCGGCACCGAGCGGCCGAAGGCCTGCATGACCACGCTGAACGAACAGATGGCGATGCCCACGCCCGTAATGATGCCTGCCGTGAGGTTGAGCATCATCGAGCTTTGCGAATAGGCCATCAGCACCACGCCCAGCGCATAGATGACCGCGCCTGCGGCCACCGTGCGAGCGGTGCCGTAACGGTCGGCGAAGGCGCCTGCAAACGGCTGGGTGATGCCCCAGGCCAGATTCTGGATGGCCATGGCCATGCCATAAGCCTCGCGGCTCATGCCGAGATCGGCCGTCATAGGCAGGGTGAAGAGCCCGAAGCTCGTGCGCACGCCGTTGCCGATGGCGGCAACGATGCAACCGGCGACGATGACGACGATCAGCGGAACTGCGGCGCTGCGGACGGTCGGCGAGGCGATTGAAGACACGATTGGCGCTTCCGGCAGGGATTGGGACAGGACTCATAGCCCCGGTCGCCCATCACGCAAAGCGCATTCCGCTGATGGGACCGATCAGCTTCGGTGATGAATGCCGGGTAAATGAAAACACCACGCTTGCGGCGTGGCGTTCGAATTTCTGTCGGCTGGGAGCGATCAGGCGCTCTGCTTGACCGTGATGCCGTTCTGCTCGAAGTGAGCCTGCAACTCGCCGTTCTGGAACATCTCGCGCACGATGTCGGCGCCGCCGATGAACTCCCCCTTGACGTAGAGCTGGGGAATGGTCGGCCAGTTGGTATAGGCCTTGACGCCTTCGCGCAGGTCCTGGTCGGCCAGCACGTTGGCGCTCTGATAGTCGACGCCGAGGTAGTTCAGGATCTGCACAACCTGGCCGGAAAAGCCGCATTGCGGGAAATCGGGCGTGCCCTTCATGAACAGGAACACGTCGTTGGTCTTCACCGCGTTTTCGATGAATGCGTTGATGTCGTTGGTTTCGGACATGAGGAAGCGCCTTTCATTGTCCGGATCAAGGGCCGGACATGTTGAGCCCTAAATAGTGCGGTTAGGCACTCGTGTCGAGAGCATCATCGGCATCAGACGATGACCTTTTCGAGACGCGCGGCCTGAATGAAGAGACCGCCGCGGCTGGTGAACCCGGTGCGCTCCGCCTCGTTATAGCCGTGGGCGAGATAGAACGGCACCGCGGAAAGGCTGGCGGCCAGCGTTACGCGGCCATGACCCGCCGCAGCAATGGCTGTTTCGGCCCGCGCCAGCAGCAACTTGCCGATTCCGCGTCCATGAAAGTCCGGGGCGACATAGAGGCCGCAGACCTCGTCGCCCTTGCGCCCACAAAAGGCGATCGGTGTGCTGTCCGCGCCAAGCGCGATTTCAAAGATTTCGCCGTTGGCGGCGGAGCGCGCATAGCCATCGGCGCTCAACCCCTGCGCCCAGCTTTCCCGTTCCGCAAGACTATAGAAGTCGCTGGAAATCGCGAGGATCGCCCGTCGATGCAGGTCCGCGAGGGGAACTCCATCGGAGGGCTGGAAGGGCCGTATGGCGACGTCAGGCATGGTTCGTGGTGGCCAGATGGAGCCGCGCTGCAACCCAGGGATGCCCGGTACAATCGGTGATGTGGTTGAACAGCACGCTTTCCCAGCCGTATTTGTTGCCGGCTTCGATCACGCGCTCGGAATCGTCGAAGAACAGCGGGCGCTCAGCCTGTGGGCCGAGATAGTCCTCGGTGCGGCGGAAGAACTCGCGATCCGGTTTCATCGCCCCCAATCGAGCGGCGTAGAACATGTCATCGAACAGGTGGCTGAGCTTGAGCTCGTTCCAGAGATAGGACGCACGCAGGTGTTCCTGGTTGGTGGCCAGGTACAGCCGAGCGCCGCCGGCGCGCAGCCGCTTGATGACGTGGAGGAGTTGCCGGTTGAGCTGGCTGTCGCGCGCGAGCCAGTAGCCGATGAAATCCATCGTCGAGCCCTTGTAGCCCACAGACGGCAGGAAAGCGTCGAGGGCGTTCACGAACGAGCGCTTGCCCATGATGACCTGATCGAAATCGGCGCCGAAGAATTGCTGGAAGCGGGCAGGATCGACGCCCATGTCTTCAAGCAGATGCGTATCCCAGAACCGCCTTGCGCCCTCGTTCGGATGGAAGCGGCTGTGGACCAGCACGCCGTCGACATCGAAGAGAACGGCACGGCTCATCTGGGCTTCCTTGTCGGGTGCATTGCGCCAAGCCCCAGAAGGACTTGCGGGGGAATTCTCAAATCCTGAATCACGTCCTGGTGGCGGCGGAAACCGCAGAGTTCGCGTTGGACGAAGTATTCCCACACCGCCTTGCGAGCGGCGGCGAGTGGCTCGGCGCGCGCGTCTTCAGGCGCAGCTTCGAGCGCAGCGATGGCCTTGGCCACGCGCTGTTCCGCAGTGCCGAGCGAGGACGCCCGCTCGGCCATGATTTCGTTCTGCAGGGCCGCGGTTCCCGCCTCGGGGCGGACGGCCCGGATGAGGTCGAGGGAATCGCGCAGCGACATCAGTCGGGCACGCCAGTGGTCAGGGCCAGCGCATGAAGCTGGCCGCCCATCTCGGTGCCGATCGCCTTGTAGACCAGCTGGTGCTGCTGCACGCGGGTCTTGCCGCGGAAGGCCTCGGAAACGACGGTAGCGGCCCAATGGTCGCCATCGCCCGCCAGATCCTGAATCTCGATCCGCGCATCGGGCAGCGCCTCCCGAATACGGCGTTCGATCTCGTTTGCTTGCATGGGCATGGCGCTGGCTCCGTCTGTAGTCCGCACGAGATATGAGCGTTGGAGGGGCGGGCGTCAACCGGAGGGGCGGTGATGGTGGGTGGGGGCTGTGGCACCCCCCTCCCAGCCTCCCCCGCAAGGGGGGAGGTGTTTCGATCCAGTTGCTTTCGCACGAAGCGTCCAACAAGCGCAGTCGGCACCTCCCCCCTTGCGGGGGAGGCTGGGAGGGGGGTACCCCAGACGCAACCCCTGCAATTTCGCAGACCCCCACCGCAAACTCGCTGATTGAGCCGCATCCCACCCAGCCCTACCAACCACTCCCGAACGCGCCACCGGCGCCAGTCAGGAGAATGCAATGACCATCGAAAACAACCAGGCGACCGTAAAAGCCTACGTCGCCGCCATGAATGCCGGCGATTTCGAGGCCCTCCGCCGCCTCTTTGCCGCCGACGCCCGGATCGAGGGCGTGACAGGATCGGCTTCGGTCGACGAAGCCGTGATCGTCTGGCGCGCCCTCCACGGCAGCCTCAACATGAACCTCAAGATCGAGGCCATGGCCTGCGAGAACGACACAATCGTCGTCCGCTTCCTCGAAAGCGGCCGCTGGACCGCGCCGTTCCTCGGCATGACTGAACCCACCGGTAAGAGTTTCGAGCTGGTGGCGATCGAATGGTTCGAACTCACCGACGGCCTCATCCACCGCCGCTGGGGCGTCCGCGACGCCGCCTCGCAAGCCCGGCAGGTCGGCTTCCCCCACGCCGTCGGCCCGGCGAAACCGGCCGTGGGGATCAAGGTCGTCGCGTGAGGGCAGGGTGGCGATTGCCTGGTCACAGCCGGCAATCTCCACGAACCTCCACCCAATTTCCCCCTAACCTTACCCCCTCCACAGCACTTTCCCGGCCGAAGGAGCCGGGGCCCACGGATCCCCCCACTCGAGTGGAGCGGTGCAATAGGCCCCGGATCAAGTCCGGGGAAGTATCGTGATTGGGGAAGGCTTGGTGAGCGATTCTACCGCGCCGATCGGAGCGGAGCCCGCGAACGCAGTTCCATCGACCCTGCCGCGCAACGTCGCGAAGTGGGCGGTGAAGGCATCAAGGAAAGCGCGGATATGGGGCGTAGCGCGCTGGGTCTCGTGATAGAGCAGCCAGATATCGGAGCGCCATTCCTGGTCGAGGCATCGGACCAACGTGTCATCGGTCGCCATGAAGGGCAGCGGGCCGATGCCCGCGCCCGATTTCACCGCCGCGATGAGGTTGGGCACCGAGTTGCAGCGCATGGCGATCCGAGCGCCGGGAGCGTGCGCGACGAGCCAGTTGAGCGGCGCCAGCGTCGCCAGATCGCCGCCGCCGCCGATTATGGCGTGCCCGGCCAGGTCACTTCCCGGCACGCCATGCCGATCGACGTAGCTCCGTGCAGCAAACACGCCCCAGACGCTTTCGCCCAGATGCTTCTGGATCAGGCTGGGTTCGCCCGGATTGGAGCCTACACGGATGGCGACGTCGACCTCGTTGCGTTGCAGGTCGAGCCGCTTGTCGCCGGCAAACAGCTCGACGGTCAGGCCCGGATGTGTTGCGGAGAGTTGAGAGATGAGCGGAGCCAGAATCGCCGTGGCGACGAGTTCGGTGGTGGTCACCCGAACCGTGCCCGAAATCTGGCGCCGCCATGAGGCCGCGCTATCCGCGATGTGGGTGGTATCGGCTTCCACCGCCTCGGCCATGGCCACAAGCTCCTGGCCGCGCACCGTCAGGCGATAGCCGCCGGGGCGCCGTTCGAAAAGCTGGATACCCAGCGCCTCCTCGAGCGCTTCCGCTCTTCGGGCCACGGTAGTCTGGTTGACGCCAAGTGCCTTGGCTGCGCTCAGCGTCGAGCCGGAGCGGGCGATAGCGAGCAGGAATTTGAGGTCGTTCCAGTCGTACATCGCCGAGCGGCTCAGAGTTCGCCGGCCATGTAGCTGGGGAACCAGCCCTCAAAAGCCTTCTTCAAGTCCTTCACCGGCACGCCGCGCGCAGCGCCGAGCTTGAGCTTGGTGCCGCCGGTGGTGCCGATCCACGGGGCGAAGATGCCCGCTTCGCGGATTTCGGACATGAAGCGCGAGAATTCCTCGATGTCGGGGATGTCCTTGATGGTGACGACGTAGCGGCCCTGGTCCTCGCCGAAGAAGAGCGGGATGGGGTGCTGGCCCTCGAGCTTCTTGATGGTGGCGCCGATGCCCGAGGCGATGGCCATTTCGGCCAGGGCGATGCCCAGGCCGCCGTCGGAGACGTCGTGGACGGCGGTGGCCTTGCCGGTGCGGATGAGGTTGCGCACGAAGTCGCCGACGCGGCGCTCGTGGGCGAGGTCGACCGAGGGGGCAGGGCCGTCGCGGCGGTCGTGGAGGTCGCGCAGGTAGATGGATTGACCAAGATGCGTGCCCCAGAGCGCCGGTGCGCCGAAGAGCAGGATCATGTCGCCTTCGCCGGCAAAGCCGATGCGGGCCATCTTGTCCCAATCTGGGAGCAGGCCGACGCCGCCTATGGTAGGGGTCGGCAGGATGCCCTTGCCGTTGGTCTCGTTGTAGAGCGAGACGTTGCCCGAGACGATGGGGAAGTCGAGGGCGCGGCAGGCCTCGCCGATGCCTTCGATGGCCTTGACGAGCTGGCCCATGATTTCGGGGCGCTCGGGATTGCCGAAATTGAGGTTATCGGTGGCGGCGAGCGGATCGGCGCCGGTAGCAGTCAGGTTGCGCCAGGCTTCGGCCACGGCCTGCTTGCCGCCCTCATAAGGGTCGGCTTCGCAATAGCGGGGCGTGACGTCCGAGGTGAAGGCGAGGGCCTTCTTCTCGGTGCCTTCGACGCGGATGACGCCAGCATCGCCGCCAGGACGCTGCAGCGAGTTGCCCTGGATGAGGGTGTCGTATTGCTCGTAGACCCAGCGGCGCGAGGAGAGAGCCGGCGAACCGATGAGCTTGAGGAGCGCGTCCGCCACGTCATAAGCCGGGATATCATCGGCGGCGAGCGGGGCGGGGACTTGGGGTTCGACCCAGGGGCGATCGTATTCCGGGGCCTCGTCGCCGAGGTCCTTGATGGGGAGGTTGGCGACTTCGCGGCCCTGCCATTTCACGCGGAAACGCAGGTCGTTGGTAGTGATGCCGACAGTGGCGAAATCGAGTTCCCACTTCTCGAAGACGGCGCGGGCCTCGGCTTCCTTTTCGGGATGCAGCACCATGAGCATGCGCTCCTGGCTTTCCGAGAGCATCATCTCGTAGGGCGTCATGTTCTCTTCGCGCACCGGCACCTTGTCGAGGTCCAGCTCGATGCCGAGGTCGCCCTTGGCGCCCATCTCGACGGCCGAGCAGGTAAGGCCGGCGGCACCCATGTCCTGGATGGCGATTACGGCGCCGGTGGCCATCAGTTCAAGGCAGGCTTCGAGCAGGCGCTTTTCGGTGAAGGGGTCGCCAACCTGCACGGTCGGGCGTTTTTCCTCGATATCGTCGCCGAATTCGGCCGAGGCCATGGTGGCGCCGCCGACGCCGTCGCGGCCGGTCTTGGCGCCGAGGTAGACGACCGGAAGGCCGACGCCTTCAGCCTTGGAGTAGAAGATCTTGTCGGTGTCGGCGAGGCCCGCCGCAAAGGCGTTGACGAGGATGTTGCCGTTGTAGCGCTCATCGAACTCGACTTCGCCGCCGACGGTCGGAACGCCGAAGGCGTTGCCATAGCCGCCGACGCCGGCCACCACGCCCGAAACGAGGTGGCGGGTCTTTTCATGGTCGGGTGCGCCGAAGCGCAGGGCGTTCATGGCGGCGACCGGGCGGGCGCCCATGGTGAAGACGTCGCGCAGGATGCCGCCCACGCCCGTCGCCGCGCCCTGGTAGGGCTCGATATAGGACGGGTGGTTGTGGGATTCCATCTTGAAGACCACGGCCTGGCCGTCGCCGATATCGACGACGCCGGCGTTTTCGCCCGGACCCTGGATGACGTTGGGGCCGCTGGTCGGCAGCGTGCGCAGCCACTTCTTGGAGGACTTGTACGAGCAATGCTCGTTCCACATGGCCGAGAAGATGCCGAGCTCGGTGTAGGTGGGCTGGCGGCCGATGAGCTTGACGATCTTGTCGAACTCGTCGGTTTTCAAACCGTGGTCCGCGATGAGCTGCGGGGTGATGACGACGTAGTTCTGGAAGGTCATTCGGAGGTCCGGATGGTCGAGGAACGGGCAAGGTAGCGGTCAGCGGCGAGGGCGCAGGCGAAGAAGACAGCCAGCACGATGGCGACGATGACGATGTTGACGAGAACCTGGGGGTAGCCGAGGTCGGTCACGTTGAAGACGGGGTAGGGGTATTCGGCAACGACAGCGCCGCGCAGCAGCACCCAGATGATGTAGATCAGCGAGGGGACGAGCATCAGCGGCACATCGCGCCAGGCGAGCTTGCCGTGGTCGGCGAAGATCCACCACCAGATGATGTAGAAGATCGGCGTCACGTAGTGGAGGATGGTGTCGGCCACCCATGCCGCGCCTTCCGGCGACCAGAGGCTGGCGAGCAGGGCGTGGTAGAACAGCATGACGAGGAGGATGGCCCCGGCCATCATGCCGCGCGTGCGGGCGCTGCGGAACCAGCCGAGCCATCGAGCTTTTGTGAGGTCCGACAGGTAGATCAGCACCAGCGTGAGGTTGGTGAGGATTGTGTAGTAGCTGAAGAAGGTTATCAGCGCATCCGCGAGGTTTCGTCCTGCCGAAAGGGAGGCAGGGATGGAAATCGCGAACTGCAGGACCAGTCCGACCGCGCCGATCAGGAAACCGACCAGGGTCAGGACGCGCTGGGGGTTCATCAAGCGACCTGCCGCACCAGCCCTTCGAAGAGACCACGGCCATCGATGCCGCCATGGGCGCTTTCGATGAGGTTTTCCGGGTGGGGCATCAGGCCCAGCACGGTCTTGTCGGCATTGAAGATGCCGGCGATGTCGTTGAGCGAGCCGTTGGGGTTGGTGCCCTCGGCATAGCGGAACACCACCTGGCCGTTGCCCTCAATGCTTTTCAGCGTCTCGGCATCGGCAAAGTAATTGCCGTCATGGTGCGCGACGGGGCAGCGGATGATCTGGCCCTGCGCGTAGCCCTGCGTGAACGCGGTCTGGTTGTTGGCGACCTGCAGCTTCACTTCGCGGCAGACGAAGCGGAGCGAGGCGTTGCGGAGGAGGGCGCCGGGCAGCAGGCCGGCTTCGGTGAGGATCTGGAAGCCGTTGCAGACCCCGAGGACGCGCACGCCCCTGGCCGAGGCCTCGCGCACTGCATTCATGATCGGGGAACGGGCGGCGATGGCGCCGGTGCGCAGATAGTCGCCGTAAGAGAAGCCACCGGGGAGCACGATCAGGTCGACATCCGGAATCTCGCTGTCGTGATGCCAGACGACGACCGGGGCCTCGCCTGAAATCTTGGTCAGCGCCGCGATCATGTCGCGGTCGCGATTGGAGCCGGGAAACACGATGACTGCTGACTTCATCGGGTGGCCTCGCAATATGTGGGGTGTGCGAGGCCCTAATGCGGACTCTTTGCCCAAAAGGCAAGGGGAGAGTGCGAGATTCAGGTGGGTTGGGCTTGCCCCCAATCCACGTGGGGAGGGAGACCTGCTTGCGAGATCGTGCCCAACTGCCTCCCTCCCCCTTGCGGGGAGGGATTGAGGGTGGGGGAGCCAGAGGCGACGTGCCTGGCGTCCTAACTCATTCCGCCGGAGCCTGCTGCGCCGTCTTCACATAGCTCCTCGACCCCGGCGTGCCCGGGATATGCGCCCAGGCCGGCCGCTCGAAGAGGAACTTGCCCCAGCCCGTAAACTGGATCGCCGCATAGAGCACCAGCGGTGCCGTCAGCGCGACCAGCATCACGATGATCGAGAGAACGCTCGTGCTTTCGATGATGCCCAGCTTCATCAGGATCACGCGAGTCATGGCCATCGGGATCGAGAACGAGAGGTAGACCACGATTGAGTGCGCGCCCAGCCAGCGCAGCCAGCTCATGAACGGCAGCTTGGAGATGAGCCCCGCCGTCACGCAGAGCGTGATCGAGCCGCTGACCGCCAGGATCAGGTGCAGGCCCGGCAACTCGGCCAGCCCCATCACCATGTGCTTGGGCTGCACTTCATAGCCCGGCGAGAAGACCAGGGCCGCGTCGATCAGCCCCCAGGCGATGACGCCGAGGATGGCGAGCAGAGTATGGTCCAGCGCCCAGTCCACGACCTTGAAGATCGTCGGTGCGAAGGCATAGCCGACGTAGAAATAGACGAAGTACTCGGCGAACTGGTCGATGATGTAGGAGCCGGTCGCGACCGGGGCCATCTGCAGGATGGCCGCCGCGCCGATGACGATGATGCGGGGCACCTTGGCGTCGTGCAGCAGCTTGGTCGAGGCCGCGAAGACCGCCAGCATGTAGATGAACCACAGTACGCCATAAGGCTCGATAATGGCCCACGCCATGTAGCTCGCGGCCGTCACGGGATCGCCGGTGCCCAGCGCCACCTTGAACAGGATCTGGAGAAACGCCCAGAGGAAGTAGAAATAGAAATAATGCACGACGCGGCGGTCGGCGTAGCGCTTCCAGTCGCGGTCGATGACCTGGGAGAGGAAGAGGCCCGAGATCAGGAAGAATTCGGGCATGCGGAAGGGGGTGGCGAAGCCGATGATCCAATGCAGGATGCCCGTACCGCCGGTTTCCTCGCCCACGCCATAGGCCGAATGCATCATCACCACGAGGATGATGGAAATCCCCTTGGCCGTATCGACCCAGGAAAGACGATTGGATTGCCCAGACATGCCGCTGCCCCCAGTTTGGATGCGGGCAAAATAGCGCTGCGGCGAGCGTTTAGCTCGCGCAAGCTGCGGACGTGCTTAAGGGAAATGCTTAATCGGTAAAATGCAGCCGAGTTCCGCTTACAGCGGAACCGGTACCGATGCGTAAGCGGCAAACAGCAGGCCGAGTACGAGGAAGAAGAGTGCCGAGAGAGACAGGGTCTTGATCATGTGCGGAGGTTCCTGCGCCACACTGGGGCGCACCGTTCCAAATGCTGCTGAAAAAGTTGGGAAACCGTTAATCGAGGAGTTCGACGGCGTAGTTTTCGATCACAGTATTGGCAAGGAGCTTCTCGCACATGTCGTTGAGAAGCCCCTTGGCCTTGTCCGGATCGCTTTCGGCCAGGTTCACGTCGAAGACCTTGCCCTGCCGCACGCCGTTGATGCCCTCGAAGCCGAGGGAATTGAGCGAGCCGACGATGGCCTGACCCTGTGGATCGAGGACGCCGGACTTGAGGGTGACGGTAACGCGGGCTTTCATCGGTGATCCGTTCTGGACGATTGCTGCTTACTGCACGAGTCTCGGGCCAGTGGCCAGAGCGTTATCGGTCTCGGTCAGGATGCCGAGGCGCTGGGCAACTTCGCGGTAGGCATCGACCAGCCCGCCGAGATCCTCGCGGAAGCGGTCCTTGTCGAGCTTGTTGCGGGTCTTGATGTCCCACAGGCGGCAATTGTCCGGCGAGATCTCGTCGGCGAGGACGATCCGCATGAGGTCGCCCTCATAGAGGCGGCCGCACTCGATCTTGAAATCGACGAGCTGGATGCCGACGCCCATGAAGAGGCCGGTGAGGAAGTCGTTGACGCGGATGGCGAGAGCCATGATGTCGTCGAGCTCCTGCGGGGTGGCCCAGCCGAAGGCGGTCACGTGCTCTTCGGAAACCATCGGGTCACCGAGCGCGTCGTCCTTGTAATAGAACTCGATGATCGAGCGGGGGAGTTGGGTGCCCGGCTCAAGGCCGAGGCGCTTGACCAGCGAGCCGGCGGCGACGTTGCGCACCACGACTTCGAGCGGAATGATCTCGACTTCCTTGATCAGCTGCTCGCGCATGTTGATGCGGCGGATGAAGTGGGTCGGGATGCCGAGGGTGTTCAGCCGCGAGAAGATGAACTCGGAGATGCGGTTGTTGAGGACGCCCTTGCCGTCGATCACTTCGTGCTTGGCGCCGTTGCCGGCGGTGGCGTCGTCCTTGAAATACTGAACGAGCGTACCCGGCTCGGGACCCTCATAGAGAATCTTGGCCTTGCCCTCATAGATCCTGCGCCGACGGTTCATGGCAGACTGTCCGTTCGTCAATCAAGGTTGCGGGAATTGGAGTGGGCGCTTCATGCGCCGAATTGGGCGGAAATTGCAAGCGCTTTTCCAAAACCCCAAGGAAAGTGCGGCATCGCGACAGGGGCGGACGTTGAATTGGGGTCGCCAAGCCATTATGTTCCCAGTCAGTTTTTCGCCAGACGGGAGAGCCGCAATTGGCCAGTTTCGACGATCGTGAAAAAGGCTATGAAGCCAAATTCGCACACGACGCCACGCTCCGCTTCAAGGCCGAGGCTCGCCGCAACAAGCTTCTGGGCATCTGGGCCGCCGAGCTCATGGGGCTCGACGCCGACGCGGCCAAGTCCTACGCCGCCGAAGTGGTGGCCGCCGATTTCGAGGAAGCGGGCGATGAAGACGTCTTCCGCAAGGTCGCCGGCGACATCAAGGCCAAGGGCCTCACTGTGGGCGAGGACGTGATTCGCCAGAAAATGGCGCAATTGGTCAACGTCGCCCGCGAACAGGTCGCCTCCGAAGGCTGATCGACCGGACCGCATGAAGTTTGGAATGGCGAGGAGCGATCCTCGCCATTTTTGTTTCAGCTCCGCAGGCGCTGCATCAGGCGGGTGAACATCAGGAGGCCTTCGGGCCAGGGGCCGTGGCCGGAGGCGGTGTTGATGTGGCCGGAAGGGCCGGCGTCGTGGAAGTCGGAGGCCCAGCAGGTGGCAAATTCGACGGCGCGTTCGAGCGAGCAATAGGGATCGTCGCTCGACGCCACCAGCATCGAGGGGAAGGGGAGCGGGTCGCGCGGCACGTCCTTAAAGGGCGCCGTCGCCCTGGGCGTCGCCGGATTGTCGAGATCGGGCGGCGCGACGAGGAAGGCGCCGCGGACCTTGGTGTCCTTGAGGCGCTGCGCGGTGTGGACGACGGCCGGAACGCCCAGCGAATGGGCGATGAGGATCACCGGGCGCGTGGCCATGATGATGGAGCGCTCGATAGTCGACACCCAATCTTCGAGTTTGGGGTGCTCCCAGTCCTGCTGTTCGATCACCTGGCCGGTCGAGAACCGGCTGCCCCAGCGGCGTTGCCAGTGCTCGGGGCCGGAATCGCCCAGGCCCGGAACGATCAGGATATCGGCTTCGGCAATTCTCATGAGCGATCGGTCCTTGGGCGCAGGAAGGCAGCCATGGGTTGGGTCATGCCGATGGCGCGATAGAAGCCTTCGGCGTCGGGCTTGGCGAGCAGGGTGATGGCGACGCGCGGGCCGAGGATTTCAGCGGCCTTGTCCATCAGCGCCTTGCCGATCCCCTTGCCCTGCTGGCCCTCCACCACGGCGAGGTCGGCGCAATAGCAGACCCAATGCCAGTCGGTCATGCCGCGAAAGACGCCGAGGAGCGAGCCGTCCTCATCGCGCGCGGTGACGATGATGGGGGAATTGTCGAGGATCTGCTGGACGCGGACGGGATTGCCGAGCGGGCGCGCCGGGCCGAGGGTCGTGCGGCCGACGCAGGCGATGTAGTCGGCGGCGGTGAGGGCCTGCTCCTGGGCGTAGGTGATGGGCATGGGTGGCTCCGATGCAGGGCAGGGTGGTGGGCAATAACCGGGACGGGGTTTGTGGCTCACCCCCTCCCTAGCCCTCCCCACAAGGGGGAGGGTGGGGTTTGTTGCCCGATCTCTCCACGCTCACCCACCCTCCCCCTTGTGGGGAGGGCTAGGGAGGGGGAAGGCCCAAAACTCCGGCCTACTTCTCCCCAAACACCCGCTCAAAAATCGTATCGACGTGCTTCAAATGATAAAAGTCATCGAACATCGCGTCGATCTCGCCGGCCGAAAGCTTCGCCGAAACTTCCGGGTCCGCCTTCAGCAGCGCCGCGAACTGGCCGGCGCGGTCGCCGCGCATCTGCCAGACCTGCATGGCGTTGCGCTGCACGGCGGCATAAGCGTCCTCGCGGCTCAAGCCGGCCTGGGTCAGCGCAAGCAGCACGCGCTGCGAGTTGTGCAGGCCGCCGAGCAGGTCGAGATTGCGCTTCATGTTCTCGGGATAGACGAGCAGCTTGTCGATGACGCCGGTGAGGCGCACCAGCGCGAAATCGAGCGTCACCGTCGCGTCGGGGCCGATCATGCGCTCGACCGAGGAATGCGAGATGTCGCGCTCGTGCCAGAGGGCGACGTTTTCGAGCGCCGGGGTCACCATGCCGCGTACGAGGCGGGCGAGGCCGGTGAGGTTTTCGGTCAGCACCGGGTTGCGCTTGTGCGGCATGGCCGACGAGCCCTTCTGGCCCGGCGAGAAATACTCCTCGGCTTCGAGCACTTCGGTGCGCTGCAGGTGGCGGATTTCGGTGGCGACACGCTCGACCGAAGAGGCGATGACGCCGAGCGTGGCGAAGAACATCGCATGCCGGTCGCGCGGGATGACTTGCGTCGAAACCGGCTCGACGGCGAGGCCAAGCTGCTCGGCCACATAGGCCTCAACGGAAGGGTCGATATTGGCGAAGGTGCCGATGGCGCCGGAAATGGCGGCGACGGCGATTTCCTTGCGGGCATTGACCAGCCGCTCGCGGTTGCGGCTGAACTCGGCATAGGCCTCGGCCAGCTTGACGCCGAACGTCGTCGGCTCGGCATGGATGCCGTGGCTGCGCCCGATGGTGATGGTGTATTTGTGCTCCCGAGCGCGGCGCTCGATGGCGGCGAGCAGCGCATCGATATCGGCCAGCAGGAGATCGGAGGCGCGGGCGAGCTGCACCGAGAGCGTGGTGTCGAGCACGTCGGACGAGGTCATGCCCTGGTGCACGAACCGGGCTTCCGGCCCGACGATCTCGGCCAGGTGCGTGAGGAACGCGATGACGTCGTGCTTGGTGGTGCGTTCGATCTCGTCGATCCGCTCCACGTCGAACTCGGCGGCATTGCCCTTTTCCCAGATGATCCTGGCCGCTTCCTCCGGCACCACGCCGAGCTTGGCAAGGGCGGTGGTGGCATGCGCTTCGATCTCGAACCAGATGCGGAACTTGGTCTCGGGGGACCAGATCGACGTCATGTCTTGGCGGGAATAGCGCGGGATCATGGGCTTGGGCTCTCGGCTTAAGAAGTTGAGTCCGGATCAGGCCGTAACGGTCTGAGCAGCATTGCGGATTGCGGCGATGCGGGCCGCATAAGTGGCAGGATCGTTGCCGTGATAGACGGAACTGCCGGCCACGAAGACATTGGCGCCGGCGCGGGCGATTTCCCCGGCATTGTCGGCGGTGACGCCGCCATCGATCTCGAGGTCGATATCGCGGCGCCCGATCAGCGCCTTGGCCTGGCGCAGCTTGACGAGGGCTTCGGGGATGAAGCTCTGGCCGCCGAAACCGGGGTTGACGCTCATGATCAGCAGCAGGTCGATATTGTCGATCACCAGCTCGAGCGCCGAGACGGGCGTGGCCGGGTTGACGACGACCCCAGCCTTCTTGCCCTCGGCCTTGATAGCCTGGAGCGTGCGGTGGAGATGCGGGCCGGCTTCCGCATGCACGGTGATGATATCGGCGCCCGCCTTGGCGAAGGCCTGGATATAGGGATCGACCGGCGCGATCATCAGGTGCACGTCGAATGGCTTTGCCGTCACCTTGCGGATCGCGGAGATGACCACCGGGCCGAAGCTGATATTGGGCACGAAGTGGCCATCCATCACATCGATATGGATGTAGTCGGCCCCCGCCTGGTCTATCGCCTTCACCTCATCGCCCAGCCGCGAGAAATCGGCCGAGAGAATCGAGGGAGCGATCTTGATGGGTCGGTTGGTCACGGGGCGCCTCCGGCCTGAAGAATATGGTGGTGGCTTTACCCCCAGCCCGATCCAGCCACAAGGGGGCGGGCGGAGATTGTGCCTGCGGCATCCTCGTTCACAAGCAGGCGAGCGGCATAAGGTCCGGTTGCATATCGCCTTTGCTCGGCTACAAGAGCGGGCGAAGTGGAGTGACCATGTTCGGATTTTCCTTGCCGGTGGTGTTCGGAGCGGGCGTGCTGAGCTTTCTCAGCCCCTGTGTTTTGCCCCTGGTGCCGCCCTATCTCACCTATATGAGCGGGGCGAGCTTCGACCAGATGCGCGATGCGGGCAAGGATTCGCGCGCGCTCTACCTGCGCACCGTGGTCACGGCGCTGTTCTTCATCGCCGGCTTCGCGGTGGTGTTCGTCACCCTCGGGGCTACGGCCACCGCCTTCGGCCAGGCCTTCCGGCAGGCTCTGCCGATCCTCACCCCGATCGCGGGCATTCTGATCATCGCGATGGGCCTGCATTTCCTCGGCATCTACCGCATCGGCATTCTCGATCGCCAGATTCGCCATAACGGTCCGGGCGCGGCCAGCGGTCCGCTGGGCGGGTTCATGCTGGGCCTCGCCTTCGCCATCGGCTGGACCCCGTGCATCGGCCCGGTCCTCGCCGCCATCCTCAGCGTCGCCGCCAGCCAGTCGACGGCTTACGAGGGCGCTGCGCTCCTTGCCGTCTATTCGCTCGGCCTCGGCGTGCCGTTCCTCCTCGCCGGCATTGCCGTCGGGCCGTTCCTCACCTTCTTCGACACGTTCAAGAAGCATCTGGGCACGGTGGAGAAAGTCATGGGCGGCCTGCTGGTCGTCACCGGCGTGCTGTTCCTCACCGGCAATTTCACGCGTTTGTCGTATTGGTTCCTCGAAACTTTCCCGGTGCTGAGCCAGTTCGGCTGAGGTTAACCCTTTTGCGCGAAAGCATTCCCCCTCGACGGCTGATCACGGCATTGTCAGTTGTCAGCCGAGAGTGGGGGCTATGGCACAGAGCGAAATTGCAGTTGAGACGATCGCGCTCGACCTCGACAGGTCGTCCGCGCATTCGGCCGTTTCGACGCCGACATTCGATGTCGCCGTCTTCCATGACCTAGCCGCGATAGAGGCCACCTGGCGCGCTCTTTCGCGGACAGTAGAGTCGCCAGGCCAGACCTTCGATTTCGTCCGCCTCTGGTGCGAGACTTTCGCCACCCCCCAGGCCGACCGCTTCTTCATCACCGCCACCCTCGATGGCCAGCCTTTGGCCCTGCTGCCGCTCAAGCGCCGCATCATTGGCGGGGTACGCGTCCTGAGCTGGTTCGCCGGCTCCCATGTAGGCGGCAATGCTCCGCTCATGGATGCCGAGCGCATCGCCGCGCTGGGCGCCGCCGGCCGCAAGGCCCTCTGGCGCGCCATGGCCACAGCCGCGCGCGGCGCCGACATCATCTCCCTCAAATACGTGCCCGAAGGCCTGCCGCTCGAAGAGCTGGGCGATCGGCTCGAAGCCGATATCCTCTACCGCTCGCACTTTTCGAGCTGGGAGGAGGCCAACGCCACCCAGCGCAGCAAGTCGCGCCGCAAGCACGATCGCCAGCAGGGCGAGCGGCTTGAAGCCCTCGGCGCCGTCGCCTTCGAGGAAATCCCCAACGGCCCCGAAGCCCTTGAAGTGCTGGATGTGATGTTCCGCCAGCGCGCCGCGCGCTTCGTCAAGATGGGCGTGCGCGATCCTTTCGCCTGCAAGACCACGCGCGCCTTCTACGACGCCACGGTCGCCGCGGATTCCGGCGTGCCCGTCAAGCTCGACGTCCTGCGCCTCAATGGCGAGATCGTCGCCGTGCGCTACAACATCGCCCATGGCGACCGGCTCTTCTGCCTCATCTCCTCGATGAGCGAGGACGAGGCCATCCAGGTCGGCTCGCCCGGCAAGCAATGCCTGCTGCGTGTGATGCAGACGGTTTTCGATGCCGGCTACACCACTTTCGACATGGGCGTCGGCTTCACCGACGAAAAGCGCCACTGGTGCAATGAGCAGATTCCGGTCTCACACCATTACCTGCCGCTGACCGCAAGGGGCTGGCTGGCGGCGCGCGCGCATCGCGGCTGGCATTCGCTGCGTCATGCCATCAAGACCAACGAGCGCCTGCGCAAGCTCGCGCTCTCGCTCCGCAGCCGCGTGGCTGCCAAGCCCGCGCCGGCTTCAGATTAACTTGAGGCCGCGCAGCGAGGCGTGGCCGGATTTCCCGATGATGATGTGGTCGTGCACGGTAATGCCGAGCGGCTTGGCCACGTCGACTATGGCGCGCGTCATCTGCACGTCGGCCGCCGAGGGCGAGGGGTCGCCCGATGGATGGTTGTGCACGAGGATGATCGCCGTCGAAGACAGCTCCAGCGTCCGCTTGATCACTTCGCGCGTATAGACCGGCGTATGGTCCACCGTGCCGCGCTGCTGCACCTCGTCGGCGATCAGCCGGTTCTTCTTGTCGAGGAAGAGGATGCGGAACTGCTCGATATTCTCGAAGGCCATCTGGCCGTGGCAATATTCGATCAGCTCCGACCATGAGCCGAGTATCGGCCGGTCATTGCGCAGCTTGTCCCTGCCGAACCGCTGCCCGACCGCCTGCAGCACCTTGAGGTTGGCGATGGTCGTCTCGCCCAGGCCGTTGATTTCCGCCAGCCGCTCCGGCGGGGCGGCGAACACCGCCGAGAACGAGCCGAACCGCGCCAGCAATTGCTTGGCCAATGGCTTCGTGTCCCGTCGCGGCAGCAGGATGTGGAGGACGAGCTCCAGCAGCTCGTAATCCTCCATGACTTCGCCGCCGACCTTGAGGAAGCGGTCGCGTGCGCGCTGGCGGTGACCGAGATGGCCTGTTGCCGGTGGGGCGAGGCCGACCGGAAATTCGTTCAGGCCGTCGCCGGCCTGGTCGGGGAGTCCGGGCAGGGGCTCCCGTCTCGCCATCAGCGCTTCCGCGCCGCCAGCGGGTCGAAGAGCCCGCGCTTGGAGAGCGTGAAGACCTCGTAGCCGGTCTCGGTGATGCCGATCGAGTGCTCGCACTGCGCCGAAAGCGTGCGGTCGCGGGTGACCGCCGTCCATCCGTCCGACAGCACTTTTACGTGCGGGCGGCCGAGATTGATCATCGGTTCGATGGTGAAGATCATGCCGGGCTTCAACTCGACGCCGGTCCCCGGCACGCCAAAATGCAGGATATTGGGCTCGTCGTGGAAGAGCTGGCCCACGCCATGCCCCACGAAATCGCGGACGACGCTGGTGCGCTCACCCTCGGCCACCGCCTGGATGGCGGCGCCGATATCGCCGGTGGTGTTGCCGGGCTTGGCCTGGGCGAGGCCGGCCTCGAAGGATTCGTAGGTCACCTCGATCAGCCGCTCGGCCTTCCGCGAAATCTCGCCCACCGGGTACATGCGGCTGGAATCGCCATACCAGCCGTCCACGATCAGCGTCAGGTCGATATTGACGATGTCGCCCTCGCGCAGCGGCCGGTCATCGGGGATGCCGTGGCACACCACGTGGTTGATCGAGGTGCAGATCGAATGCCGGTAGCCCTTGTAGAAGAGCGTGGCCGGGATCGCATCGTGGTCGCGGGCGAATTCATAGGCCAGCTTGTCGAGCGCCGCCGTCGTGATGCCCGGCTTGACGGCATCCACCAGCAGGTCGAGCGCATCGGCCGTCAGTCCGCCGGCCTTGCGCATGCCCGCGAACCCGGCTTCGCCATGAAGCGGGATCACGCCTGCGGTGCGGCGGGTTTTCTGGGCGGCGTCGACATAGGTGACCATTGGGCTCTCCGGTTTCCCAAGAGATAGTCGCCATGGTGCCAGATGGGAAGAGCATCAGGGTATCGGGATTTATGACGGGGTGTCGCGGGGGCGTCACGCCACGATTGCGATTTTTGTTCGCGCGTGCCCCGGATTGCTTGACGTTTGCGGGAGGGGAAGGCATTTCATGCGTTCTTGCCCCAAGAGTTCCTCGGCCATGTCAGCGTCCGACCAAAGCATCGTCACCGCCGGTCTTCTCGTCATTGGCGACGAGATCCTGTCCGGGCGGACCAAGGATGTGAATATCGGCGCCGTCGCCGATTTTTGTACGGACCTGGGCATCGACCTCAAAGAAGTGCGCGTGGTGGCCGACGAGACCGACGATATCGTCGCCGCGCTCAATGCCCTGCGCCAGCGCTACACCTACGTCTTCACCACCGGCGGCATCGGCCCCACCCATGACGACATCACCGCCGACGCCGTCGCCAAGGCGTTCGGCGTGCCGCTGCCGATCAACCAGCGCGCCCGCGAAATGCTGGAGACGCGCTGGAAGCAGACCGGCACCGAGGTCAACGAGGCCCGGCTGCGCATGGCGCGCATTCCCGAAGGCGCCGATCTCATCGTCAATTCGGTGAGCGCCGCACCCGGTTTCCGCATCGGCAACGTGCATGTGATGGCCGGCGTCCCGGTCATCATGCGCGCAATGCTCGAGGCGCTGGCGCCCACGCTCAAGGGCGGCAGGAAAGTGCTTTCCGTAACGGTGCCCGCGGGCGTCGGCGAGGGGACCGTCGGCGGGCCGCTTGCGGCCCTGCAGGCCGAGTTTCCGGACGTGAAGATGGGCAGCTATCCGCAGATGGGCGCGAACTACGTTCGCACCGAGCTCGTATTGCGCTCTTCGGATGAAGCCCGGTTGAATGCGGCGGCCGCCAAGGTCCGCGACATGGTCAATGCCGCCCATCAGGCGGCCGGCCTTCCCCCACTCGAGTGATCTGAGGCGCGCCCGGCGCCTTCAAGGAGAAACCTTTGAACAATCCAGGCCAGAAATCCTTTCCCGTCAGTTGGGATCAGTTCCATCGCGACAGCCGCGCGCTAGCCTGGCGGCTGACCAGCGTCGGGCCGTTCGATGCGATCGTGGCGATCACCCGCGGCGGCCTCGTGCCGGCGGCGATCGTGGCGCGCGAGCTCAATATCCGCACCATCGAAAGCGTGGCGGTGAAGTCCTACGACCACCAGGCCCAGAGCGCCATCAAGGTGCTCAAGCCCATTTCCCAGCAGGTGCTCGATCTCGCACAGGGCGGCGGCAAGATTCTCATCGTCGATGATCTCGTCGATACCGGCGCCACGGCGCGCGCCGTGCGCGAAATGCTGCCGGGCGCCCATTTCGCCACCGTCTACGCCAAGCCCAAGGGGCGCGAGATGGTCGATACCTTCATCACGGAAGTCAGCCAGGACACCTGGATCTTCTTCCCGTGGGACATGGACGTGACTTACGCTGCCCCGATCTCGGGCGGCACCGACTAGGCTCAGCTGCCCGTCAGGACCTCGGTATCATGCCGGCGATCGCCCGATCGCCGGCATTTTCGCTTTGGGCCAGGCCCTCGGCCACTCCGGCGCGATCCTCGGCGCTGCGGTTCTGGCTGAGCTTGCGCTTGCCCTCCAGCCGGGTGACCGGAATCCGCACGCCGACAATGCCCTTGAGCTGGCTGCGGATGAAAGGCGGCGGCGCGTCGCTCACTGCCCAGGGCGCGGTCCGTTCTTCCTCGTGCAGGCGCGTCAGCCGCGTCACCGCCTCCAGCAGACGCTCCTCGTCCTCGAAGAACTCCACCGGCCCATGGGCGTGCACCGCCGTATAGTTCCACGTCGGCACCACCTTGCCGTGCTCGCGCTTGGCCGCGTACCAGGACGGCGTCACATAGGCGTCCGGCCCGGCAAAGATCACCAGGGCCTCGCCTGTCGCCGGCGTATTCCACTGCCCATTGGCCCGCGCCAGGTGGCCGTAAAGCGTGCCGTGCTCGCCTTCGGTCTCATCGAGAATGAAGGGCAGGGGCGTGGCCATCAGCCCCGCATCTGTCGCCGTCACCAGCGTCGAGAGCCGTGCCGCGCGCATGATGGCATGCAGCTCCTGCGGGTCGTCTTCGCGAAAGGCGGGCGGGGTATACATCGGCGTCTCCATCCGAATGGCCGGAGGGAACGTGATCGGCGCCGGCGGTCCTGTCAATCGCCGCCGCGACGCGCCAGCCAGGCCGGCAGCACATGGTTGCGGCTGAGCTCGGCTAGCACGATATCGCCGGGCGCCGCCGGATCGATCCACCGCGCCTCCTCGATTTCCGCCGCCGGCGAAACCGCGCCGTCGAACGGCATCGCAAAGATCTGTGCGGTGACGATCGCCCCGACCTCGTTGGCTGCCGGCGCCGCGAACTCCCCCAGGAAACTCACCGCCTCTGCGTCCACCGCGATCCGCAATTCCTCCGCCAGCTCCCGCACCAGCGCGTCCGCGGGCTTTTCGCCCGGCTCGATCTTGCCGCCTGGCTGCATGAAGATCCCCGAACCGCGCTTGCGCACGACCAGCACCCGGCCATCGGCCCGCGACAGCACGGCAGCGGCGATGGAGATGAGCAGGGGCGTATCGGTTGCCGTCATGGTGCGAAGGTTCCGGCAGGGTGGTACGGGCGGCGGGACTCGAACCCGCATGGGGATACCCCCTCCGGATTTTAAGTCCGGTATGTCTACCATTCCATCACGCCCGCAGATGGCTTTTTCGTGTGTCATATGCCCGCTCAAAACACAATTGAGCCGCCGGGGTTTTACCCGAGCACGTTATTGTCGCGGAAGTGGGAAGGCCGCCCGGCGAGGGGCGGCCTGGTGGTCAGTTGAACCTGTATTGCAGCCGCACGACGCTGGGCGGCATGTGGTTGACGGCCATCAGCGTCGGGCTGGCCCTGAAACCGGTCGCCGGGAAGAGCGGGATGCCGCCGCCGATGATTTCGGGGATGACATAGATCTCGATCTCGTCGAGCGCCCCGCGCTCCATGAACGCCATCTGCAACCTGCCGCCGCCGATCATCCACACATCTCCGTCCTCGAGCCCGCGCAGATAGGTGATGAGCGTATCCACGCCGTCCGACCACACTTCGAGCTCGCCCTTGGGGTCGGGCAGGGGGCGGGAGGTGACGATGATGGTGCGTTTGCCCGTATAGGGCCAATCCATGTCCTGGTTGGCGATCCAGTCATAGGTGTCGCGACCCATGACCACCGTGCGGATGCCGGCAATGAAGTTCTCGTAGGTCAGTTCGCCCGCGTCGAACTGCTGGTGCACCAGCCAGTCGAGATTGCCTTCGGGCGTCGCAATGAAGCCATCCAGGCTGGTTGCGATGTATCCAACTATCCGTGCCATATCGATTCTCCTTGCTGGGGAGCGAGTGTATATATAAATGAATGTTCGTTTACAATAGAGGGCGCATTGGCCAGACCCCGCACCGTTTCCGACGAAGCCATTCTCGATGCCGCCCTGGGCGTCGCCCACCGCAGGGGGCCGGCCAACGTCACCTTCGCCTCGGTTTCCGAAGTCGCCGGGCTTTCTCCTGCAACCCTGGTACAGCGATTTGGCAGCAAGGAGGCGCTGCTGCGCGCCGCGCTCGAACGCGCCTGGGATTTTCTCGATGCCGCCACCGCCCGCGAGGATGAGCGCCAGCCCCTGACGCCTGAAGGAGCCGTCCAGATCGTCACCGAACTCTGGCCGGCCACCGAGGCTGACGACGCCTATGCCGAAGGCCTGCTGCTCCTCTACGAAGACATGCGCGACCCAATCCTGCGCCAACGCGGCGTCACCTGGCGCACCGCGCTCACCCGCGCCCTGGGGCGTAGGCTGAGCAACGATCCCGCCCGGCAGGCGCTCATGGGCCAGCTCATGGCCAGCCAATGGCAAGGCGCACAAATCTGGTGGGCCTTCGGCCGCGAAGGCCGCGGCCGCGATGTGGTCGCCGGGGAATTGCGCGCGTGGCTCGAGGCGGTGGGGGTGGAGCGCTAGGGTCCGTACTCAATAAGAGCTAGCGGCTCGGTTTGATTGGTGATTCAAGGTTTCCGGCATGGGAGCCTTGATGATAAGCAAACGCGTTCAGTGGCTTACAGATGATGAGTGGGCGCGGATCGAGCCGATTCTGCCGCGGGGCCGCAAGGGCGCGCACCGCCATCATTCGCCGCACCATCAGCCCCACACCCCTTCACACTTCACCATCCCCACCTTCGCACTTCCCCGGCCGTAGAGCCGGGGCCTACGGATATCTCCACTCGCGCGGATGGGTGCAATAGGCCCCGGGTCTTCGCCCGGGGAAGTTCCGAGGTCGTGGCGGGATTGGAAGAGGAAGAGGAAGAGGAAGAGGAAGAGGAAGAGGAAGAGGAAGAGGGCGCCGTCGATTCTACTCCCGACAGCTCCAGCATGGTAACTGCTCCGCCCATGGACGAAGTCCCCGCATTCCCCCTTCAACCCTTCAACGAATCCCGCCCCACCCCTTACTTCCCCGGCCGAAGAGCCGGGCCCACGGATATCTCCACTTGCGCGGATGGGTGTAATAGGCCCCCGGATCAAGTCCGGGGAAGTGCGGTGGGGGTGGCTGGGTAGGAAGAAGAAACTACCGTCTACACCAACCGCACCGGCACGGCACGGGCGAAGGCCCCTCAACCCTCAACCCTCAACCCTCCATTCCGCCTCCCACCAATCCCGCCCCACCCCCGCACTTCCCCGGCCGAAGAGCCGGGGCCTACGGATACCTCCACCCGGGTGACGCGATGCAATAGCCCCCATGCCTCCACCCAGCGCAGCTCCCCAGCCGCGTCCTCAATCCGCAACCACCACCCCGCCACCCCCACTTATCCAACGCCACAAACGCCCCCACGCATTCCCCCCTTGTTTTCCCCCGCCGACGGGATCATTTTCCGTTGAGTACGGAAAGGGAACAAAGCCGTGCCCGCTTATTGTCTCATCGCCACCGCCATTGGTCCGGTCGGGCTCGTCTGGAGCGAGACCGGAATCACCCGCCTGCAATTGCCTGATGCCGACGGTGCGCGGACGCTGGCGCGGCTCACGCGCGGGCTGGATGATGCCGAGGAGGCCCATCCGCCCGAATGGCTCGAACCCACGGTCAAGCGCCTGCAGCAATACTTTGCCGGCGCGAAGATCGACCTCAGCGCCGAGCCCCTGGATTTCTCCGGCGTTCCCGAGTTCCACGAGCGGCTCTATCGCGAAATGCTCAAACTCGCCTGGGGCGAGACCGTCACCTATGGCGAACTGGCCGAGCGCGTCGGCTCGCCCGGTGCCGCGCAATCGGTCGGGCAGGCGATGGGCAAGAATCCCATGCCGATCATCGTGCCCTGTCATCGCGTCCTTGCCAGCGGCAACAAGATGGGCGGGTTCTCCGCGCCCGGCGGCGTCAAGACCAAGCTGCTCCTGCTCGATATGGAGGGTATTCGCCTGGGCGCCCGCAATCCGGCCCAGATGGCCTTTTCCTTCTGACCCGTTCGGGTTCCCGTTTGTCGCCTCGCGCGCTATGAGCGAAGGACAAACAGGGGAATCGCCATGCTGCTCAAAGCCGACCTGCTCGCCCGCATCAAGGCCGGAGAGGTAGACACCGTCTTCCGCCGCTGGAAACGCTCGACCGTCAAGGCCGGCGGCACGCTGATGACCTCGGCGGGCCTCCTCGCGATCGACTCGATCGAGCCCATCACGCTCGCCGACGTCACGCTCCCCGACGTGAAGCGCGCCGGCTTCGCCTCGCTCGATGAGTTCCACCGCTGGCTCGACACCATGAAGGACGGCGATCTCTGCATTATCCGCCTCCACTATGCCGGCGAAGACCCTCGCATCGCCCTGCGCAACCAGCGCGACCTCAGCCCCGCTGAACTGGCCGAGGCCAATGCCGCCCTCGACAAGCTCGACGGCAAGTCCCCCTGGACCCGCCAGGCCCTCCGCCTCATCGCCACCCACCCCGGGCGCCTTGCCGAAGATTTGGCCGGCGAGATGGCGATGGAAAAGGCGCCCTTCAAGAGCAAGGTGACCAAGCTCAAGGAACTCGGCCTGACGGAAAGCCTCGAAGTCGGCTACCGCCTGTCTCCGCGCGGGGAAACGGTTATGGCCGCGAAGTAGGTGCGGGGTTATCCACCTCACCCCGCATCGGGCTACAATCCCTGCGGCCGGGCGTCTCTCCGGCGACACTACCACCCCTGAGGACCCCGCTTATGCCCCCAAAAATTGCTCCTAAATCCGCGCAAAACCCTGCAAAAACCGCGCAAGATTGCCAAAGATGACCCGAAATTGAGTCAAAATTTAACGATTTGAGTGGGCTGGTTTTCCACTAAACCAAGTAATATCAAGAACTTACGCGGGAATCTGACTCAAAAGAATCCGCAAAAACGCATCTAAAAATGCGCCGTGAAACAAAAATGTTTCACGCTCCGAGCCTCATTGCTTCCGCTTGAAGCTCCGCAGGTGCGAAGCCGCTTTCACCACATGCGTGGCGATCGCTTCCACGGGCTCGGTCACCTCCACCTGCAGCACGTTCTCGTCCGGCGCCGGTGGCTCCAGGGTCGCGAACTGGCTGTCGAGCAGGGTGGCCGGCATATATTCATGCTGTCGTCGCGCCATGCGCTCGCCGATCACGTCGCGGCTGCCGTGAAGATAAACGAATAGAATCGGTTCGCCGGCTTTCTTGACGAGGTAGTCGCGGTAGGCCCGCCGCAGCGCCGAGCACGCACCCACCGCCACGCCCTTGCGATCTGCTGCCTGCGTCAGGGCACCAGCCAGCGCTTCGAGCCAGGGCCAGCGGTCTTCGTCGGTCAGGGGAATGCCCGCGCGCATCTTCTCGACATTGGCCCGCGGGTGGTAGCGGTCGCCATCGAGGAAGGGAGCATGCAGCCGCCGCGCAATGGCGGCGCCCACCGTCGACTTGCCGCTCGAGGAAACGCCCATCGCCACGATGATGCGGGCCGGTTCAAACCGTGGCGGTGAAGGCGCCGTCGACATAGAGGATGTGTCCGTTCACGAAGCTGGCGGCGTCCGAGGCGAGGAAGACGGCGGCGCCGCCCAGTTCGGCGACCTCGCCCCAGCGGCCCATCGGGGTGCGCTTTTCGACCCAGGTGTTGAATTCGGGGTTGGCCATCAGCGCCTGGTTGAGTTCGGTCTTGAAGTAGCCGGGCGCGATGCCGTTGACGTTGAGCCCGTGCCGCGCCCAGTCCGTCGCCATGCCGCGCGTCAGGTTGGCGATCGCCGCCTTGCTGGCGGCATAGGGCGCGATGGAGGGGCGGGAGAGGGTGCTCATCAGCGAGCAGATGTTGATGATCTTGCCCTTGCCGCGCGGGATCATGTGCCGCGCCACCGCCTTGCCGACGATGAAGGCCGAGGTGACGTTGGTCGTCATCATCGCCTCGAACTTGCCGAGGGGGTAATCCTCCAGCGTCGAGCGGAACTGCATGCCGGCATTGTTGACGAGGATGTCGATCGGCCCGACCTCGCTCTCGCAATAGCCGATGGCGTCGTTGACGCTGTCCTCGCTGGTGACGTCGAAGGCGAGGGCCCGCACGCGCACGCCGCCATTGGCCAGCGTCTCGGCCGCCTTGCCCAGCGCTTCCGCGTCGCGCCCGTTGAGTACGATGTCGGCGCCTGCGCCGGCCAGTGCGCCGGCAATGGCGAGGCCTATGCCGCGGCTCGATCCGGTGACCAGGGCCCGGCGGCCGGCAAGGCTGAATTGGGATAGCGAATCCACGGGCCTTCTCCCCTTTTCCGGCAAGCCTATTTCAACGAACCCGGCTTGGTAAGTGCCGCTGACTCAAGGCTTTGTGGAGCCCCCGTGCATTTGAAGGAAAAAGCGCGTGTTCCGGCTTTCCCTCGAAGCCGGTTTGTGATCGATTGGCGCCGCCCTGCGGCGGCGTGCCGCACGGCTTTGCCCAATGTTGCGCATAGGAGAATTGAGTATGGCTTCGGCGGATATCGGTCTCGTCGGTCTGGCGGTCATGGGGTCCAACCTGGCCCTCAACATTGCCGAGAAGGGCTACACCATAGCCGTTCACAACCGGACCGCCGCCAAGATCGACGAGTTCGTCGCCGACGCAGGCGATCTGCGCCCGCGCATCATCGGCAAGGCTGATCTCAAGGAATTCGTCGAGTCGATCAAGCGCCCGCGTTCGATCATCATCATGGTCAAGGCCGGCAAGCCGGTCGACGACGTCATCGAGGAACTGCTGCCCCTGCTCGACAAGGGCGACGCCATCCTCGAATGCGGCAACTCGCTCTATACCGACACGCAGCGCCGTTTCGACTACCTCACCCCCAAGGGCATCGGCTATCTCGGCGTCGGCGTTTCCGGCGGCGAGGAGGGCGCGCGCCATGGTCCCTCGATCATGGTCGGCGGCTCCAAGGAGCAGTGGCACAATGCCGAGCCGGTGCTGAAGGCCATCGCCGCCAAGTTCAACGGCGAGCCGTGCTGCGCCTATCTGGGCGAGGGCGGCGCCGGCCATTTCGTCAAGACCATCCATAACGGCATCGAATATGCCGACATGCAGATGATCGCCGAGGTCTATGGCGTCATGCGCGACGGTCTCGGCATGACCCCCAAGCAGGCTTCCGATATCTTCAAGGAGTGGAACAAGGGGCCGCTCAATTCCTACCTCATCGAGATCACCGGTTACGTGCTCGAAGCCATCGATGGTCCCACCGGCAAGCCGCTGGTCGAGCTGATCGTCGACAAGGCCGGCCAGAAGGGTACCGGCCGCTGGTCGGCCATCGTGGCCCAGGAAATGGCCGTGCCTGCCACCACCATTGAAGGCGCCGTGGCAGCCCGCTCGCTCTCCGCGTTCAAGGATCAGCGCGTGGCGGCAGAGGCGATCTACGGCAAGCGCAATGCCGCCAAGGCCGATGTCACGCTGGCCGAGCTCGAGCAGGCGCTGCTGGCCGGCAAGATCGCCGCCTATGCGCAGGGCTTCGCCGTTCTGGCCAAGGCCTCCGAGGAGAACGGCTGGAACCTGCCGCTCGGCACCATCGCCAAAATCTGGCGCGCCGGTTGCATCATCCGCTCGCGCTTCCTCGACCAGATGGCGGCCGCCTACGACAAGGGCGAAAGCGTCAACCTGCTGGTCGCGCCAGACTTCGTGACCATCATGAAGCAGGCCCATCCCTCGCTCCGCAAGGTCGTCGCCGCCGGCGCCCTCGGCGAATTCCCGCTGATCTGTCTCTCGTCGGCGCTGTCCTATTTCGACAGCTACCGCCAGGGGCAGGGCACGGCCAACCTCATCCAGGGCCAGCGCGACTTCTTCGGCGCCCATGGCTTCGAGATCGTCGGCCGCGGCCCCGACCAGCACGGCAAGTGGCCGTCCACGCTGGGTAACTAGGAGAGGGCGCTGGAGGTAGGCCTGGCCTGCCGTAGGCGCTACTCACCCGCTAGCCACTCCAACGGTCGCCCCACAACCTCGATCTTCCCCGGACTTGATCCGGGGCCTATTGCACCCTTCCACCCGAGTGGCGCCATCCATGGGCCCCGGCTCTATGGCCGGGGAAGTGCGGTGGTTGGGGAAACGCAGTGAGTCAGGCGGCTACAAAGAAAAAGCGGGCCAACCGGCCCGCCTCCTACTTCTCACTATTCTCCGCATGAGGCGGCGTCGCCTGCTGGCCCGGCGGCGCCATATCGGGGCGCTTGGGGTGCCGGGCGACAGGCTGGCGGTGCATGAGGTCGTAGCGCCAGGCGGTATAGACGAAGACCAGGGCCGCCAGCACGATCATGGCGCCTGCCGCGATGAAGGGCGCGCCCGGGAAGTAGCCCGGCTCGCCCTTGGGCGGGTTGGTGAAGTAGGCGAAGATCTGCGTCGCCGCCAGTGGTCCGAGGATCGAGGCCAGCGAGTTGGTGGCGTTCACCGCGCCCTGCAATTCGCCCTGGCCATCATCAGGCACCTGTCGCGAGAGCAGGCCGTTGATGGCGGGGGCCGCGATGCCGCTCAGCGAGCCGAACATCAGGAAGCCGTAGAGGCCGAAGCTGGTGTGGATGAAGGCCGTGCCGACAAAGGCGATGGTCGCTACCGTCAAGCCGATCAGCACCGTGCTCCATTCCCCGATGCGCTTGACCAGCGGGCCGATGAGGAAGGCCTGGCTGAGCGCGAAGCCGATGCCGAAGGCGCCCAGCGCGCGGCCGATCTGGCTGGTCGAGAAGTTCACCACCTCGATGGTGAAGAAGTTCCAGACCGAGGGGAAAGCCTGGCTGGCCAGCGAGAGCAGGAAGAGCGCGAAGAGCAGCCAGAGCACCACCGGGTAGCGGCGCAGCGCGATCAGCGCGCCGAAGGGGTTGGCGCGGCGGAAATCGAACTTGCGGCGACGTTCCTTGGGGAGGCTCTCGGGCAGCACGAAGAAGCCGAAGAGGAAGTTGGCGAAGGCCAGGGCTGCGGCGGCATAGAAGGGCACGCGCGGACCATAGGCGCCGAGCTCTCCGCCCACCACCGGGCCGATGATGAAGCCGAGCCCGAAGGCCGCTCCGATCAGCCCGAAGCGCTGCGAACGTTTTTCCGGCGGGGTGATGTCGGCGATGTAGGCGGTAGCGGTCGCCACGGCGGCGCCGGCGATGCCCGAGAGGATGCGGCCGACGAAGAGGAAGGTGACGATCGGCGCGAAGGCCATGAAGAGATAGTCGGCGGTGAGGCCCAGCAGCGAAAGCAGCAGCACCGGGCGGCGGCCGAAGCGATCCGAGAGGTTGCCAAGCACCGGCGAGAACAGGAACTGCATCAGCGCGTAGACGAAGACGAGATAGCCGCCGATGACGGCGGCCTGGGCAACGCCCTCGCCAGTAACCTGTTCGATCAGCTCGGGCAGGACCGGCACGATGATCCCGAGCCCGATCATATCAAGCAGAATGGTGATAAGAATACAGGCAAGGGTCAGTCGGGAGCGGGTCTCGGCTTTCATACTGTCGTCTTGGACTCTCTTGGGTGTCGCGCAGTTGACACACGCCATGTGGCCAAAGCAAGCGCGATCGAGCAATGATTTAGGACGGCCTACGGTTGCAACGTAGTCAATTCGTACGGGTAGGCGCCCCGATCTCGGCCTCCGGCGCGGGATCGTAGCCGTAAAGCCAGTCGAGCCGGCGGAAGTGGCCGCGCGGCCCCTGCATGCGGATCACCGCGTCGCGGGCCAGGCTGGCCGGGAAGCGCATGTGGAACGCCCGGCCATTGGCCGCCGACAGGTTCGCCACCTGGTCGACGCGATAGCGGCGCAGGCCTTCATAGCGCTCGAAGGCGATTTCGGCCGAGGGCTCGGTCATGAGGAGCGGCGCGAGGATGGCGGCATCCTCGATGGCCATGGCTGCACCCTGCGCCTGGAACGGCATCATGGCGTGGGCGGCATCGCCCAGCAGTCCGATCGGTCCCTTGTGCCAGTGATCCGTATGGACGCTTCCCACCGGCCAGTAACCCCAGCGGCCGGCGCCGGCCGTGACGATGGCGGCGATCCGCTCGTCGTCCAGCGCGCCGCCGGGCAGGGCCGGGGCCACGCGTTCGGTCTCCGGGCGATCCTTGGCGAACACCACCACGTTGACCTTGTTGCGGTGGGGCAGCGGGTAGCAGACGGCGTGGAAATTGGGGCCGAGCAGCACGCTCGTGCGGTTGAGGTTGAGCAGGCCCTTGAGTTCGGACATTTCGAGCAGCACGCGCCATGCAAGCCGGCCGGTCCATTCGGGCGTCGACCCGCCGAGCAGCACCGTGCGCGTCATCGAATTGATGCCGTCGGCGCCGACAAAGGCGAAGGCGCGACCCTGGCGCGGTTCGGCCCCGGCCTGCGCATGGGCGACGATGACGCCGCGCGCCTGCGTTTCCACCTCGAAGCTGAGGGTTTCGAAGGCGATGTCGATATTGGCGAAGCGGCGGGTGGCCTTGTGGAGCACGTCGGCGAGGTCGGCGCGGTGCATCACGGCGTATTGCGCGCCGTAGCGGCTGCGGGCGGCCTCGCCCAGTTCCATCGTGACCATGGGGCGGGCGGCTCGGAAACCGTAGACGTCGATGCCTTCCGGCTCGAAGCTGACGGCCGAGATCGCCTTGTCGAGGCCAAGCCGGTTGAGCACCCGTCTGGCGTTGGGGCTGATCTGCAGGCCCGCGCCGATCTCCTGCACGGTCTTCTGCCGTTCGAGTATGGCGACGCGAGCGCCGAACTTGGCGAGGGCGAGGGAGAGTGTCAGCCCGGCGATGCCGGCGCCGGCAATATAGACGGATCGGCCGCCTGGCATTTCAGGCGTGCTCAGGCCGCCTCGTACACCGCAGAGAGCGGGGAGGAGGCGCCGGCCGGGAGCTTGTTGCTGAAGACATAGAGCGTCGAGCAATAGGGGCAGACGATTTCGGTGTCCTTGCCCATGTCGAGATAGACATGGGGATGGTCGAACGGCGGCAGGGCGCCCACGCACATGAATTCCTTGGACCCCACCTCGATCTGGCGCAGGCCATCGGTGTTGTGGAAGTGCGGAACGGTCGCGTGTGCCATTTCGGGAGCCTTGAAGTGAGCCGTTGAATTTCGGCCGGACCATATCGAAGCAGGCGGGCAAAGGGAAGGGCGGAGGTCGCATGCGCGGCGCCCGCTGGGGCGATAATCGATTGCCCTCAGGGTCCGCAATCGGTACTCCTCTGGCGGCCCTGGCCAAGCAGGAAATCATCGACCCATGCCTACCTTTCTTTCGGACGGAATCTCCATTGCCTATGAAGTCTATGGCGAGGGCGAGCCGGTTTTACTGATCCACGGCTTCGGCTCGAGCGGGATCATCAACTGGGTCAATACCGGCTGGGTCGAAGCCCTCAACAAGGCCGGCTACCAGGCGATCACGATCGATGATCGCGGGCATGGCCTGTCCGAAAAGCTCTACGACCCCAACGACTACTATCCCGCCCTCATGGCCGCCGACGCCGAGCGGTTGCTGGAGCATCTGGGGATCGAGCGCGCCTTCGTCATCGGCTATTCGATGGGCGCGCGGATCACTGCGTTCCTGGCGGTCAAATGGCCGGAGCGGGTCAAGGCGGCGGTGATGGGCGGCATGGGCATAGGTCTCGTCACGGGGCTCTCCGACTCGCGCGAAATCATCGACGGGCTCAATGCCGACTCGCTGGCCGACGTGAAGCATCCGACCGGGCGCCAGTTCCGCATCTTCGCCGATCATTCCAAGGCCGATCGGCAGGCGCTCGCCGCCTGCATGGTTTCCTCCCGCCAGCCCATGGATATCGATGATGTCCGCCGCATCTCGGTGCCCGTCCTCGTCGCCGTCGGGGAGACCGACGACATGGCCGGTTCGGCCCAGGAACTGGCCGACCTCCTGCCCAAGGGGGAAGCCTTCGTCATCCCGCGCCGCAACCACATGCTGGCGACGGGCGATGCCAGGTTCAAGGAAGCGGCCATCGCCTTCCTCGAAAGAAACGCCCAAGCCTGAGCGCATTTGTGAACCAAATCCGCTGCTAGGGCTTTGTTTCCGGGTACGCGATACTCTATATGGTAGGCCCAACTTCGGAGACCCCCATGAGCGGCAATACCAAGCTTGCTTCCCAGGTCGCGGCCGTCGACCCGGTATGGGACGCCATCGTTGCCGGCGCCCGCGAGATCGTGGTCAAGGAGCCCTCGCTCTCGACGCTTGTGCTTGCCAGCATTCTCAATCACGACACTTTCGAGGACGCACTGGCGCATCGCATTGCCGAGCGCCTGCACCACGATGAAGTGCCGGCTGATCTCATCCGCCACGCCTTCCGCGATGCGCTGAGCGAGTCGCCCCAGATCGGGGTCGAGGCCCGGGCCGACCTCGCGGCAACCTATGAGCGCGACCCCGCCTGCCACCGGGCCTTGGAGCCGCTGCTCTATTTCAAGGGCTACCAGGCCATCCAGACTCACCGTTTCGCCCACGCCCTCTTCAAGGCAGGGCGGCGCGATTTCGCGCTTTACCTCCAGAGCCGGTCGAGCCAGGTTTTCCAGGTCGACATCAATCCCGCCGTGCCGATGGGCAAGGGCATCATGCTCGATCACGGCACGGGCCTCGTCATCGGCGAGACGGCGGTGGTGGGTGACAACGTCTCCCTGCTGCAGGGCGTTACCCTCGGCGGCACCGGCAAGTCCGAGCAGGACCGGCATCCCAAGATCGGGGATGGCGTGCTGATCGGGGCGGGGGCCAAGATTTTGGGAAACATCAAGATCGGCGATTGCTCGCGCATCGGCGCCGGCTCGGTCGTGCTCAAGGAAGTGCCGCCGCGAGTGACTGTAGCCGGCGTGCCGGCCAAGATCATCGGCGAGGCCGGGTGTGCGCATCCGGCATCGGTCATGGACCAGATGGTTCTCGTCTATGACCAGAACGTCTGAATTCGGCCCAAACTAGCGGGGAAAAGCCAAGGCCGGGGTATTGCCCGGCCAGCCCCAGCCACTAGAAAGAGCCTCCCCAACGATTTTCAGGAGCCTGAAGTGAACCATCCCGAAATCATCAAGCTCCAGAAGTATCTGCAGCAGAAGTTCAACAACCGCCACATCGACGTGCGCCCGCGTCCCAAGAAGGATGACTCGGTCGAGGTCTATGTGGGCGAGGAGTTCCTCGGCCTGATCTACGTCGACGACGAAGACGGCGACCGTTCGTTCAACTTCCAGATGGCCATTCTCGAAGAAGACCTCGACGATATCGCCTGACGCCTAAAGCTGGCTTGGCCAGCACGTCTCCCTCCCCCTTAGCGGGGAGGGGACAGGTTGGGCGCTCCCCAGCCTTTAATACACGCCGATGGCCTTGAGCGGCTCGGCCAGCGCTGTATCGAAGTTTCGCCAATTGCTTAGGGCATCGGCGTCGAACGTGTAGACCGCTCCAATCCCCGATTCCAGCAATACCGTCCGCAGGCACTGCGCGTTGCCGGTGCCTTCCACTGGCGCCATGCACTTGGCGACGAACGGATTGGCCGCGAGCGGATCGTACCAGACCGTCTCCCCCTCAAAGCCATCGGTCGGGTAAAGCGGCTTGCCGACAAGGCCTGAGGGGCCGCTCACTTCATTGGGCATGAACTGGTGCAGGTAAACGCCATCCAGCAGGCTGGCGCTGGTTCGTACGCGGCTGCGGGGCAGGAGGGTGACGTCTACCTTGGTGGCACGCGCATCCGGCCCGAGCGGCACCGACAATTGCAGGTCCACCTGGCTGGCAAAGCCCTGCTCGTCGCTGTCGCCGAAGCGTAGCCAGGTGGCGGGGATGGTCAACGTGTGCCCGGCGAGGTTGCGGACGTAGCTTTTGCCTTCACGGGGCGGGGTTGCGTCGCGGTGGCGGCCAAGGGTGTCGATGCCATAGGCGAGGCCGACCGCGCCGGTCGCCGCCATCACGGCGAGTGCCAGCAGATTGAAGGCCAAGCCGGTGGCCTGGCTGGATCTTTTGGCGTTGGCCTGCGTTGGCATTTTCGCGCGTTAACCAGACTTCCATGAGGCAGGATGACAAGCCGAGTGAGCGCGCTTATGATTAATGAACGGTTAACAGCAAGGCGCAATCCGCGTCTAAGCTTGTGAGAGGGTGGGGACGGCTGATGAGTGAACTGATGCTTGCAGCATTCATTGTCGCCGTCGGCCTCGTTCTGGCCGCCGCTTCCACACATCTCTACCAGGGACTTTTCCGCGAGCAGGCCATGCTGCGCTACGACGGGAAGACCTATTTCCATACGCTTGGCCATCTGCTGATGAGCTTCGTATGTGGCCCCTACATCATGCTCCAGATGGGCTGGCAGCAGCAGAAGGACGCGACGCTCGCCTTCGTGCCCGTGCTCATCGGTTCGCTCGTCGCCTTCGGCTGGGCCTTCGTCACGGGCCTGGCCTTCATGAGCATCTACGTAGCTTTTCTCTTCTAATTCGCCCTGCATTCCCCCGGGCACAAAGAAGCCACCTCCGGGCCCGGAGGTGGCTTCTTTCTTCAGGTCCCAAACTTATCAGGGAGAGGGACCCGGAACTCAGCGCCCGGCGGACGCGGTGACGATCGTGGTACGGTCGTCGGAGATATCGACCCACTGCGCGAAGCTGAGCTGGCTTTGGCGCTTGAGGTAACGGTAGGGCGTCTCGTTCCAGAGGCGGATGTCGCCGGCCTGGTTGTCGAGCACGAGGTCGCCGCGGTCGGTGCGAACCATCAGCACGGCATGGCCTTCGCCATTGGCCTGGCGCACTACGGCGATCATGAGGGTGGACGGAGCCCAGCCCAGGTCGATCAGCTGGCGGCGCTTTTCGAGGGCGAAGTCCTCGCAGTCGCCGTAACCGCTGGTCGGGTAGGTCCAGAATTCTTCGACGCCATAAAGTTCCTTGTCGGAAACCGGGGTCACGGCAGCGTTGACGGCGGCGTTGACCTGCACGAGCTGCGACCAGCGCATATCGGTAAGGTTCTCGGCGGCAATCGGGTTCTTGTAGGGCGCGCATTCGGCGCCACGACGGTGGCAGAAATCGGCGGCGCCGACCGGGATGCTGGTCGGATTGATCGAAACCTGCACGAAGGCGGCGTTGGTGAAGTCGACGCTCTGGGCCTTGGCGGGGGCGGCGAAGGCAATGGCTGCCAGCAGCGCTGCTCCCAGGATCTTTGCGATGTTGCTCGCGGTGGACATTGTGTGATCTCCCTGATGGAGACCACGTTACGGGGGCCCACTTGCCCCGATTGAAAAAGTGCAACGCAGTTTTGAATCGAGTTTTATGCAGTCGATTCAGGGGGCGTTAAGCATGCACCTCAGTTGATCCGCAGGTTCTGCTGCACGACCGTGAGCATCTCCTGGGAGGAGGCGAACTCGACAGCCACGCCATTCTGGAAATGGCGCACCACGCGGGCGCGCATGCGGCCGAGCGTGACGGGCGTGCCCATTGCCGGGCGGACGGCAAGCTCAATGGCGGCGCCCGAGAGCGAGATATCGATGATCTTGCAATTGTAGCGGCGGCCATCGTCGAGGACGACGGTCGAGTGCCGGTTGTCCGGAACCACACGCTCGTGCCGGCGATCTTCCGGCAGGTTGAGGATGTCCTTGTTGGCGAGCCAGGTAAGTTGCGCGGCAAGCTTGTCGCGCTTGCGCGGCGTGCCGCCCACTTCCATGACGAAGCCGCCATCGGCGCTTTCAAGGATCAGGCCTTCGATGCGGCCGACATGATCGAGATAGGCAACCACACGCTCGCCCACCTGACCGGGGACCGGGGCGATGACCACGGCGTCGCCGGGCGACATTTCCAGGATCTGGCAGGGGAATTCGCGTTTGTCGGCCAGCATGTAGCGACCGAGTATCGAGACCTTCACGCGCTGAAAGCGCGGCATGTCCGCCTGGCTCCGGCCAGGAGACGCTGCATAGCGCGCGGGGAGGTCATCGTTCAGCATGAGAGAAAGGCCGAGTGGACGTTTCCCCTAGGCTAAACAAGTTTGGTTAACCGATAGTAAGGCGCTTGGCGCGCCATTAACTCAATGGCGGCCGCCGTCGATAACCGCCAGGTGAGCATAGCGACGGGCGCTGTTCCCGAAGATCGTCGAGGTGATCGGCATGGGCGTGTGGCCGGGAGCGGCGAAGCCGACACCGGGCACTGCGGCTGCCACGTCGCGGACGACATCGGAGGTCGCCAGGTCGTCTGGCCAGATCAGCCGCAGGCCGGTGATGCGCTGTTCGACGATCGGCTGCACGCCCAGCCAATAGGGGTCTTCAAGCGCCGTCATGGCGCCGAGAAGGCGGGTCTGGGTCGAGCCGTTGTGACGCAACGGGAGCAGGATCGTCTCGAACGAAACCTTGGTGTTGATGGGCGTGTTGGCCTGGAAGGTGACCAGGGCGACGGCATGATCCTCGGTGACGGCGCGGATCAGCGTCTCAAGCGCATCGCGGTCGCGCTCGTGCCAGAGGCCGGTAAAGGAACGTCCCTTGAGCTCGCGGCAATAGGCAGTGCACAGGTGCGAGCCGGCCAGGCGGAACACAAAGCTGTTCTCTTCGCTCAGCTCGAGAATGAAAGTGTTTGCCAGCGCGGAGCGAATCCGGGTTGGGTCGATGTCCTTGCGGTCGGGAGCACTGCGGGAGCCACGCAGCGCGTTCCAGTAGTCATAGAGCGTTTTGGTGCTGGTCTTTTGCATAGTGTTCGCCCTTGGCCTCAGTTCCCTTGTTTCCCAGGTACAGGGAATCTCGGCTGCCCGCTGACAGTGCCAAAAGCGCCCGGCGAAATCGTCATTAAACATCTATTAGGGTTAACGCCGGCGCATCCGTGTGGATAAGTCGATAACCTGCGGTAAACCAAACGCATTTACGAGGAGACGGATGCATGAGTGACACCGGTTCTGACCAGGAGCCCCGGCAAACGGGGCGTGAGCCGGTCTTCATGCTGCCGGCGGTGGTGACGGCGCTGGGGGGAATCATGCTGGCGATCCATCTCGCCACCACCCTCGTGCTCGATAACGTGGGGCTCTATCAGTTAACCCTGTGGTTCGGCTTCGTGCCGGCGCGCCTGCTCATGCCGGACCAGATTCCGGGCGGTTTTCTACCCCTGATCTGGACGCCGTTTTCGCATGCTTTCCTGCACGCGAACTGGGAGCATGTGATCTTCAACACGCTCTGGCTCGTGATCTTCGCCACGCCCGTCGCCCGACGCTACGGCGCGATTCCGACCCTCGTCATCTTCCTCCTGACCTCGGCGGCAGGTGCGGTGGCTTTTGCGGCCACGACGCTGCCTTCCGTACAGGTGCTGATCGGCGCTTCGGGCGGGGTTGCGGGCCTTACGGGCGCGGCCATGCGCTTCATCTTCCAGCCGGTGCTGGTGGGAACAGATCCTGATACCGGCCAGCGCGTGCTGCTGGGGCGGCACCTGGCGAGCCTCCGGGAGGTCTTCACCAATCCACGCTCGCGCAATTTCAGCCTGATCTGGATCGTGCTCAACGCCGCCGTGCCGCTGGTGCCAGCGCTGATCGGGCAGGACATCCAGATCGCCTGGCAGGCGCACTTGGGCGGCTTTGTCGTAGGCCTGCTGCTGCCGCCGCTGTTCGAAAGGAGCTGGCAACATGAGTGAGATCGAAGCGCGGCTCGAAAAGCTCGAAACCACGATCGCCTACCAGGACGAGACGATCGAGGAACTGAACAAGGCCGTTACCGACCTCTGGCAGCAACTGGAGGCGCTGCGGCGCGACATGTCCAAGCTGACCGAGCAATTGCGCGAGGTCGAGGGACATCCGGCACTTGCCGCCCAGGATGAGCCGCCTCCTCCGCATTATTAGGTTAGAGCGTGGGGGCGACCGTCCTCAGACCATCCCCACCCCCTTACTTCCCCGGCCGCAGAGCCGGGGCCCACGGATACCTCCACTCGAGTGGAGCGGTGCAATAGGCCCCGGGTCTTCGCCCGGGGAAGTAAGGGGGGAGGGGCCGCGGGCAGCTCGTGGCTCGCCTACACGCCGTAAACGGCCTTCGGATCAAATAACCGCGGTTCGCCCGAATCCACGAGCTTCACAGCACCATCGTCCACTTTGACGATCCGGTAGAAGCAACTCTTGCGGCCAGTGTGACACGCAGCTCCGCGGCCCGTCTGCTCGACCGTCAGCAGCAGCACGTCCTGGTCGCAGTCGGTGCGCATTTCGATGAGTTTCTGGATCTCACCTGAGCTCTCGCCCTTCTTCCAGATCTTTGCGCGCGAGCGCGACCAGTAGTGGACTTCGCCGGTTTCGAGCGTCAGCGCGAGGGATTGGGCATTCATATGCGCGACCATCAGCACGCGGCCGGAGCCTGCCTCGGTGGTGACGGCGGTCACGAGGCCCTGGGCGTCGAAGCGGGGCGCGAAGGCGGTGCCTTCTTCCAGTTCGTCGTGGCTGAGATTGGTGGGGTCGGCGAAGGTGATGCTCATAGCGCGGGTTTTAGCCCGCGCCATGGGGAAATGCCAAGGCCGCTCAGCGCTTGCCGACAAAAGCGAAGAAGCGCTCGCGCTCCTCGCGTTCCTCGGCGAAGACTCCGGTGAAGCGGTGGGTGATGGTGGTGACGCCATGCGAATGCACGCCGCGCATGGTCATGCACATATGCTCGGCCTCAAGCATAACGGCCGCGCCGCGCGGGTTGAGATTCTCGTTGAGCGCATCGATGATCTGCTGCGTCATGGTCTCCTGCGTCTGCAGGCGGCGCGCGAAGACGTCGACGAGGCGTGCGAGCTTGGAAAGGCCGACCACGCCTTCATGCGGCAGATAGGCGATATGCGCCTTGCCGAAGAAGGGCACCATGTGGTGCTCGCAATGGGAATGGAACGGAATATCCTTGAGCAGCACGATGTCGTCATAGCCGCCGACCTCGCGGAAGATTTTGCTCAGCGCGTCGCTCGCGCTCTGCTCGTAACCGGCGAAAAGCTCGGAATAGGCACGCGCAACGCGGCCCGGGGTTTCGATGAGCCCTTCGCGAGTCGGATCGTCGCCGGCCCACGCAATCAGCGTGCGAACGGCGTTTTCGACTTCCTCCTGGGAAGGTTTGTGCCGGGTCACCTTATCGAGAGCCGTGACGGTGCCGGACTTAGCCGTGGCGTCCATGCGCGAGCTTCCTTTTTAGAGATGGATCACAAAAGCGCGTTTGGGTGCAGGCCCCTGACAGTCCGCGAGCGGTTACTTATATAGGGTGGTCGAGCGGCTTCACAAGAAACAGAATGTGCCTTCAATGGAACTGAGCGATCTCTATTCCGAAAAAATCCTGCAGATCGCCGGCAACCCGCCCAAAGCGCCGCGGCTGGCCGATCCGGATGCTTCGGCGCGCAAGGTGAGCCGCGTCTGTGGTTCCTCTATCGAGGTGGATGTGACGGTTTCCGATGGAATCATCACGGGTTACGGCCACGACCTTTCGGCATGCGCCCTGGGGCAGACGTCGGCGGCCATCGTGGCTCGCGAGATCGTCGGCACGCCCGTGGACGAATTCCGAACGGTGCGAGACCAGATGTTCCGCATGCTCAAGGAGGAGGGCGCTCCGCCATCGGGCAAATGGGACGACCTACGGTTCCTGGAGCCGGTGCGTGAATACAAGCCGCGTCACACCTCGACCATGCTGGTGTTTGATGCGGTGGTTGAGGCGCTCGACAAGATCGAAGCAAAAAGAGTCGCTTAGGGCCGCAAGCTGATGGATCGATTCATGCGGCAATTCTGGGCGGTGGTCGACCTGCCGTTCAAGGTTGCCGCGGTGTTCCTCATCACCATCTATCGCTACACGCTCTCGGCTTTCGTCGGGCGCACCTGTCGACACGCGCCGTCGTGTTCGGAATTCACCAGCGAGGCGATCTGGAAATACGGGTTCTGGCCGGGCGGCTGGATGGGATTGGCGCGGTTCAGCCGCTGCCGCCCCGGTGGCACACACGGGTTCGATCCGGTGCCGGAGGCGCTGCCGGAGGCGGGGCGGTGGTATCTGCCGTGGCGGTATGGGCGGTGGCGGTAGTTTTGGTTCGTGAAACGCCGTTCGGCCACAGAACTTCCCACCACCACGGAACTTCCCCGGACTTGATCCGGGGCACATTGCACCCTCCCGTCCGAGTGGAACGATCCGTGGGCCCCGGGTCTTCGCCCGGGGAGTTCGGTGATTGGGGGAAATCCAGTGGTAGGTGACGCGTTCGGTACGTGAGACCATCGGTGCACAACCCAAGTGCCTCCAACATAGCCGCAAATGCTGGCAAACTTCACAAAGCGTGATAGACAACGCCCCCTGTGCGTTTTGCACAGTTTCAAAACCCCTTTCTCTTGGAGAGATCAAAATGTCGATCAAGGTGACGTTCCCAGATGGTGCAGTACGCGAGTTTCCGCGCGGCACCACCGGGACTACCGTGGTCGAGGATATCTCCAAGTCGCTGGCCAAGAAGACCGTGGCCATGCGCTGGAACGGCGTCCTGTCGGACCTTTCCGATGCGCTTGAAGAAGACGGCAAGATCGAGTTCGTAACGCGCGACCAGCCGGCCGCGCTCGAACTCATCCGCCACGATGCCGCGCACGTCCTCGCCGAGGCCGTGCAGGAACTGTGGCCGTCGACGCAAGTGACCATCGGCCCGGTGATCGAGAACGGCTTCTACTACGATTTCGCGCGTGACGTGCCGTTCGGCGAGGACGACCTGCGCGCCATCGAGAAGAAGATGAGCGAGATCATCGAGCGCGGCGCCGCCTTCACCAAGGAAATCTGGACGCGCGACGAGGCCAAGAAGGTCTTTGCCGCCAAGGGCGAGAACTTCAAGGTCGAACTCGTCGACGCCATCCCGGCCGACCAGAACATCAAGATCTACAAGCAAGGCCAGTGGTTCGACCTCTGCCGTGGTCCGCACATGCGCACCACCAAGGATGTCGGCCAGGCGTTCAAGCTGACCAAGGTGGCCGGCGCCTATTGGCGCGGCGACAGCAATAATCCGGTGCTCTCGCGTATCTACGGCACTGCCTTCGCGACCAAGGAGGAGCTCGACGCCTATCTCCACATGATGGAAGAGGCCGAAAAGCGCGACCATCGCAAGCTGGGCCGCGAACTCGATCTCTTCCATTTGCAGGAAGAAGCGCAGGGCTCGGTGTTCTGGCACCCCAAGGGCTTCACCATCTACAACCAGATGGAGGCCTATATCCGCCGGCGCCTCAACGGCTCGGGCTATGTGGAAGTGAAAACCCCGCAGCTCATGTCGTCCAAGTTCTGGGAGGCTTCGGGCCACTGGGGCAAGTACCGCGAGAACATGTTCGTGGTGCCTGACGAAGTGCCGGGGACCGAGGAAGAAGGTCCGGTGCTTTCGGGCAAGTCCGATCTCATGGCTTTGAAGCCCATGAACTGCCCGGCGCATATCCAGATCTTCAACCAGGGCATCAAGTCGTATCGCGACCTGCCGATCCGCATGGCCGAATTCGGCTGCTGCCACCGCAACGAGGCCCACGGCGCGCTCCATGGCCTGATGCGCGTGCGGCAGATGACCCAGGACGACGCGCATATCTTCTGCCGCGAAGACCAGATCCAGGCCGAGACCGAGCATTTCGTGCATCTGCTCTATTCGGTCTACAAGGACATGGGTTTCGACCAGATCGTCATCAAGCTCGCCACGCGCCCCGAAAAGTTCGGCGGTACGATCGAGCGCTGGGATGCGGCCGAGAAGGCGCTGGGCGATGCCCTGCGCGCCACGGGCTATGACTTCGAGATCGCCGAAGGCGAGGGCGCTTTCTATGCGCCCAAGCTGGAATTCCACCTTAAGGACGCCATCGGTCGTTCCTGGCAGTGTGGCACCCTGCAGCTCGACTATGTGCTGCCGGAGCGCCTCGATGCCTCCTACGTGGCAGAGGACGGCTCGCGCCAGCGTCCGGTGATGCTCCATCGCGCCATTCTCGGCTCGCTGGAGCGCTTCATCGGCATGATGCTGGAAAGCTACGCAGGCAAGCTTCCGACCTGGCTAGCGCCGACCCAGGTGGTCGTGGCCACGATCGTGTCGGAAGCGGACGAGTATGCTGCCAAGCTGGTGAAGCAGCTCAAGGCAGCCGGCATTCGCGCCGAGCTCGATACACGCAACGAGAAGATCAACTACAAGGTCCGCGAGCACTCGATGCAGAAGGTGCCGCTGATGTTCGTGGTCGGCAAGCGCGAAGCGGAGGAGGGTACTGTGTCCGTCCGCCGTCTCGGCACCGAAGGCCAGAACGTGGTGCCGTCGATGGATGCCATCGTCGAGCTGATGGCCGAGGTGCAGCCGCCGGACCTGAAGCGCGCCGCTGCCTGATCCAGGCGCCAACGCAAAGAACAAGGCCCGCTCCTGAGGAGCGGGCCTTTCTGTTTTGGGGCTGCCGAAGCTTACTGAGCCGTGGCGTCGACCGTCACCTGGCTCGAGAGAGCCATCGGATTGGCCTGGAGCGCGGTGAGTTCAGGCAGGCCGAGGCCGGCTTCGTTCTTGGCAGCTGCCGAGATCGAGAGGGACTTGGCCTGGCCGGTGATGAAGGTTGCCAGCGCGGCCGAGAGCTTCTGGGCTTCGGGCGTGCCGCCGAGAAGGGCGAGGGCCGTGCCGCCGGCGACGCCGGAGAGGGCGTTGCGGACCTGTTCGACCGACTGGCCCTGTTCCTTGGCCATGCTCTGGAACACAATGTCGGCGAGACCGGCGTCGGTCACGTTGATCTTGAGGTCCTTGGCGGTGAGCCCCATCGCGGCCATCAGGGCCGCGTTGTTGTCCAGCGAGAAGATATCGGGCGTGGCATTGCCCAGCGTGCCGGCGAGGGCGAGCGCGCCCAGGTTCGCGCCGTTGATGGCGAAGGTCTTCACCGCGATGGTGTTCGAGCCTTCGTCCCAGGCGGCGGCGAGGTCGTAGCCGGCTTCGATCTTGTCAATGCCGAGCGCCAGGAGCTGCTTGACCGAATCTTCCTCGGAATCCGCCGGGAGGCCGATCACGATGTTCTTGGCCGACGAGGCGATGTCGGCCGGCACGCCGTTGACGTAGTTGGCCAGCGTCAGGTCGAAATCGCCGATCGAAGCCTTGATGCGCTGGCCATCGGATTCCTCATCGGGAACGTCCATGTCGAGACCCGAGAACGAGAAACCGCCGAAGGACGGGATCAGGCGGCGGCCATTGGTTTCGAACCAGGCGTCGTCCACCTGGCCGTCGGCCTCCTGCAGGGCATTGATGGCCGAGGAGAAGTCGAAGCTCTTGAACACGAACTTGCCGAGGTTGAGATAGCCATCGCCCTCGACATTGATCTTGATGTCGCTGGCCGAAATCTCGGGATAGGTGTTCTTGGCAAAGCCGCCGATAGCCATCGGGCCGACGGCGACGGTCACCGGCTTGCCTTCCTCCGAAGTGCCGGTGCAATCGAGGCCAGCGAAGTCGATCGGGGTGGATTCGAAGGCGCTGAAGAGGTCGGCATAGAAGGTGACGAGCGTGGCGATCTGCTCGGGCTTGAGTTCGGAATCGCCGCTGGCCTCGAGGGACTGGGCCATGGTCATCAGCTCGCCGAAGGACGTCTTGAGCGGACGCGCCTTGAACTCGGCGGTGGTCACGGGGCCGATGGTGCAGTTGGCTTCAGGCCCGGTAAACGAGCCGCCTTCCATCTTGAAGTCCTTGTAGATGGTCTTGAGCGGCTGGTCCGGTGAGGCGCCGGGCACGAGGCCATAGAAGGCCAGCATGCCTGCGAGATCGAACAGGCCCGTCGACATCTTGCCGAGCGTGAACTTACCCTCCGGGCCCGCATCGGCGTCTGCGCCGCCCACGACGGCCGAGGCGGCCACGCCGTTGGTGACGTCGGTCAGCGCGATATCGCGATAGGTCAGTGTGCCCTGCTGCTGCTTGCCGCCTTCGGCCGGCACCGCATAGGTGACGGTGATTTCGGGAATGGTGATCGACTTGGCGGTCAACCCGGCCAGTTCGGCCGCGTGTTCGACCAGGCCGCCCGTCAGGATCGAGCGGATGGTTTCTTCATCGATGTTGGAATCGACTGCCTGGATGGTGGGGATGGAGACCGAGTAGTTGAACTCGGGCGCCGCCGCTTCGGTGGTCGGCTGAGCCGGGCTTTCGACGCGCGGTGCGCCTTCACGCGTGCGCGGAGCATCCTGGGCCTGGGCAATCGTGGGCAAGGCGACGCTCATCAATGCGCCCAGGGCAATGCTCTCCAGGCTCACGCGGAGCGCACTCTTGGTCAACTGCATGGCATATTTCTCCATTCGCCAGAATTGGGGGCAATCTGTGCCACCGGAGCTTTGTCTTCAATAGGCAAAGCTAATGTGACGTGTTCGGCCTAAGGGTTGAAACCGAAAAAAATCGGGCAGGTTGCACAAATGGTTTCCGCAAGCTTGAAGCAAAACGGAAACTGCCGCCATGACTGGGGTCATGGCGGCAGTCCGCCCCCCGATATTCGCATCAGCGTCAGCTCAAGCGGTAAGCAAGACCCTCAGCAGCGCCGCTGGTGATCTGACGGCGTGATGCGAAGCCGGTTGGGGTCGTGCCGGTGCCACGGGGATTGGGGCGGAGTCACCGGCAGGGATATCGCAGCCCATCACGGGCCAGGAACGTGCCCGTTTGCGGATCGAAGCTGCGATATTTTGCGAAACAATACTGGAGCCAGCGATCGCGCTCGTTCTTCTTGGCGCGGCCCTGCTCGGCGGCGCCCGCGATGATCGCGCCGATGGCGAGGCCGACGATGCCTACGCCGATCGCGGCTCCTAAATCGTCGTCCTTCTTGGCCTCTTCGGGCCGAAAAAAGCGCTCGCAACTATCGCGCTCGTAGCGGTCCCGGACATGCCGGCAGTCGCGGAACGAATACGCGACCCATCGATCGTCCGACGAATACCACTCGGCTGCGGCAGCGGGGATGACGCTGGTGGCGATGAGCGCGAGCGTCGCGACGAAAACGGGGAGTTTCGTGGCCATCTTGCTTGCTCCAGGGGCGGTCAGAACCGGTAGCTGAGACCGGCCTTGATCGCGTGATTGACGAAGCTGTCGGTGCGCTTGATGCCGCCGGCGAGCGTGGACTCGACGTTGTCGTAGCGCGACTGCGTGTATTCGAGGCGCGTGGTGAGGCCGTTGCGGAAGAGGTATTCGATGCCGGCGCCATAGGTGAAGCCGCCTGCCCAGCGGGGATCGGATACCACGTTGCCCTTGGGATCGAGCCGGGCCCAGCCATAGCCGGCGGTGCCGTAGAGCAGCATGGAGTCGAACGAGACGCCGGCGCGCAGCTTGGCGGCACCCGACCAGGTCTGGGCGAGGGAAGCGTTGCCGGTGAGGCTGTATTCCTTGCCGCTCGTATAGGTGCCTTCGAGTTCGGCGCCGACCACGGTCGGACCGAGCGAGGTGGTGTAGCCGATCATCGCGCCACCCAGGAGATTGTTCCCGGCGAAGACGTTGGGCACTTCCTTGGTGCTGACGCCGCCGACCACGCCGGCATAGAAGCCGGACCAAGAGGCGGAGTCGCCGTAATAGGGTGCGAAGCGGTCTTGCGCCGACGCCGCGGCAGTGCCGAGCGCGGACACGAAAACGGCGCCCAGCAAGAGGCGCGGGAGGAAATTGGGCATAACTCAATACTCCGAAGCGAGAAGGGAGGCTCGCCGCTGCAATGCAGCGATCTGACTTCACCCATTTTGGAGACTCACATTGCGAGAGCATTGCGAGAGAACGGTTTTTTGAGGCGAGCGCGGCGGACTGGCGCTCGCCTGGAGCTCAGGCGTCTGCCGAGCGGGGCAATGCCAGACGGAAGGCAGCGCCGCCCTCCGGGCTGTCGTTGACCGAGAGGTGCCCGTTGTGGCGGTGGGCGATGTCCCGGGCGAGATTGAGCCCAAGGCCATGGCCGGCGGTCATCGGGCGAAGGCGGTAGAAGGGCTCGAAGATGCGGTCGCGATCCTCCGGCGGAATGCCGGGGCCGGCATCCGCAACCTCGATCGTGCCATTGCGCTCGACATAGACCGAGATGGTGCCGGTATTGCCGCCATGAGCGATGGCATTCTGCACCAGATTGCTCAGCGCACGCTCGAGCGCGGTCCAGTCACCCAGCACGAGCACACGGCGCTGGTCGGCATCGAAGCTGATCTTGTAGCCGGCGGCAATGGCGATCGGGGCGAGGTCGGCAACCACGTTGCCGGCGAGTTCCACCAGATCAACCTCCTTGAGGTCGGGGCGCTGGTGCTGGAACCGCTGGTGGTCCAGCAATTGCTCGGCGAGCCCGCCAAGGCGCGAGACGTCGGCGATGAGTCGCCCCTTGTCCTGGCTTTCGGGCAGGGCGTCGATACGCGTCTGCAGGATGGCGATGGGCGTCTTGAGCTCGTGGGCGGCGTCGGCCAGGAAGCGCTTGTGGCGTTCGTAGCCTTCGTCGAGCCGCACGAGAGCATCATTGACGGCGGCAACGAGCGATTTCACCTCCCAGGGGATGCGATCCACCGAGAGGCGCATGCCGCGCTGGTCGAAGTCGATCTTGGCAGCGTCCGTTTCCGCCGATGTCACGCCGCGCAGCGACTTGCGCACGATGAGTGGGATGGCGATGCCGGTCACGAGGGCGAGAAGCGCGGTGATCGGCAGGAAAAGGATGAGCGAGACGATCACGACCGCCAGGAGAGCAGAGACGGAGGCATTGGTGCCGACGACGATGAAGACCTGGCCGGCGCGGGTATCGCGTTTGCGGACGTTGACCTGCTCGGGCTGGTCTTCCTTGATGCGCACCTGCGCATAGTCGGCTGTGCCGAGGCTCTTGACCAGCGGCATGAACATTTCGGGCGGCGTACCCTCGCCAACCGTCTGGCCCTGGCTGTCGCGTGCCACGAACCAGAATTCGTTGGTGCGCACCCATTCCATGCCCGGCGTGTCTTCTAGGATCAGTTTGCCGGTGGCATCGTGGACGAGAGATTCGGCGATGTGGTCGATCATGCTGTCGTCGACGAGGTCGGCCTTGCCGCCCAGCGACATGATGAAAAGCCAGATGGCGACGGTGAAGACGACGAAGGTCAGGCCGTGCAAAAGCATCAAACGCCAGACGAGCCGGCGCTTGAGGGAGTTGGGCTTGCGCCACTGGTAGTTTCGCAGTCCGTTCCAGAACCGGTGCCAGAGCTTCATCGCGCCTGCTTCATGAGATAGCCGACCCCGCGAATCGTGTGGATTTCGACGGTCGCGCCGGCATCGGCCAGCTTGCGGCGGAGACGGGAGACGTGCGCGTCGAGGGCATTGGACTGGATTTCGTCATCGAACCCGTAGACGGCCTCCTCCAGCGAGGTGCGCAACACTGTACGTCCGGTGCGCTGCACCAGCGTTTCGAGCACCAGCAATTCGCGGCGGGGGAGGTCGACCGGGTTGTCCTGGATGCTGACGTGGCGATTGGCAAAATCGTAGGTGAGGTTGCCGACGCGCCCGACATTGACCGCGATCTGGGCTGGACGGCGCATGACGGCGCGCAGGCGGGCTAGCAACTCCTCGACGGCAAACGGCTTTGGCAGGTAGTCGTCGGCACCCTGGTCGAGGCCGGTTATGCGATCGACGAGCGAACCGCGGGCCGTGAGCACGATGATCGGCGCACCCGGCACCTGCTGGCGGATGAGCGGGATCAGGTCGATGCCGTCGCCGTCCGGCAGGTTGCGATCGAGCAGGAAGGCGGCGTGGACGCGGTTGGGGATGGCCTCCTCGGCGAAGGCGAGGTTGGGCGCATGGTCGATGACCATGTCATATTTGAGCAAAGCAGCGCTGAGGGCGGAGGCCATTTCGGCCTCGTCCTCGACAAGCAATAGACGCATAGACGTGACCCCTGAGGTTGGGGCCAGAATAGCGCGCGACGTTACGGCTAGATGACGTCAGTAGACCGACGTGAGGACTTCGATTTCGCGCGGCTGTCCTGGAACGACCTGGAAGGCGCGGTTGTAAACGGTGTCGCCGCGCTTGGCCAAGACGGTGTAGTCGCCTTCCTGCAGAACCGTTGCAGGAAAAGCGCCGATCTCCTGGAAGACGGTCTTGCCGTCAGCCGATTTGACGGTCCAGTCGACGTCCGCAATGGCTTCGCCGCCGGCTTCGGAAACGAGCTTGAGCGAGATCTGGCTGGCGCGGTGATAGAGCGTGGCTTCCGTCAACTGGCCGGGCTCGACCCGCAGGTCGGCGCGCACGATGGCATTCACGTCGCCGAAATAGGAAACGACGTGGTAGGTGCCGGCATTGAGCGTCACCGTGTCGTTCGCGGCCACGTTCTGGGCCACGAGGATGCGGTCGGCATCGCTGGTGCCGCCGGAGAAGATGTCGAAATGCTCGAGATTGAGGGGGATCGTCACGTCGCCCGTGATCGCGGAGTTGAGCCGTAGCGCGCCCGCATCGAGCACCATGGTCTTGTCGTTGTTGCCGGGGTTGACCGTGATCGTGTCGCTGGCCTGGGCGCGGCCATAGGCAACGTGGATCACGTACTGGCCCGGCGGCAGCGAGAGCGTGGCCTCGGAATCGTCGGACTTGGCGACCATGGCCAACTGCCCGTTATTGTCGGTCTTGGTCTCGAAGATGCGCCAGACGAGCCCCTCGGGAATCGTGTTGCCCTTTTCGGTCACGCGCGCACTGAGGTGCACTGGCTGCGGAGCCTGGGTAACGGCCCGGATGGCATCGGTCGCGGGCGTGTCGGCGGCAACGCCGGGGACTTCGCCCGGTTCGACCATTGCAGAGGGCTCGTTGGCCGGCGCTTCGGGAGTTGGGGCCTGATCCTGCGGCTCGCCGGACGCCCTGGCCTGCGCAGCATCGTGCTCGGCCCTGGGCCGCGGCTCGGGCGCTTCCTGGGATGCAGCGATTTGCGGCGCAAGCAAAGCGGCAAGGAGGCCGATAGCCATCACCCACGATCTACGTACCAAAGATAACCTCTTGCGGTCGCCCCGGCGGCCGAAATCGAACGAGAAAAAAGCTCTAGGCTTTGAATTGGGAAAAGCTGTGTCATAAGGACGGCACACTCGCAAGGACCTAGACCATGACCGCCAAAGCCGACGTGCTCGATTATCTGCTCACCCGCCGTTCCGTGGGGCAGGCTTTCCTCAAGGAGCCGGGGCCTTCGCCTGAAGAGCTGCGTCAAATTCTCACGATCGGCACGCGCGTTCCCGACCATGGCAAGCTGGCGCCCTGGCGGCTGGTCATCATCGAGGGTGATGATCGCATCCGCGCGGGCGAGAAACTGGCCGAGATCGCCAAGCGCAACAATTCCAATCTCGACGAAGCCGGCCTCGAGATCGAGCGGCGGCAATTCCTGCCAGCACCATTGACGATCGGTGTGCTGTCGGCGCCCAAGCCCAGCCCCAAGATTCCGCATTTTGAACAGCTGATCTCAGCGGGGAATGTCGCCTTCAACCTTGAGCATGCTGCTTTTGCGCTGGGCTATGCCGCCCAATGGGTCACGCGCTGGTTCAGCTACGACACCGAGGCCGCCGCCATGCTGGGTGCCAAGGAAGGCGAGCGCTTCGTCGGCTTCATCATGATCGGTACGCCCTCGACCATCATCGAGGATCGGCCGCGTCCGGCGCTCGAAGAGGTCGTGAGCCGCTGGCAGGGTTAAGCTGGTATTAACCTCTGTTGAGGTTTCATTAACCCTGTTTCGGGGGTGATGATTCCGTATGGGTGTTCAGCCGATCTCGGTGCCGCAGAGTCTGGCCTACGTTCTTAATTCCGCGGGGAACAAGAACGGGGTGGATTTCAATTATCTGCTGCAGACCGCCATGCGCGAAAGCAGTCTCGATCCGCAGGCCAAGGCGCGCTCCTCTTCGGCCGTAGGGCTGTTCCAGTTCCTCGAAGGCACCTGGCTGCAGGTGATGAAGCAGGAGGGCCCGCGCCTCGGCTACCAGAATTACTCGGACGCGATTACCGAAACTGCCGACGGCGATTTCGTGATTCGTGACCCGAAGCTCAAGGCGGAGGTTCTCAAGCTGCGAGAAGACCCGCAGATTGCCGCCGACCTCGCGGCGGCCTTCACCAAATCCAATGGCGACTATCTCAACCAGCGCTTCGGCCGCATGCCCAGCCCGGGTGAGCTCTATATCGCCCACTTCCTCGGGGCAAAGGGCGCCGAGAAGATGTTTACGGCGGGACTCCAGAACCCCGACCAGATCGCGGCCAAGCTCTTCCCGAAGCAGGCCAATGCCAATCCTGCGATCTTCTACGCCGACGGCCAGCCCCGCACGATCCGCCAGGTCTACAAGGCCCTGGTGGCGAAGCATGCCATAACGCCCGACACGCCTGCGCCCGCCTTTGCCGCGCAGCAGCTGGCTCAGCAACAGGCGCCGCAGCCGGTCATCCCATCCCGGTTCGGTCCGCAGGACATGTCGTTCGTTTCGCTCTTTTCGACGGAAGCGGCCGGTCCGGTTGGTTCGCCTGTCGAACCGACGGAGGCTGCGACGGGCGCAGCCTTCTTCACCCAGCTCTATGGTCAATAGATCGCCAACGAACGTGGTGAACCGTTCCTTAAGCCTTGCGGCCTAATGTTGCCCGGTTAGTTCCGGGGGCATCGGATGGTTGCGTATCACGAGTTCGTCGCGCTCACCCAGTCGGGAAACAGCGAAGATCGGGGTAGGGCCGCTCACATGGCGACCCTGGCTTATCTCGCCCATACCGGCCCCGCCGACGAGCACGCCGCCCTCTACGCCGCGCTGATCGGCTTTCTCGAAGATCCGTCCGTCAAGGTACGCGCTGCGCTCGCCTATGGCTTGCTGCACGCTGTCGAAGCACCACGGCCGATACTCCTGGCGCTGTTGCAGGATGCCGGCGTCATCTCTCGCGCAGTGGCGCAGTATTCGCCGGCACTCATCGACGCCGACCTCATCGGCCTGGCGCGCAACGGCGATGTCACGATGCTGCTGGCGCTCGCTGAGCGGACCAATATCAGCACGCGCATAGCCGAAGCCGTAATCGCGCGCGGAGAGACCGGCGTTACCCTCAAGCTGCTGGCGCGCCGCGACATTACATACGGTGCCGAAACCCTGGTTCTGCTCGCTCAGAGCCATGGCGATGACGCCCGGCTACGTGGCGCCCTTTTGGCTCGTCGCGAACTGCCGCCATCTGCGCGCTTGCAGCTGGTGGAAGCCGTCAGTCGCGCACTGCGAGGGACGCGTATCGTCAAGGGCGCTGTTGCTGCGCGACGCCTCGATAGCCTGATGCGCAACGTCACCGACACCGCGCTCAGTGCCATCGGCGAACGTGAGGCCGAACGAGCGGCCCCGCGCTACGCCGCCGAAATGGTCGGTACCGACCGCGTGAATACGCGTTTGTTGCTGCATGCGGTCGTCCATGGCCATGTGCTCTTCTTCGCCGATATCGTTGCCGAGTTGAGCGAGATTCCGCGCGAAAAAGTGTTCTCTATTCTCGAAAGCGGCGGACGTCCGGCGCTCAACGCGCTTTTCACCCGCTGCGGCCTTACCGAGTCCGTGCGCAATCTCGTCGCGCGCCTCGTCTTCCATGCTCGCAGCGCCGATCTCGCCGACGATGCCACCGCGCGCCACTTCGTTGTTACCGCGCTGACCGAAGAGCTCATCATCGAGCATGGCGGCCAGATTCCAGCCGAGCTTGAAGAGGCCTTCGCCTATCTGAGCGAACAGAATGTCATGCTGGCCCGCAGCGCTGCGCGTGGCGTCATGCCGGCCTTTGGCGGCGCGTCGCTGGCCCGCCTGCCGGCTCCTGAACTCGACGAGCCCGAGCGGCTCGCGCTACCGGCGGTCTAGCCATGCAGCATCTACTCGAAGTCCTGAACCGCCTGATCCTGCGCGCACCCGAGCCATTGCCTGAACCCGATCCCGAACCGACGACGGATTGGCTGTTGCTTTTCGCTCTGACGCTCGATGAGCGTCGTATCGCCGACGTGCGCGAGAAACGCCTGCCGCACTGATCAGTAGCGGAACTGCTCGGTCAGTACGCGTTCTTCCAGGCTATGGCCCGGATCGAACAGCAGCGTCACTTCGTTCGAGCGGTCTTCTCGAACGGTCACTTCGACCACGCTCTTGAACTCGACATTGTCGGCAACCGCGCTCACCGGTCGCTTCTGCGCCTCGCGGGTGCGGAAGGTCACTACGGCGGTATTGGGCAGGATTGCCCCCCGCCAGCGCCGCGGGCGGAAGGGGGAAATAGGGGTCAGCGCCAGAAGCGGCGCGCTGATCGGCAGGATAGGACCGTGCGCCGAAAGGTTGTAGGCCGTGGAGCCCGCCGGCGTCGACAACAGAACACCGTCGCAGATCAGCTCGTCGAGCCGCACGTGGCCATCCACATCGATCTCGATTTTCGCCGCCTGGAAACTCGAGCGGAACAGCGACACTTCGTTGAGCGCCAGCGCCGAATGCACCTTGCCGTCCATATCGCGCACGCTCATGGATAACGGGTAGATCTTGGTCGGCCGCGCCGCTTCCAGCCGCTCGCGCAGGTGATCGTTGCCGAACTCGTTCATCAGGAAGCCGACCGAACCGAAGTTCATCCCGTAGACTGGAATCGAGCGGCTCATCACCGAGTGCAGCGTCTGCAGCATGAGGCCATCGCCCCCGAGTGCTACCACGATCTCCGCGTGCGCCAGCCCGACATCGCCATAGCGATCGCGCAGCGCCGAAGTCGCCTTGTCGGCCTCCGGCGTGCCGCTGGAGACGAATGTCAGCTTGTCGCTACCAAAGCCCGCCACGATCCAGTCTCCCAAGCCTCATGGCGCCTGCCTATCATTTCGGCAGTGTCCATGCCAGCCGGTGTGGCCAAATGTAACGTCGGGGAAGGGTGGTGCCGGCAGCAGGGTTCGAACCCGCGACCCCCTGATTACAAATGATGCGGAATGCCGTAGAAATACTGGCGTTGTCAGGTCCATGTTGCATCCATGTCGCGTCAACGCAGCACGAAAGCCTCTGCTTCAGCCATTTCGGAGCCGTCGTCGTCACGCGGAAACAGGTGCCCGTAGCGGTCCATCGTCAGCGCGATCGTTGAGTGTCCAAGCCTGTCCTGCACGACTTTCGGGGGTAGGGCGAGGCCACCCTCTTCTTTGCGGTTGATGCACCAAGAGGCAAACCAGTGCCGAAGGCAGTGCATGCCGGTATACTTCGGCGCCAGGATCGGGTTGCCCTTCCTATCAAGCTTGCCCGTCTCGACCGTAACCCCCGCAGCGATCCACGCTGGGTGCAGTCCGCGCTTGAGGATGTTGCCAAGGGTCTCGACCTTTCCCTCTCCGTTAGGAAACACCAGGTCGAGCACCATTATGGGATTTCCCTGAGCATCGCGCTTCGCCGTCGCGCGCTTCGGGCATGCCAGCTTCCATTCGCGGAGCGCGTTCAGCACCATCGGTGACGCTGGCACCGTTCGCTCGCCAGAGATCGATTTCGGCGGCCCAATATGGTTGAAGCGATCTGCCCGCTGGCGCACATGGATCTCCCGTTTCTCGAAGTCCACGTCGATCCAGCGAAGTGCGCGCAGCTCCGATGCGCGCAATCCTGTGAAGATGGCGGTAATGAACAGTGACCTCCAGCGGCCGGTGAGGACGGATACCAGCGCCTTGATGTCCTCGCGAGAGGGTATGTCCACCCCGACCTTCAACCGGCCTTTTTGCCGCTTCTCCTGCCGGCTCTCGCCGGTTCGGCGCCGGCCACGCATCTCATGGACGGCGTTGCGGACGACAAGACCGCGTTCCTGGGCGTCCGCGAGCAATGTGCCCAGAGTGGTGAGCGTCCGCTTGGTCATGTCTGCCGAGCGGCCGGCGGCGCGCAGCTCATCAACAAAGGCGCGCAGGCGCGGGGCCGTAAGTGCATTCAAGCGAACTTGGCCGAGGATGGGAGTGATGTGGAGCCGTAGAGTGCGCTCGTAGTCCTCGAGACTCGACCGCTCGAGGCCGGCACTGGTCGACGCTGCAAGCCAGAGCTTACCCGCCTCCTGGACGGTGACGGTCGCGCTGTCCGGAACGTGGATGCCATCGCGTATCTCGACGGTGGCGTTGGCAGCAAAGAGATCGGCTTCCTTCTTGAGCTGGAAGGTTTTGAGCCGGCGCGCGCCAGAGGCATCTTTGTAGTCGACGACCCAGGCCGTCTTCTCGATGCCCTTTGATGTCCAGGTTCGCTTACGGACTGACATGCGGCGCACCTCCAGAAGAATCTTTTGTGAGGGGCAACTCAGCGTGGCGCCAGCGGCGCTTGCGGACGCTCATTTGGGCTCGTCCATACTATCGCCATCCGTCGGATCCGGGGCCAGTTTGCGTACGGCCCCAGATTGCTCAAGCTTCCGAAATGCTATGGCCATCGCTTCCCCCATGGCCTGAGCAATAACCTCGGTGACCTCTGATGGCCTGACATAGCCGTACGCGGCATCCATGTCGCCGTTGTGGGCAGCCAGCGTCTCGGCCGCGTCCCGCATGGCATCCTCCCGACCGAACGAGCCTTCGATGCGGGCCACGATTTCGGCATTCATAGAGCGCTTGTTTTCCGAGGCTGCGGCCTTGAGGCGGTCCCTCATGCCATCAGGCATGCGCACAATGAAGCGCTCCTGTTCCTCACTTGGATATTTTGTCATGCAATGATGCCAATTCGGAATTGATGCCGAGTTGACATTATTCTCGAACTACTCCAGCATCAATGATGCCAACTCGGAATCATGAACGGATGGTAAACATTGAAAACGACAGATGACGAAGCAACAGAGGCTTACAGCTTGAGGATACCTGCTCAGCTGCGAAACCGCATTCGCCACCGGGCGATCACAAACCGCCGATCACTCAATGCCGAAATGCTGGTGTTGATGGAAACGGCGCTCAGGATTTTGGAGGCCAAAGATGATGCCAGCGGAGCAGCCTAGCCCGTCCCCGCTTTCCAGATTCCCGGAAGGATTTTCCAGGCTTTTGGAAAGGACTTGGGTCAAAACGAAAGTGCCGAGGGCCAAACAGGGAGAAGCAGCGTGAGTTATCAGCAGAATTTTGTGGAGCGCCTTGAGCGCGCCGTTGAGCAATGCATCGAGGAAGCGAAGGGCGCGCACCGCGCTTTCCGTGCGGACTACACCAAGAGGGTGAAGGCTATCGAACTGATGGCCGAGCAATTCCGGGCAGGAGACTTCGACGCCGATCTCATGGAACGGGTCGGCATGCTGTTCGACGACGAAGACATGAAGGCGGACGCCTTCGCGGCAACTGACGTCGCGGTGGGGAAGATTGGCGTCGAGACGTGGCTGCTGAAAGCCGATGACTTGCTGGGCGATGTAATCGACATCGTGCGCACCCAGTGGGTGCCAGGCGCAGCTGAGGAGCTTCCTTGGTGACGATGTGCCTCGAAATTGCAGGGGGCCGGACGGCGCCAACCGTACCAGCCCCCAATTCGAACCGCCCTGGCAGGCGGCCCAATATCAACCCCACAGCAATGAGCTTGATGATGCATAGTCATAGCACCGAGCCGCCCCCGGCGGCAACCTGCCACCGCGAGGAGGCAGAAAACTACGACCGCGTTCTGGTCGACATGGATCGGGTCTGGCGCCTGATCGAATGCAGGGACAACATCCAGTTTATCTTGCAACGCAAATCGCCGGGGAGTGTGGTGGGAGTTCGGTGGCGCAACGTCCGCTACCATCGTACCCGCGACACCCTCTTCGAGGCTGCCACCAGGTCGGGAATCGATCTATCGGCAAAACAGGCGGCGACCATTCGCGCTCTTCCGGCCATCTGTGGCCAGGAGGTGCTGTGATGAACGCACCTGCTTGGGCAAAGCGCGGCGCGCGCTGCGCTTGCGCCTCTCGCGTCCGTAGCTGGACGAGTAATGAGGACCGGGCCCGCAAGATCGTCGGGCCGGCCCATGGCCAGGTGGTCACAATCCTGGACGTGCATCACCTGCCGCATGGCGTTTACCTGGAGCTGGCCGAGTGGCCGACTGTTGGGTTCAATGCTCTGGCCTTCCGCCCCGTCGTAGGGCGCACGCTGGCCCAGGACGTCGCGACGTTCAAGCATCACCTTGCCGGCCTGACCGTTCGGGAGGTGCAGCATGTCGGAAGCTGAGAGCCTGGGCTTGATCTGGGGCGCCGAAGCCATCGCAGCCTTTATCGGCCGGAGCAGGCGCCAGACATACGAGGCGCTTGAAAAGGGAGAGCTGCCGGCGCGCCGGGTGAACGGCCGCTGGGTAGCCTCTCGGAAGAAGCTGACGGCCTTCTTCGAACTCGAGGAGGTCGACGCATGAAGCGCGATGCCGGGCGCGCCGCCTATGTTGCGCCTGATTTTGGCGCGCTTGAGCGCAGTCAGGCGAAGGCGAACTTCACCAGCCGGAAACTCGACGTACTGAGTGCAGTCGCGCAAGACCCTCGCGTGTCGTCGGGGGAGTTCAGGGTTTTCTTTCTGCTCGTGCAGTACGCCAGATCAAGCGACGGCACCATGTATCCGGCGCAGGACCGCATCGCCCTCCAGATGGGGGCAAAAACACGATGGGTGCGTGCCTGTATCGATGGCTTGGTCAAGAAGGGGTGGCTCTCGAAGAGCCGCCCCAACCGACAGCGGACCAACATCTATCGTGTTGAGACGAGAAACGTGAACGCGATCATTGATCGCATCACGTCGCTGTTGGACCAGCGCGCAGAGACCATCAATGCGAAGTCTGACCGGCACAAAAATGTCAGTCAGGAACGGCCTGACAGGCACAATAGTGCCTCTCCCGAGAGGCATGATCGTGCCTCTAAACACCTGAGTAGAACACCTGAGTATATGGGTATGGATATTCCAGGTGCAGGAAATCGCGCGCAGCTATCAGTTGCCGCCGATGTTCCTCCAAGACCTGACAAAGGCCAATTTCGCCAACACCGAGCAGCAGGACTTGCACCTGGTCAAGCACCTGATCGGGCAATGGGCCAAGGCATTCGAAGCCGAGGCCACGCTCAAGATTTACGGGCGAGAGAAAGCCAGTTCGAACTATGTCGAGCACAATCTCGACGGCCTTCAGCGCGGTGACTTCAAGAGCCGCATCGAAGCCATGGCTCGTGGCATCCAGACGAGCCAGATCACCCGCATAGGCGAATGTGGCCCAAAACAACCCTACTGCCAGAAGCAGTAACCGCTTTCGCATCTACGTCCCTCCTTGCGAGATGCGGCGGACCATAGCACCGGAGATTTAGAAATGTCCGAAGTCGTAACCAAGCTTACGATCATGGCCGACGGCTCCCTTCGCGTGCTCGACGCGTTCGAAAAGGGGATGGAGGAGGCGGGGCGCGCGACAGACTACACGACTGGCGCAGTTGCGGACTTCGAGCGCCGGATGGCGCGCGCGGCCGAGCAGATCGCCAAGGGCAACGCTGTTACCACCCAGAGCATCGCGCGCAAGACGGCCGAGCAACGCGCCTATGAGCGTTGGTCCTCGACGGTGGATCGGACCACGGCCCTGCGCATCAAGCTTGAGCGCGAGGCCGCACAGGCAGCCGTGGCAGCGAGCAATGCGGTCACCCTTGGCTACGCCTCGCAGGAGCAGGCTCTTGCCACCCTCACGGCGCTAGAGCAGCGGCACGCAGCGGCCCTCGCGGCATCAGTAGGCGACACCCGGCAGATCGCTGGTGCTCTAGGCGCGCAAGCCGCTGCCGCCGATGGCGCGGCGCTTTCCATGAGGCGGCTGGCGGCATCCAATGACAACGCCAGTTGGCAGCGCCGAAATCTCGCCTTCCAGCTTATGGACGTGAGCCAGATGCTCGCGCTCGGCCAGGCGCCAATGATGACGCTCCTCCAGCAAGGTCCGCAGATCGCGCAAATCTACTCGATGGAAGAGGGTGGCGTTGGCCGCGCGCTCAAGGAAAGCGCGTCTATGGCGCTAGGCCTGGTGCGTGCCGCATGGCCGGTCGTGCTGGTGGTCGGTGCGATTTCGGCGGCCTTCGCCGGGCTCACCTATGAGATCAACAAGACGGCGAAGCATTCCGTCGGCCTCATGGACACGATCAAGGCGACATTCCAGGTGATCGGTGAGGGTGCCATGACCGTCGCCAAGCCGGCGCTGGATTACTTCGGTGGGCTCTGGGATGCCGTCTGGCTCCGCGTCGTTGCCGGAACGAAGGCCTTCATCAACTGGAACACGGCTCAGTTCCTGATCATGGTTGACGCCATCGGCACCGCCGTCCAGTCGATCCCTGACGCTTTCATTCAAGCGGGCGAGGCCGCCGCGAATGGTTTCCTGGGCGCTATCGAGTGGATGGTCAATCAGGCCCTTAAGGCAATTCAGAGCGTCCTTAACGGGGCGAACGACTTCATTAATTCGTTCGGGCTTGGGGCTGTTCGCGAGCAGCTTGGGCTCGGTACAGGTGCGGCCGTTGTCTACGACGAGAACAAACCTTTCGCGCTCGACCGTTACAATTTTGGCGGCGAGGATGCCGGAAAGCGCAACGCCCAGCGTGAGAGCGACCGCCAGAAGCGCGCCATTGACTACCTCACCCGTGACTATGCCGGCGAGTTCTTCGGCGCCGTGGCCAGCAAGGCCGAGGCCAACGCCATTGCCGCTGACAAGGCACTGCAGAAGGCAGCCAAGGCCGCCGAGAAAGAGGCCGAGCGCCAGCGCAGGGCCTACGAATCCCTGACGCGCAGCGCGACCCAGTTCATTGCCGATCAGGAGCGCCAGGCACAGGCCCTTGGCATGACCGCGCTTGAAGCGGACAAGCTCCGGTTCAGCCAGGAGCTGCTGAACAAGGCGGCGAACGACAATATTGCGCTGACGCCAAGAATGCGCGACGAGCTGCTGGGGCTGGCCGATCAGATGGCCGTGGCCCAGGAGCGCACGCGCCAGCTCACCGAGGCCTACAATTTCGGCAAGTCGACGCTCGGGAGCTTCTTTAGCGACTTCAAGCGCGAGCTGATGAACGGCACTTCGCTGTGGGATGCCTTCGCGCAGGCCGGCGCCAACGCTCTCAATTCCATCGCCGACAAGGCCCTATCGATGGCTGCCGATGGCATCTTCGATATGATCTTCCGGGCCTTCACCAGCAGCTTCGGCGGCGGTGGGTTCGGCTCTCTGGGCAACGGCATAGGTGGTGGCGCCAGCTTCGGGGGCGTGCTGTCGTTCCTCGCCTCGGCGAAGGGCAACGCGTTCAGCAATGCACCTGGGCTCAGCGCCTATTCCAGCACGATCGTGACCCGCCCGACGGTGTTCCCGTTTGCTCGCGGCGCCGGTCTCATGGGTGAGGCTGGACCGGAAGCTATCATGCCGCTCAAGCGTACCGCATCGGGCGCGCTCGGTGTGCAGGTCGCTAACCAGAACCAGAGCAATGACAACGCGCCGCTGATCCAGATCATCGACCAGCGTGCGGGAGATGCAGCGATCAAGGCCGAACGAACTACCGGCCCGAATGGAGAGAAAGCGGTGCGATTGATCGTCCGGGACGAAGTGCAGGAGGCCCGCCGTCGAGGCGCGCCGGGGTGGCGTTGACCATGCCTGTCGATCTGCCCGCATACGCCTTCACCGAGATCGGGGCCTCTCCTGATCTCGGCATCGCCTACGCCCGCTCGGAAGGTGGCTTGGTGATCACCTCGCGCAGCGCCGATCCCTATTGGCGCGGGCCAATGACCACCCGGCCGCTTCAACCCCTCGGGCTGCGCAACGAGCATGCCGACTTCCGCGCGTTCCTGTCGACCTGCGTGGACCAAAACCTTCGCGTCGACTTCGTGCACCCAATCCATCGGCTGCCTCACGGCTATACCGATGCCACCTGGCCAATGGCCGGCAATGCGGAGCTGGTATCGGTGCCGAACCTCCGCACCATCGTGTTGCGCGATCTGGTGGAGGGCATGACGCTCCAGCGCGGTGACCGGCTTTCCATCGTCCAGGGCGATATTGTCTGCCATCGCTGGATAGCGGCGGACCTGACGGTGACGAGCGCCATCACCCAGGCCGTTGAAGTGACGCCGCGCCTCCCGATTGGCGTGGTGGCGGCGGGCGCCACGGTGCTGCTCAAGAACCCGAAGATGCGCTTCATGATCGTGCCCGGCACCTGGGATGACAAGGAAGTGGCCGAAGCCTCGCCGATCTCGTTCGAGATCATGGAGGCGTTGCGGTGAAGATGTTCGCCCCTGAAACGGCAGCGCGGTTTGCTGCCGGCGAGGTTGACGGCATCGACGCCCTGACGCTGGTTTTTGACAGTGGCATCGTCAATGTCGCGATCGGCGTGCGCGGGCAGTTCACCTGGGATGACCCCACCATCGGCGAACAGACCTTCTATGGCGGCGGCGCGCTGACTGCCCTCGATGTGCCTGAGAATGCCCTTGGACCGGAAAGCCGGGCGATCACTGCGCGGCTCTTCGAAACCTATATGGTCGAAGGCAGCGACATTCCGGTCAACGTCTTCGACGATGGCGTGCGCGCCACGATCGATGAAGAGCAATGGGAAGGCCGCACCGCGATCCTCTCCATCTTTTGGCTCTCAAAGGACGGCGTGCCCATCGAGCGCGAGCAGGTCGCTGTTCGGCAGATTGATGCCATGCCGCTCGATTGGGACGAGGAGGGCAATCCGGTGCGCTCGCTGATCCTTGAAGAGCCAGACATTGCCCAGCGTGAGATCGAGGGCAAGACCAGCAACGCCGAGTTTCAGGCGCTGATCGACCCGACCGACAGGGCTTTCGAGCATGTCGGCACGACCAAGAACCAGAAGATCAATTTCGGCAAACGGCCCGAGGAGACGGTCATCTAGCCCGGCCAAATAGGGCCTTCGAGCAAAATGGCTGCCATGTTGTAAAAAAGCAGCCCAATACCAGCGACGGCGAACCCAACGCAAATCACCAAGACGACGGTCCAGACGGTATAAAGTGTCGTGAGCGAGAACTTCTTCTCCTCAAGCTGCAGTCGCTCCAGCTCGGCGAGGAATTTCTTTGCCGGCAATGATTGCCTCAACAGGGCAGCTTGGGGTGCAAACTGCCGTGCCACACTCACCATCTTGTAGACCTCATAGCCAATGAAAGCGAGGAGCGAGGCGCCCAGGAGGATCGCGATCGCTGCGGTCGCATGCTTCGAAAGGTGTGGCGCCACGAACGCCCAGATGGAAAACGCCCCGACATAGCCGGCCACCACGATCACGTTCGTGTACGCCGCAGCGCGGTCGAACTGTGCAGAACCGATTTCGATTATCGCCTGTTGCGCTCTCGCAGCCAAAGCGACCTCAGCGGGGTCGACGGCTCGCATTGCCGCTTCCCCAATGATCCTTCCAATATCTGGCTTTTCACTCATGATCGCGCCCCCACGCCTCATCCAGCCGAACTTGTTCTGCCTAGCGCCATTAGCTCTACGGCTGCTCCGGGTAAGCCGATGGCGACTTCTCAGAGCTTGTCGCAGGTTTAGGTAGGAGTCGACCCCTTGCCCACACTACCGACCTTTAAAACCCCGCTGGTGCGCCGGCAGGGCTGGGAAAACGCATTCGTCGAAACGGTCGAGCACCACATGGCGCAGCCGTTCGCCTGGGGCGTCTCCGACTGCCTGATCGTCCCTGCCGACCTCTGCAAGGCCATGTGCGGACGCAACCCGCTGCCGTCGCGCCTGCGCCGCTATCGCACCGAGCGTGGCGCCATGAAGCTCATGCTCTCGCTTGGCTTCCACGATGTTGAGGAAGCTCTGGCTGCCACCTTCCCTCCTGTCGCGCCGCTGCTGGCGCGCCGCGGCGATTGCGGGGTTTACGAGCAGACCATCGAGGGCAAGTCCTGGCTCTCGACGCTCATCGTTCTCGGCGATGGTTCCGCCCTCGGCAAAGGCCCGAGCGGTCCCGTGCGTGTGCCGGTTCATCGCCTCAAGTCCACCTTCGCCATAGGAGCCCGGTGAATGGCCTTCGTCGCCCCGCTTCTGGGGAATATCGCCCTCAACCTCGCCATCGGCGTCGGCGCGTCTCTGCTTGCCAGTGCGCTCAGCCCGCAACAGAAGAACACGCCTCAGACGCTCTCCACCTCTAAGGGCTTTTCCTTCGAGATGCAGGTAGGCGAGGGCGCTCCGGTCTCTGCTGTTGTCGGCCTCGGCCGCGCGCGTGGCCAACTCGTCTATGTCAACGAATACGGCATCGACAACGAATACCTGCAGTTCGTTATCAAGGTCGGCCACGGCTGGCACGAAGGCCTCGAAACGCTTCTCATCGACGAAAAGCCGATGACGCTGGTCGGCTCGAACGCTGATCCGCGCGGCCGGTCGGTGGCGCAGTTCACGCGAGGTGGCGTGCCTTATATGTGGGTGAAGGCCTACAATGGCGCCCCCGGCCAGGCGGCCGACCCCGAGCTGATCGCGCGCGCCAATCCTGCCGGCCGCTGGACTGCCGCCCACAAGATGACGGGCTGCGCCTACCTCATCATCACCTTCCGCTACGATCCAGACTTCTACGGTTCGACGCTGCCGCTTTCCGGCTCGGTCTGGCGCGGGCTTCGCCTCTTCGACTGGCGCCAGCCCGGTGCGGTCTGGGGCGACCCGTCCACCTATGTGTGGTCTCGAAACCCGGCCGTCATCCGCTACAACTATCGGCGCGGCATCTTCGTCAACGGCGTCAAGGTGCTGGGGCAGGGGTTCTCGGCTTTCGCCAACGACCTGGCCGGTTACACGGCGGCGGCGAATCTCTGCGACGAGGACATCTACGAGCCCGTCACCAATACGACCTTCAAACGCTACGAGTTTGGGCGTGAGATCGGCGACGACGAAGAGAAGCTATCGGTTCTCACCGAACTGGATGCCGCCTATTGCGGCTCGAGCTTCAAACGCGGTGGCGCCGACGTGCCGCTGCCGGCCCAGCAACTGGTTTCGGTCATGACATTGACCAACGGCGACCGGCTGCGTGGCCATCCGGTGCGTGCCGACCGCAAGGGCACCGTCAGCAGCAAGAAGACCATGTGGCATGGCCAGTTCGTCTCGGCCGATGTCGCCTGGGGACTGGCGCCGTTCACGCCGCGCATCAATACCGAGCTGGAGAGTGTCCTGGGCGGGCGTCGGGCGATAGCACTCGATCAGCCCTTCGAATACCTCCAGACCCGGGCGCAGGCCCGTGCCGAGATCGCCCTTCGCCGCCAGTTCTATCCCGGCACGCGCGTCGAAACCTTCACCCCGAAGGCATTCGCGCTTGAGCCCGGCGACTGCATCACGCGCGTCTGCGAGTGGGGCAGCGTGCTGATGGTGGTCGAAAAGGTCGAGCCGATCGAGCATCGCCTCGGCGTCACCGTCACGCTGTCCGAATGGAGCAACACGATTGTTCCCGCCAGCGGCGACAGCTTCGTGACCCTGCCGACTGAGCCCGGCGCCGGCCCGGCCAACCCGGATCGCACCATCGCGGTCTCGGGCCTGTCGGTTTTGCCGTTCCAGCGCGAGGGCGGTGGCGCGGTGCATCCCTTCGCCCGGGCGACATGGACCCAGATCACCGACCCCAATATCGACCAGGTGATGATCCGGCTATGGCCGGCCGCCGGAAGCGAGGCCAACGACAAGCAGGACTTCTTTGCCAGCGCTCGGCTCTCCAGCACCTTGCTGCTCGGGCCGCTCCAGGCGGAAACCGACTATACCGGCTACGCAATCCCGATCCGCAGCGACGGCCGCGTCACGGTCAAGACCAACCTCTTCACCTTCACCTCCGGCAGCGAGACCGTACCAGCCGAGGTGCCTGACGGTTCGGTGGGCCTCGAAAAGCTCAATGACGAGCTCAAGAATGCCCACGGCCTCGTCACCCGCGAGGATCTTCTTGGCTCCGTTCCCGACCGCCTGGCGCAGCTCGAACAGGATCAGTTCAACCTGGCCAATGGCCTTGGCGACGTCAGCGACACCAGCAAGCGCGATGTGCGCGTGCTCAAGGCACAGAGCGGCAGCAACGCCGCTGCCGTCATCGAGGAACGCAAGGCGCGCGTCGAGGCCGACGTCGCCAATGCTACGTTGATCCAGGAGACGATCGCCAAGCTTGGCACCGCCGTCTCCGATGCCTTTATACGTTTCGACGTGCTTGCCTCGGACAACCTGACCTATGCCGACATCGCGGTGATGGGGCGGATCGGTGAAGGCGGCGACCTCATCGAGAGCGGCATTCGCATCCATCTCGAAATCGTCGGCGGGGTGCTCACATCCCAGATCGCGCTATTGGCCCAGAAGCTGGTCATCACCGATGGTGTTCACACGTCCGAGGCGTTCACCTTCGACGCGGTGAACGGCCGGCTGGTGCTCAAGGAATTGGCCATGGAGCGCGCTACCTCTCTCGACCTCACCAGCCTCATCATTGATGGCGTCAATCCCGAAATCACCATCACCGGAGCCTGAGATTGCCTTTCATCTACATGGAAGACGGCGGGAAGTGCCTGCTGATCGGCGACGAAATGGCGATCTGGGACGAGCCGACAAGCGGCGACAAGTTCGCGCCGTACAAGCATCCCGAGCAGCACCTTAAGGCGGTCTACTTCCACTCGAAGAACGACTACTACGCCGAGGCGGCGGCCGCCTCGGTCCCAGTCACCCATTCTGCCTATCCGGCATCGGCGCCGTCGACCTGGGCCAACGATTTCTATGGACTGATCACCATCACGATCTATCCGGACACCTATACCGTGAGCCGGGTACTGCTGACCCACAATCTTGGCTATGTGCCGAAGTTCTTGATCGCCGACGAGAACTACAACGAGCTACCGGCGTCGGCGCCGATCCAGTACGCCAACAATGAACAGGGTGGCACCCGCTTCGTGCGGCACTACGCGACCACCACGCAGATCGTGCAGGTGGAGTATGTGGTCCCGGGGATCGGAGCGATGGCTTCGCTTTCAAAGACCTATCGCGTGGTCGTGTTTCGCAAGCCTCAGGCCGATCCCTCCAAGCCCGTGTTTCAAGCCAAGCGCGCCGGCAACGTCCTCATCGCCGGTCGCGGCAAGGTGGACTATTCCGAAAAGCACCTGCGGCTCGCTGAGACAGGCGAGACGGTTTTCCACATGCCGACCGAGCCCGTCTACGACATCAACAATGGGCAGGTCCGCTATGTGCGCTCGGGAGGCTTCTGGATCGAGAGCGTTACCGTGCGCGGCGCCACGGTTGTCCGCTATGGCGGGAGCCTGACCAGCGTCGACTACCTGAGCGTGGTGGCTTGAATGGCGACCCCCAGGTTCAGCTTCAAGGCGGGTCGCGTTCTCATGCAGGACGGCTCGCGTACGGTCCTCGATACCGCTGCCAAGAGCTTCAACGCCGTGCCGGGCGCGGTCATCACCATTGATCCCTTCACGCTGTCTTTCCCGGACTTCAACAGCAAGGGCTATCGCTACCTCTACGGTCGGCAACCCGGCATCGAGCCTTTCAACTACACCTATGAGATTTGCCGCACCTTGGCTCGCGTGAACCCCGAGGAAACCACGCTGCCAAACGTTGATCTGGGCGCACTGCCTGCGGGGACTGATTTCCTTGAGAGCCGCATCAAGCTGACCCGCACGCTATCCCCGGCGAAGACCTGGGGTTCAATCAGCCCGTCTCAGGCAGGTCTTTACGATTGGCCAAGCGAGATCATTCCGGGGCAATGGATGCAACTCCTCGGAAACTCAATGATCGCCGAGCGAGGGGACAATTGGGCGCGCCTCTTTGAGATCGTCATCATAGCCGGCCGTGCTGTTCTTCGGCGGCGTCAGACAGTCGGAACGCTTGGTTTCGAAACCGGGCAGATAGAGGCGAAGGAGAATTCGCACTCCGCCAACGCCTCGGACTCCCTCCGCGAGTCGAACGGCGGTCATTGCAGCTTCGTCAATTCCAACAACTACGCGTCGACCTATGCCGGCGTCCTCGAAATCACCCCCTGCTCATATCGGAGTGGCTCATGACCCGCATTCTCTCCGGCACCGCGGCGGTGCTGGCCGGCTCTCGCACTGTCGCCTTCACGGGAGACCCGCTCAGCGATGCCAACTGCCCGGTCGATGGCACGGTCGTCCTGGGTGGCGCGTCCTACTTCATCGCCTCGCGCACTGACACCAGCCATTTCGAGCTTACCCGTGACTATGAGGGCGTCGATGGCTCGGTCTCTTGCGAAATCGACCCGCTCAATGCCAATGCCATCAACCTGGTGAAGGTCGCCCGCTCGATCACCGAGTACAACGCCAAGCTCGCCCTGACCGACGCTTACGGCAAGGGGCTGTTCTACGAGAGCATCGGATTTACCGGCGCCAACGATCCGGGGCCGGGCAAGCTGGCGCGCAATGCTGCTGCCTGGGCCGACAGCACCGAAGTCTACATGGATGTGCTCGACTACGGCGGGCACGAGCAAGGGGCGCTGATCGACCTCGCCAAGGCGGGCACGGTCTATATCGTCCGTGGGATCGATACCGGCGCCTATGCCGCCTACACGCTCTCCGCCGCTCCCCAGAATATGGGGCCGGATGAATGGCGCAAGATCAGCCTCTCCTACGTCGATGGCGATGGCCTTATCGCCGACGGTGAGCTGGTTGCAGTCGAGTGGAACCGGAAGGGCGAGAGCTTCGCCGCCGATGCCGAGGTCGACGACATGGCCGGCCGCGCCGCCTACGACAACGAGGCGCCGGGCTTCGTGGTCAAGGTCAACGACGATGGCACTGGCCGGGCGGTGTTCTTCACCAAGGGCGCTGGCGCCGGTGTCTGGGGCTCGCCGGCCTACCTGACCGGCACAAAGGGCGACAAAGGCGACCAGGGTGATAAGGGCTGGGCACCGCAGCTCGCGGCCGTCAGCGACGGCGCACGCCGGCTGTACAAGCTTTCTGGTTATGTCGGCGGTGCTGGGGCAGCGCCGACAGACAATGTTGGTGACTATCTCAAGGGCGACGGCACCTTCACCGCCAATATCGCCGAGGCCGAGGATTTCAGGGGCGCGCCGGGCATCAATGGTACAGGCGCAGTTGCGAGCGTGGAGGCTGGTGACGGCATCAGCGTCGACAATAGCGATCCTACGGCTCCGGTTGTTAATGCTATTGCCTTCACCGGCGACATCGGTTCCGGCGGAACCATCGGGGCGGTGCCCCCGCCGATCGCAGGTGATGCCGCCGCCAGCAAGTTCCTCAAGGCGAGTGGGCTATGGGAAAAGGTGACCTCGATTACTTCGGTGGTCACCAGGGTGTTCGTGTCGTCGGGCACCTATACGCCGACGTCCGGCATGCTGTTCTGCGAGATCGAATGTTTCGGTGGCGGCGGCGGTGGCGGCGGGTCAATTGCCGCCACTGGCACCAATATCACCGGAGCGGGAGGTGGCGGCTCTGGTGCCTATAGCAGGAAATGGGCAAGTGCGGCCGACATCGGGGTATCAAAACCGGTCACCGTCGGCGCGGCAGGCGGCGGCGCGGCAGCGGGCGCCAACGCCGGTGGAAGTGGGTCTGCAACATCGGTTGGAGCCCTGTGTGTCGCCAATGGTGGCAGCCCCGGTCAGGGCGTCACCTCGTTGTTTAGCTTCGGCGGGGCCGGCGGCTCGACCGTGGGCGCAGTTGGCGACATGGTCCTGCCCGGCAACACCGGCAATACCGGTTCCTATAGCTCGATCAATACCTCCTTTCCGCGCGTCTTCGGCGCCCCAGGGGCCGACCCACCCATGGGTGTAGGCAAGGGCGGCATTGGGCAAGTCCAGTCCAACGGGTCGACGGCCACAGGGTACAGCGCTGGTGGTGGCGGCGGCTCTGACATGGGCGGCACCGCCCGAGCTGGGGGCTCCAGTGCTCAAGGGATCGTCATCATCACGGAGTACATCGGATGATCTTCTGCAGGATCGACAATCAGGCAGTCATCGAGCGAGCGGTGTTCGATGACGTCTTGCCCGAAGACTGGCCCGATCGTGAAGCATGGATCGCCAGCAATGATGCCCAGGTCGGCTGGGGATATGTGGCAGGAGAATTCATCCCGCCACCACCACCCGAGATCGAGGAGCCCGAGTTTGTTCTCGCCAACCTCGAGCCGGATCAGTTCTGGGCAGCGGTGAAGTTCTTCGGCTTCGAGCCTGCGCTCCTTGCCTGGGTCGACAGCCTCAGGCCCACCGATCTGGAAAGCTCAACCTACGAGCAAGACCTCGCATTCTGGTCGATGGCGTCGGCGAAGCTGGAGCGCGCCAAGTTCTTCGAGCGCGATCATCCGATGATCGAGGGTGCTCGTCAGGCCCTCGGCCTCACCGAGCAGCAGCTCGACAACATGTGGATGTGGGCGCTGAGTTAGGTTTGGAGGCCCTGCCTTGGGATTGAACCAAGGGTGCCGGGATTTGCAATCCCGTGCGTAACTCTCCGCCACAGGGCCATGGCGTCTTAAAGAGCACCTGCGGGTAAATCGTCCATTAAATCGAAGATGAGCTTCGCGCTCTTCAAGGAAACGGCGAAGGCCTCAGGGGGTTAGAGAACCTTCGCCGCCAAGCGAGCGCCTCAATGGAGCGCGCCCACATTCTTGCTGCTCCGGCGCCAGCTGGGCACGGCGAAGCGGGGAAAAGGGGACGTCGGATGCCGGACATAATGGAAGAAGCGGCGCGCCGCCGCGCGTTTGGGGGGGCAATGGCGGCGCTCCACGACACCCTGGAAAAGCTTAGGGCTCCCACCAACGTGGCTTGGGAGGTTCGGTTCCAGACAAGCTCGGTGTCGGGGTTGTCGGCTGAGTGAAAGCCAGGTGAAGAATTGGCCGGTCTGGGTGTAAACCGCGTGCGATTGTTGGCTTTGAGGAGGGCGGCGGGCTGAGTTCAACGCCTCGCCGTCGAGTACGTCGGGCTTCAATGGCCATAAGGGGGCTCCAGTTTCGGGGGTGGTAGACCGGCGTCTATAGAGCGGCCGGAATTTCGCCCATCTTCTTGCCGACCGGCGTAATGATCAGTTGGTCGCCATCGCGTTCCGCCAGTCCCCTGGATACAAGGAAGAACACCGCCGCTTCGTCATCAGTGCCGAATAGGCTGCGAAGCACGACGGGCCCTTGGCTGAGCGATCGGAGCAGATTGTAGGAATAGACCGGAACGTGTTCGAGCTTCTTGCGCGGTCGAACTGCTCTGCTCTCGTTCTCGGTCAGCGTCGGCCGCATGTCATCCGATGCTTCATGGGTAAAGGTGAGCGCCTCCACCCATGAGCCCACATTGGTGGGGATTTCATTGGCGCCCGACAGCCATCGCTCAACGATCTCGTCGTTTGTCCGCAGCACGTGGGCGAGCGTTGATGGTGACCATCGGATGATCTGCAGGCATTCGGCCAGGCGTTTCGCTTGCATGGCGGATCACCAGTCGGGGCGGCGGGGGCGTATTGGCCTTGCTGACGCCGCTCCGTCGATCTGGACGTCCCTACCCAAGGCGGTCGCGACGGTCGCAATGATGTGCTCAAGATCATCCGGTGTGGTGGTGAGTGCTGGGTAGCGCCGCCTTACATATCGGGACATTTCTGAGGTCGAGACGGACTTGCGCTGTCTATGGCTTGCCGCATGCGGCGCGTTACGCGCGGCATGGGCCGGGTTGTCGGCGAAGTTCATGGTGGTCTCCTTGAGGGGGGACCATGCGCCTTTCCGCACCCCATAGCGAACGTAATGCGCCAGATGCCGCATACGTGATGTCTCGGAAGACCCAACAAAGAACTGCCGACGGCAAAGCTGCGGCGCCGGCCGTCGGCAATTTCTACGTGCGTACCCTAGCTACGCACCCTGTGAGGCTATCACGCCCCAATCCCTTGAGGGGATTTCTTTTCAACATCAATAGGAGGCCGATGATGGCCAAAGGTAATCTGCCAACGGTGCTGGCGGAAACGCTCGCCTATGAGGGCGGGTGGTCCGATCACCCTGCCGATCCGGGCGGCGCGACGATGAAGGGCATTACGCTCGCCGTGTACCGCCGCTATCGCCCCGGTGCCACCGAAGCCGACCTGCGAGCCATTTCCTCGGCCGAGGTCGAAAGGATCTACAGGGATGGCTACTGGAACCAGGTGCGCGGTGACGATCTGGTGCGCGGCGTCGACCTGACGGTGTTCGATTACGGCGTGAACAGCGGCCCCGCGCGATCCATCAAGGCATTGCAGCAGGTGGCCGGCGTCGGCGTTGACGGCATCATGGGGCCTGCCACTGTCCTTGCCGCCCGGGGCCTGCCGGCGCGCGATCTCATCAAGCGCGTGAATGCTAAGCGGCTCGGCTTCGTCCAGTCGCTCTCCACCTTCGCGGTGTTCGGCAAGGGCTGGTCCCGACGCATTGCCGCTATCGAGGCAACCTCGCTCTCATGGGTATCGACCAAGCCCCAGCTCGAAGCCGACGCCAAGGACGCTCGCACGACCGCGCAGAAGCAGGCAGGCGGCGCCGTGGTCACCGGCGGGGCAGGTGCCGCCGATCAGGCTCATCACCTCTCCAGCCTCCCCGTGGGCGTCGTCATCGCGGTCGTCGTCGTGGTGGTCGGCATCCTCATTTTCCGCGTCGTCATCAACTCTCAGCGGGCCGCTGCGCTCGCCAAGGTCGCCAAGGAGGCCTAGCCATGCACTATGTATGGGATTTCATCGTTCGCTGGCGCACGCGCCTGTTCAACGGCATCGGGGCTTTCGTGGTGCTGGTCGCCCCGTTGCTGGGTGCGCCCGAGGTGCAGGCGGTCATCCCGCCGAAGTATCTGCCCTACGTTATCGCGGCCGTCTTCGTCATCAACGTCTGGATGCGCCCCCGCGTGGCCGTCCGCGCCGATGATCCTGAGGCCGAGGTATCCCGGCTCCGTAAGATCGGCGACGACTTCACGGGGGAGCAGCTCTAATGGATTGGCTCTTTGGCATGGTTCGCAACTTCCTGCTCGGCTGGGTGCCGGGCTGGGCATGGTTCATCGTGGCGCTTGTCGTGCTCGGCTGGGTCTGGCGCACCTTCGGGTGGCAAGGGCTGGCTGGCGCCGCGCTCGCCATCCTCACCCTCGGCGCTTATCGCCAGGGCTGGCGCGACCGTGGGGCCGGCGAGCCGCCCAAAGTGCCGCCGGCAGACCTGCCGACCTTCAACAGTCCGGCCGAGGCGGTGAAGGCGGCCGAGCGCCAGACTGGCAAGCCTCATACCTATTCCAAGCGTTGACCATGACCCAGAGCGAAGCGCAACGCATGCTCCTCGAGATGCTGCGGGGGCTCAAGGAAGACATTGCCGAGGAGCGTGAAGCATCGCGACAGAGCCGAGCGGCGATGCGTGATCGCATTGAGGATGTGGCCGACCGTCTCGCTCACATCGAGGCGACGATGGCAGTAGCAGGAGCTATAGATGCCCAGGTGCGTAACGAACTAGACGCGCTTCGGGCAGCCGTTAAGGACAATCGCGCTGCTGTCCAGCCGACGATTGATGAGTGGGCCCGGGTGAAGCTCATGGGCCACGGCGTTGTGTGGACGGTGGGGATTGCCGGCGCCGCGTTCGGGGCGTCGGCTTGGTGGTTCTGGGATCAGATCGTTGCCGGCATCCGAGCCTTGCTTCGCATTCCCTAATGGCGGAGTGCGGCCTCGGCCATATCGAGGGTCTGCCTGATACATTCCAGCGAGCGAAACCGGTCTGCAATACGGTTGTCGGTTCGAGCCTTTGGCGAGAGCTGCCCGGCTTTCTCCTCCAGGTCTTGTCGCGCGCGGTGGATGTTCGCGCGAAGCCGGCCTATTTCGCTTGAGAGGTCTGCTTTTCGCCTGGAGGGGGCGGGGCGGCAGGCCTTCGCGTGGATGAGTCGGGCATCCGACTGCCAGTCCGGCAGATGAAGGTCTATTGCGGTGAGCGCTTCATGCAGCTCGATAAGCAGAAGGGTGCGTTCCTGGCGGCGGCGACGGCGAGGGGGTTCAGTTGTTTCGAGCAATTGGGCCTCCTTGGGTGGCCCCAAAACGAACACGTCGCCGTTCTGTTCCCGAAGGACTTGCCCCGGCCGAGATAGCGGGGGCTTCTCTCGAACCGGGGCGCCTACTGCCTCAGGAGGCGAGTTTAGTTGGGCCGCTCCGTCCCTTGTTGCCTGGCGGTAAGGGCATCGCTCCCGAATACAAATCTTGCGATCTCGGTCCTTACAGTCGCAAGCGCTGCTTCCAATTCCTTCTCGGTCTTGATCAGGGCAACCAATCCCGGCGGCACGACAGGCTCTTTAGGCGACATTCCGCAACTCCGTGTTGCGTCCATGTTCATGCAAAAACGGCCGCCTGTCGATCGTGAGAAATCACAATGGACAGCCATGAGGCGCTGGAGCTGCCAGTAACTTCTCCATCTTCAAGCCGGTGACTGAAACGACCAATAGGCCTTCCTCTCGGACGGCAAGGCCCGTAAGGCTCATCCTTGCCATGAAGCCTCTCGCCCAGCCCTGAAAAGAACAGCCCCTGATTTACAGGGGCTGTTTGCACCGGCGTTCAGGAGCCTACGCGGCCTTCTGGTTCACATAGCCCTCGGCGAGGCTGGTGAGCTTCTGGTCCGTGGCCAGTTCTTCCTGGAGGGTGGCATCGAAGAGCTTGGCGGCGTCCGCCATGCGGAGTTGCTCCGCCCAGGCCTTGAGCGTGCCGTAGCGGGTGATCTCGTAGTGCTCAACGGCCTGTGCGGAGGAGATAAGCCCCGCATCCAGGGCCGGGGAGCCCTTGAACTCATCGATGATCGACTTGCCTTCTTCGATGATGCCAAGGATGGCATCGCAGGTCTTGCCACGGGCAGGCTTCCCGAGCAAGTCGAAGACCTGCTCCAGGCGTTCCACATGGCCTTCGGTCTGTGCCAGGTGCTCTTCGAAGCCCGCCCGAAGATCGGGTGACTGCGCCGCCTTGGCCATCTTGGGCAGCGTTTTCACGATCTGCCGTTCCGCGTAGTAGATGTCCTTGAGGGTATCGAGAAAGAGGTCTTCCAAAGTCTTTTCGCTGGCCATTTGTTGATCTCCTTGAGTTGCAAGGTGCTCAACCGACTAATACTCAAGCGGTTCCGAAGAGAATTAGCCGCTCCGACCCTTTCCAGACGAGGTCAGCGGACAACCTCCTGTTTTGACAGGCTAATCGTTGCCACCAGACCGGAGCGCCGCCATTCACGGTTGATCTCTCCGCCCAGATGTAGCGTTGTTGCCCTGCCGATGACTGAGCCGAACCCCTCCGCGGCAGGCGGGGACACAGGTGGACCACCGATCTCCGACCATTCCAGACGATAGTTATCGCCTGCTTCTTCGACCTGCACCCGGATCGACCCCGTCGGCACGGAAAGGGCGCCGTACTTCGCGCTGTTGGTGGTGAGTTCGTGTAGAAGCAGGGCAAGCTGCGTGGTCGCCTGCGGCCCTAAATCTACATCCATCCCAGCGATTGCGAGCCGATCAGCGGCCCCCTGATAGGGCGCCAGCAGGTTTTCCAGCAGCGTGTGGAGGGTCGCGCCGCTTGCGATGCTCCCATCCACGCTTGCCATGGTCAGTGCGTGCGCACCCGCGAGCGCCGTTAGACGACTTGCTACGTCGCGCGCCAGATCCTCTGCGGAACCTGCGGATCGGGCACTTAATGTAACGAGGCTGCTCGCAAGCGCGAAGAGGTTCTTCACCCTGTGGTTCATTTCACGAAGCAACATGGTCTGCCGCTCTTCGTTGCGGCGCTTCTCGCTGATATCGCGCGCGATCTTGGAGGCGCCTACGATTGCCCCCTGGGCATTGCGGATCGGAGAGACGGTAATCGAGATGTCGACCGGCGAACCGTCCTTGCGCAACCGAACAGTCTCGAAGTGCTCGATACGCTCGCCTCTGCGAATGCGGGCAAGGATGCTCGGCTCCTCATCAAGGCGTTCGGCGGGAATCAGGATGGTAATCGGCCGTCCAATGGCTTCTTCCGGTGTATAGCCGAACAGTCGCAGGGCTCCAGCATTCCAGCTAGTGATGACGCCGTTGAGATCCTTAGAGATGATCGCGTCATCCGAGTTTTCAACAATGGAGACAAGCAGGTCGGTCGAACTCACCTGTTCGGTCGGTGGTAACCGCGAGATTGTGCGAGCTTCCAGCGAGGTCATCGTTACTCCAAATTGCGGCGAGGCCCGCTCGCCAATTCGATAACGCTGATCATGCGCATTGCGCAACTGCATTCCCCGCCCAATGCGCCAAAGAAGAGGGCGGCGAGGCCCCAAGAAGAAACTGGGCACTCTCAGTGCGTTGAGAGTTCAGATATAGGGCAATACGCGAGAGTAGCCTCAACAGCTAAGTCGCTGGGGCGCGTTGACTCTTTCTCATGAATCTTGCCAATTGACGAGTCTTGGTGCGCCGAATCGGTGCCCAAGTAGCACAAAGCCGGAGTGTGGCCCCGGCTTGTGTTTGACGTAACCGATGGACGGCTCGTCGAGGTCAGTTAACACCCGCGAACATAGCTGCGGTTGACTCTCTGTCAAGGCGTCCATTTGCAGAACATGAAAGGTTTGATCTGCAAATGACTAAAGAAAAGAAGCCCGGCCTAATGCGCCGGATGGGCAAGGCTGTCAAAAGCTTCGCTGCCGACGTGAAGCAGCGGATCGAATCCGCCCACCTTGACCTCGTGGCAAAATTCTCCACCGACGCTGGCAGCGAGATCGACTTCTCGATCGATGTCGGTCAAGACACTGTTTGGGCTACCCAGCAACAGATCGCTGACCTTTTCGAAAAGGAGCGATCGGTCATTTCCAAGCGAATTCGAACGCTCTTCGAAAGCGGAGAATTGGACGAGGATTCAGTTTGTGCAAAATTTGCACAAACTGCCGCTGATGGGAAAACGTATCAGGTAACTCATTATAATCTCGATGTAATTCTAGCCGTCGGCTATATGGAGAGTGGAAAGAGGGCGGCCGCGTTCCGCACTTGGGCTACTGGTATTCTCACCAGTTATTTGAGGGATGGCTACGCCCTCAACGGGAAGAAGCTTGACGGCGACCCGGCGGCTCTGCTGCGATTGGCCCAGGAAGTTCGGGCTATTCGGACGTCTGAGAAGCACATCTATGAGCAGGTCCGAGAGACCTTCAAGGTTTGCTCGCTGGACTATGATGGCTCCTCGGATGAGGCGCGACAGTTCTTCGCTACCTGTCAGGACAAATTTCATTGGGCTGTGTCGGAGCAGACTTCTGCGCAGATCGTTCTTGATCGGGCGGACGGACGTAAGCCCGCGATGGGCATGACGACGATCGGCAATAAGCCGCCGACACTGGCAGAAGCAAAGATCGGAAAGAACTATCTCGAAGGCAGTGAACTGCGTGCCATGGAAATTTTGGGCGAGCAGTGGCTGCTCTTTGCAGAAGGCATGGCTCAGCGAGGTAAGGCAGTCTCGATGTCTCGGCTTTTGAAGAAACTGGACGACATTATCGAGCTCAACGAATTTTCGTCATTCCCTGGATACCAGACAATCGGCCCTTTGAGAAAAGCTGCGGACGCTCATGCAAAAGCTCAGTTGGAGCTTTTCAGGACTTCAGGCGCCCGACTGCCGCCGGCATCGAGGTAAATTGAAAAAATAAGGCCCGCTTCGGCGGGCCTATTCCATCTCCGGGACTTCGCCATGCTGGAACAGCACCTCCGGCGGCCCATACTCCCCGATGTCGGGCTGGGCGGATCGCGCCCACGCGATCACGCCGGCATACTTCCCAGTCGCAGCCATCATTCGAGCCTCATGCCTGGCTCGATCTTCGCTCTGCATCTCACGAGGCTCGAACGCGGGCTGCAGATTGCCGTCTTCATCTCTGACGAAGGCGATTAGGACGATGAGCTTGGTCGGCGTCAATTATTGCTCCCGCATAAGTTCTCGCACGGTGCTCCGTCGCCGTCGCCATCCAGGCGCCCGCCCCAGCTGCAATTGTAAAGGTACCATTCTGCTTCATCGCAGGACCTGATTTTGCCACAGGTTTTGCGAGGTTGGCAGTTCCATGATTGCGAGAAATGCAGGCGGGAAACGGCATTGGTGGACTGCCGAAGGACGGATTGCCCCGCGGCCCCAACGCCCGATATCGTCGCAACCGACACCAGCGCGATCGAGAGGACTTTAAGCACCGCGCAACCGATCGCTTGCTTCGCAACCCCAACCATCGCCATCAGCATCAAGCCTGTATGGGTCGTAGCTGCCCACCCAAACCGGTCCTGGGACGTAAAGCGGCCCGTCGCCTCTTCCGCCCGCGCAGTCTCGATCAAGACCTGTCTTCGAACCCGAGTAGTATGAGGGGGCTGCGCAGCCGTTCGAGCACGCCGCCGCAACGGCCACGCCGGTAGCTACTGCAGCGATCCCCACCAGAGCCGCCGTTTCCATAGCGACTTTGTTTTGGCACTTCTCAAGCGTGAGACCTCGCCGCACCAACTCTGCCGCCGCGTCTGCCCGAAATGCCGGGTCTGTTGTTTCCAAAACAGCTCGGCATAGAGCTGTATCCTTCGGCTTGGCCGGATCAGCGTAGAAGTCTTTTGGTTGTGTGGCACATGAAGAGACGGACAGCGCGAGAAGCGCTGCTAGTGCGATAGGTTTCATTGTGGAATCCCCCAATCCCATACGTTAATGAAACCTTTATTCGGTCACACGTCTAGGCCGAACTCTCGTTTTGCTTAATTCTCGTCGCTCCTTGCACACTGCGCTGGGGCCGAGCCTTCTTTGTGGGACGCCGTAAATTGCGGGACTATTCTACCCATCTTGCTTTAATCGCTCGTCCGCGCACGCTTCATGGCCTCCATGAATGGGAGGTGGCGATGGGTATTGCATGGCTATCGCGAGGTGCTCGGTCAGCGGAGAGGGCGCGCCGGCGAATGTTCCTGACCGGCGTAACGCCAAACGGCCCCCCCTCTGGGACCAGTTCGAAGTGGGGAACATGGTCGAACACCACCCGGACCACCGATTGCTGGCCTAGAAGCCCTCGAAGTTCTCCTCGCCGCGGTCGCCCTCCAATGTCGATCCTGAGGAAAGCAAGCCGGCGCGCCGATCGAAAAAATGATGGACCGCCTTGCTGTCGGTCTTGCCGACCAGAGAATCCCTGGCAGGGAAGAGGCGCGTCATGCGGAGACGGCGCAGAGCCCGTTCACTGATTCCGAAATGCTCGCGCAACTGGGCGTCGGTCATGAACCTGGGCGCCATGGCTGCTACAGATCGTCCGCCGCATCGAGCGGGGGAGCGTCCGCCACTCCAATTGCCCGGTCGAGATCATCTCGATCCCACAGCCTCCGGCGGCCCTCGTTCACGCGCGGCTGCGGGTACTCAGTTCCTACCCGAGATAGAAACGCTTCAATGCTTGGCTCTCCGACGTAGCCGGCCGCAAAGGCCGCATTCATGCGGCGCGGCCATGACCCCATAGGAATTGCAACGCTCTTAGCCACGCTTGCCACCTTTGCCGAACGAGCCACGCTTGTACTTGGTCACGAAGAGCTCAGCGACGTCGGCATCGCTTTGCTCGAGCAGGATGTGGTCGAGCTGGTCTCGCAGCCAGAGTTGCCGGCCGGGCTCATCCACCCTTGGTCTGGGATATCGGGAGCCGACCTTCGCCAGGAAGGCTTCGGCGGAGGGCTCACCAACATATTCCGCGGCGAGCGCCGGGTTCAGGCGTCGAGGCCATGAACCTTCTGGGATAATTGGCAGCCTCGGCATGGCCGGCCTCGCTTGTCGCTTTTGTTGCATTCCATGTCGCATGGATTCGCCGGAGCGTCGAGGAAACCCACGGAATCTCAGGGGATTTGCCGTGCAACATAAACGCGACAAGAGCTGCGATTGACGGGCGCCATCCGCAATCTAACTTGTTGTATTATATCATGAATTTTTGGTGCCGGCAGCAGGGTTCGAACCCGCGACCCCCTGATTACAAATCAGGTGCTCTACCAACTGAGCTATACCGGCCCGAAGCGCTAAGTACCCATGCGCCGGGGGTTTTGCAACCTCTGATGGCAAAGTCTCCCGAGATGGTGTTAGCGATGGCGTGCCGCCGGGATTGACGCGGTGGGGCCAACAGTGTGATCTCCAGGACCGGGGAGGGCCAGACTATGGGGCGCAACCGGTTGAACAATTTGAAATCGCTGGTGAAACTACTCGCGGCGAGCTGGAGCCTGGGCACCTTCGATGCAAGCGCCGCCGAGTGGATCGGCAAGGCCACGCCGGCCGTGAAGATCGATATCCTGGCGCTCGCCGAGATGATGGCGCTGACCGATGACGAGTTCGGCGAGCTCAACGATCTCATCCTGGAGATCGAAGGCGCGGTTGACGCCATGGCCTACGAGACTGAAGGCCGGCAGAGGCAGTTGAACTGAGCAGGCAAAAGGGGCCGGTCTTGAGATTCTTCATCACGGGAACCGCGGGATTTATCGGTTTCCACCTGGCGCGGCGCTTGCTGCAAGACGGCCACGACGTCTTCGGATTCGACGGGATGACTCCGTACTATGATGTTCGGCTCAAGTTAGCGCGCAACGCGATCCTTGCGGAATTCCCGGCCTATCAGTTTACTGAAGCGATGCTTGAGGATCGCTCGACGCTGGACGGCGCGCTCGCCGTTGCGCGCCCAGATATCGTGGTCCATCTCGCGGCGCAGGCCGGGGTGCGGTACAGTCTTGAGCATCCGGAAAGCTATCTCAGTTCCAACCTGGTCGGGACTTTCAATCTGCTCGATGCTGCCAAGCACGTAAGGCCGCGGCATGTGCTCGTTGCGTCGTCCAGCTCGGTCTATGGCGGCAATACCAAGCTGCCGTTCGCCGAGATAGATCGAACGGATTTTCCCGTATCGCTTTATGCTGCGAGCAAGCGCGCAACCGAGGCGATGGCTCATTCGGCAGCGCATCTGGCGAATATGCCGACGACGTGTTTTCGCTTTTTCACGGTCTATGGTCCGTGGGGACGGCCAGACATGGCGCTCTACAAGTTTGTGGATGCGATAGAGGCGGGACGGTCCATCGACATCTACGGCCAGGGGCGGATGCGGCGCGATGCGACCGATGTCGGTGATCTTGTCGAGGCGATCGTGCGTCTGGCAGATGCGGTGCCTGCGAGCGGACAGTCGGCTGGAGAGTTCGATTCGATTTCGCCGGTTGCGCCCTGGCGAGCGGTCAATATTGCCGGTGGGCGGCAGGTCGAGCTCATGACGCTGGTGGACACGATCGAGCGTGCCGTGGGACGGGTGGCCGAGAAGGTCATGCTGCCGATGCAGCCCGGGGACGCGGTCGAAACCTATGCTGACAACCGGTTGCTCCGCGCGCTTACTGGCTACGTGCCATCGCGGTCGATCGCGGAGACAGTCGCCGACTTCGTTGCGTGGTATCGCGACTACCGCGCCTCCACCGCCGGCAGCACTGCGAACTCCGTCTGATCGACCTCGTGCAGGGTCTTCATCGTCAGCCCTCGGAAGATCGGTTCGCTTTCGTCGAGATGCGTGCGGATTTCCGGGGTGCCGTTGACGCGGCAGACGAGGGAGGCGGCGAGGGCGGCTTCGATTTCAGTTTGCATGAAGGGGAAAGCGCGGGCGCCGGGGCCGACGACGACGATGTGTGCAGGATCGAAGACGGCCATCAATCGGTTGAGGCCGAAGCCGATGGCGCGGCCGGCGAGATTGAAGGCATGAGTTACAGCCCTGTCGCCCTGATAGGCGCGGCTGATGAGGCCTTCGTATTGAGCCGGCGGCACTGTGGCGGCGGGGGCGTGGTGGTCGGGCACGGAATAGGCGGTGCGCAGGACGCCGTAGTCGGCGGCGTAGGCCTCGACGCAGCCGCGCATGCCGCAGCGGCACAGGGCGCCTTCGGGCACGTGGTTCATGTGGCCGAATTCGGTGGCGCCTTCATCACTCCGGCCCAGGATTTCGCCGCGGAAAGTGATGCCCATGGCCACTGTCGAGCCGACGAAGACGGTGGCGACGCTCGCGTCCCGCAGGTCGGGATCGAGCCAGCGTGTGCCCTCGGCGAGCAGGCGTCCGCGCTTATGCAGCGAGACCGGAATGCCGAACCGGTGCGAAAGCGAGCCGCCGATGTCATGCCCAGCCAGATGCGTGATTGGCGACCATTTGAGGCCTGTACCGTTGCGGTCGAGAATGCCCTGCAGGGAGATTGCAACGCGGCGAAGGTTGGCGGCTTCGACTGGATTGCGCGAGCGCAATTGATCGATGCGGGTGGCCAGGTATTCGGGGGCAGGGGCCTGGCGGAAGGTGTCGGGGTCGTTGGCGGATTCGATGCGATCGACAAGGGTGCCACCGTAGTCGACCAGCGATAGACGGGTGCGGTTCACGTCGACTTCAACGAGGGCGACATAGGCGGCGGCACGGTTGAAGCCCACGTCCACGGCGGGACGGCCGCGCCCCTTGCCCTCGGGGCGTTCGGCCGGCAGATCGCGGAGCAGGTTCTGGGCCACCATGTCCTGCGTGATGGCGGTGATCGTCGCGTGGCTGAGGCCGGTCTGGGCGGCGAGCTGCGTGCGCGGAAGCGGGCCGGTGAGCCGTAGGGCTTCCAGCACGAGGCCGCGGTTCTGCCGCCGCACCGTATCGCTGTCGCTTGCGTGGCGCGCCAACGCCGATCCCTCCCAACGGGGTATTCGTTCGCCCCGGATAACCACGAATGATTTATTTCGGGTATCGAAATTGATGTTGACTCTGCTCGCAGCGGCGTGGCAATCATTTTTTTGAGCATTGAAAGAAATGCTCTTTCGGCCAGATGCCGCGCCCCATGGAGGAGGGCTCTGGTGCGTTTGGGTTGGCGGCGCACGCCGCCTATGGGAGGACATCATGAAGAAGTTTCTCGCGGTCGCGCTTGGCACGACCGTTCTGATCAGCACGGCCAGCTTCGCCTTCGCCCAGGAATTGGTGGTCGGCGTTTCCTGGTCGAATTTCCAGGAAGAGCGCTGGAAAACCGACGAGGCAGCCATCAAGGCGGCGCTCGATGCGGCCGGCGCCAAGTACATCTCGGCCGACGCCCAATCGTCGCCGGCCAAGCAGCTTACCGACATCGAAAGCCTGATCTCGCAAGGTGCCAAGGCGCTGATCGTCCTGGCGCAGGACTCCGACGCGGTCGGTCCGGCCATCCAGGCCGCCGTCTCCGAAGGTATTCCGGTGGTCGGCTATGATCGCTTGATCGAAAACCCGCAGGCCTTCTACCTGACCTTCGACAACAAGGAAGTCGGTCGCCTGCAGGCCAAGGCCGTCTATGCCGTGGCGCCCAAGGGCAATTACGTCTTCATCAAGGGCTCGAGCACGGATCCGAACGCCGACTTCCTCTTCGCCGGCCAGCAGGAAGTGCTCAAGGATGCCATCGACAAGGGTGACATCAAGAATGTCGGCGAGGCCTATACCGATGGCTGGCTGCCGGAAAATGCCCAGAAGAACATGGAGCAGTTCCTGACGGCCAATAACAACGAGGTCGACGCTGTCGTCGCGTCCAACGACGGCACGGCCGGCGGCGCTATCGCGGCGCTTGCGGCCCAGGGCCTGGCCGGTTCGGTGCCGGTTTCCGGCCAGGACGGCGACCATGCCGCCCTCAACCGCATCGCGCTCGGCACGCAGACCGTCTCGGTCTGGAAGGACGCGCGCGAACTGGGCAAGAAGGCTGCCGAAATTGCGCTCGAACTCGCCAAGGGCACGGCCCTCGACAAGGTGACCGGCGCCACCAAGTTCAACGGCGGGCCGAAGGGCGTCGAGATGAATGCGGTGTTCCTGGCTCCTGTCGCCATCACCAAGGACAATCTCAACGTCGTCATCGACGCCGGTTGGGTGACCAAGGATGTAGTGTGCCAGGGCGTGGCTGCGGGCAAGGTTGCCGCCTGCAACTGATCTGCCAGATAATAAGCTGACAAGGGCGGTGCCGCACTGGTTCGCGGCGCCGCTCAATAGGCAGGTCAGCATCTAGGGGAGAGAGATGGTCGATCAGCACGCCTTGCCGGCAAGCCCGCGCGTTCCGAGCGCCGGCATGGGACCAATCCAGAGATTTCTCACTGCAACCGAGCTGGATACCCGGCTCCTGGGCATGATAGGTGCGTTGCTGCTTATCTGGCTCGGTTTCCACTTCCTGTCGGGCGGCGTGTTCCTCACCCCCCGCAACCTCTGGAACCTTTCGGTCCAGACAGCCTCCGTCGCCATCATGGCCACGGGCATGGTGCTGGTCATCGTGACCCGCAATATCGACCTTTCGGTTGGTTCGATCCTCGGCGTGGTCGGCATGCTGATGGGCGTGATGCAAGTGGATTTCCTGCCGCGCTATCTCGGGCTCGGGCATCCAGCGATCTGGATCCTGACGCTGGCCTTTGGCCTCGTCGTGGGCATGGGCATCGGTGCGCTGCAGGGCATCATTATCGCGTATCTGCGCGTTCCAGCCTTCATCGTTACGCTGGGCGGTTATCTCATCTGGCGCGGTGCGGCATGGTGGGTCACTTCGGGCCGAACCGTCGCGCCGCTCGACCAGACGTTCCAGCTCATGGGTGGTGGGCCAGCTGGCTCTATCGGTTTCTGGGCGAGCTGGGCGGTGGGGGCGCTGATCTGTATCGGCATCATTGCCGGGCTTTACATAGGTCGCCGACAGCGCCGACGTTTCAATTTTCCGCAGCGACCTATCTGGGCCGAGGTGACGCTAGGCATTCTCGGTTGCGGTATCGCGCTGGCGGCGGTGGGTGTTGCCAATGCCTATCCCTGGCCGAGCCGGATTGCCGCCAACTACGCGGCGGCGAACAACATCACCGTTCCGGAAGGCGGCCTTTTCATCTCGCACGGCATCGCCATTCCCGTTCTGATCGCGCTGGCGGCGGGTATCGTGATGACGTTCATCGCCACGCGGACGCGGTTCGGCCGCTACGTCTTCGCCATGGGTGGCAACCCTGAAGCAGCGGAGCTGGCGGGCATCAATACGCGCTGGGTGACGGTCAAGATCTTCATTCTCATGGGTGCGCTCTGCGCCGTCGCCGCGGCAATTTCCTCGGCACGCCTCAATGCCGCGACCAATGCGCTGGGCACGTTCGACGAACTCTACGTCATCGCCGCGGCCGTTATCGGCGGCACATCGCTGGCGGGCGGCGTGGGTACGATCGTCGGAGCCATGATCGGCGCGCTGGTCATGCAGTCGCTGCAATCGGGCATGGTGCTGATGGGGATCGACAGCCCGCTGCAATCTATCGTGGTGGGTATCGTCCTCGTTCTCGCGGTGTGGCTGGACACGCTCTACCGCCGCAAGTCCAACTAGGGGTATCGGTTATGCTGGACAAGAAAACGCCGCTCGTCCAACTGGAGAACATCTCGATCTCCTTCGGCGGCCTGCATGCGGTGGATGGTGCGTCGATCGAGCTCTATCCGGGCGAGGTGGTCGGGCTGCTGGGTCACAACGGCGCCGGCAAGTCGACACTGATCAAGATCCTCTCGGGTGCCTACAAGCGCGATAGTGGCATTATCCGCATCGATGGCCAGGAAGCCACGATCAACAACCCGCGCGATGCCAAGGCCTACGGCATCGAGACGATCTACCAGACCCTTGCCGTGGCCGACAACGTCGATGCGGCGGCCAACCTCTTCCTCGGCCGCGAGCTCACCACGCCGGTCGGCACGCTCGATGACGTGGCAATGGAGGCCAAGGCGCGCGAGGTGATGGGGCGCCTCAACCCCAATTTCCGTCGTTTCAAGGAGCCGGTGAAGGCGCTCTCGGGTGGGCAGCGGCAATCGGTGGCCATCGCCCGCGCCATCCTCTTCAACGCCCGCATCCTCATCATGGACGAGCCGACTGCCGCCCTTGGGCCGCAGGAAACGGCGCAGGTGGGCGATCTCATCAAGCAGCTCAAGTCCGAGGGGATCGGCATCTTCCTCATCAGCCATGACATCCATGACGTGTTCGACCTCGCTGACCGCCTTTGCGTGATGAAGAACGGCAAGGTCGTCGGCACCGCCAATACGGCCGACGTCACCAAGGATGAGGTGCTGGGCATGATCATCATGGGCAAGGTGCCGGCCGGCGCCATTCCCGGGCCGGGGGCATTGCGGGGATAGGGCGGAGGCAGTTTCGCAAGGCGCAGTAAGCCGCTATCGTATCCGCGAGGAGACGACGGCATGAATGAGGTTGCTAAGAAAAGCCACGGCCGCCATCACGGGTTCTATGCCGGCGCGGCGACGGGCGTGGTCGTGTTCCTGGCGTCGCTCTATCCTTTCGCCGAACAGGCGCTGACGCTGGGGACGATCGCGTTCTTCGTCGTCTACCTGGCGTTCAGCAGCTGGCATCTGCGCAAGCTTACCTCGCATTTCCTCAGGACCCACGCGGCTGAAAGCGATGCGCCCGTCGCGGCGATCTTTGGGGTCACCATCATCGTGGTGGCGGTGTCGGTCTATTCGCTGTTCATGGCCATCAACATGCACGGCCAGGCCAATGGCCTGCACCTCGCCGTCGCCGTGGTCGCGGTGGTGCTCGGCTGGTTCACTGTCCACGCAATGGCTGCGCACCACTATGCCTATGAGTATTACGACGTGCCTGACATCGACGCTGATACGAAGCCCAAGGGCAGCGTGGTCGGCGGGCTGGATTTCCCCAGCGGACCTGAGCCGGACGGCATCAGCTTCTTCTATTTTTCATACGTTATCGGCATGACGGCGCAGGTCGCCGACGTTTCGATCACGTCGGTCCATATGCAAAGGCTGGTGGTGGTGCACGGCATTTTCTCGTTCTTCTTCAACACCGTGATCATCGCGGCGACCGTAAACCTTGCTGTCAGCTTGGGCGGCTAGATGAGCGCTCCGACGATCTATGTGGATGCCGATGCCTGTCCGGTCAAAGACGAGATCCTCCGGGTGGCGGAGCGTTACGGCCTCGCGGTCGTGCTGGTGTCGAACGGCGGCATCCGGCCGTCGCGCGACCCGACGGTTCGTGTCGTCACCGTACCGCAGGGCGCGGATGCGGCCGATGACTGGATCGTCGAGCATTGCCAGCCCAACGATGTCGTGGTCACGGCCGACGTCCCCCTGGCGAGCCGGTCGGTGAGTGTCGGGGCACATGTGCTGGGTCCAACGGGACGAGAGTACACGCCCCAGTCGATGGGCATGGCGCTGGCGATGCGCGACCTCAAGCAGCACCTGCGCGAGACGGGGGAGATCAAGGGCTACAACCCGAGCTTTTCCGGCAAGGATCGATCGGCGTTTCTCGTCGCGCTCGACCGCGTGGCGCAGCGCGCTATTCGCACCAAACAAGGTTAAGCGCATTTCCTCCTGACAAGTGGAAAAACGCAGGTGATACAAGGGCACAGGCAAGTCGAGCACGGTTTGTTAACCATGCTGGGTAACACTTTGGGCAGTTCTTCTGCCTTGGGTGCTCGTCGTGTCGTTCCGTCGCCTTGCTGTTCTGGTTCCTTTGGTTGCCCTGCTGATGGCAGGCTGCGCCAGGCCGCCTCAGGAGGCCGAGATCACGGCAAAGCCGCGGCTGCCGGCGGTGGCTGATAGCTACCTGCCGATGCCGGAGGTGACCCCAAGACACGTGCCCAAGAGCGTGCTGGCCGGCCGCAAGCTGGTGGTGTCGTCTGCCGCCGAAATCCAGTTGCAGCCTGGCGAGGTCATTCTCTCGTTCGACGATGGTCCGCGCAAAGGCAGCACGGACTCGATCCTCGCCACGCTCGACGATTTCAACGTCAAGGCCACGTTCCTGATGGTCGGCAAGATGGCCGATGCCTATCCGCAGACGGCGCGCAACGTTGCCGCCCATGGCCATGCCATCGGCACCCATACCTACGATCATCTCAACCTGGCCAATGCCGACCAGACAGTTGCGATGGACGACGTCTATCGCGGCGAGGCGGCGGTGGCGCGTGCCCTCAAGGGCTCTGGCCAAACGCTGACGCCGTTCTTCCGTTTCCCCTATCTGGCGCAGACCGGCTTTCTGCGCGCGAGTCTCAGCGAGCAGAGCCTCATCGTGCTCGACGTGCAGGTGGATTCGCAGGATTACCTGAAGTCCGCGCCACAGCAGACCATCGATCGCACCCTGGCGCGGCTGGACAAGCGGGGCAGGGGTATCATTCTCTTCCACGACATCCATCCGCTGACTGCGGCGTTGCTGCCGGATTTCCTGCAGGCGCTGGCCGATCGCGGCTACAAGGTCGTGCAGCTCGTCTCGCGTGATCCGAGCCCGTTCGGCGAAGACCTGGTGACTGCCAGCAAGAACTAGCTGTTGCGGCCCGTGGTCGCCGCGAAGAGCGCGATGGCCGCGGCGTTCGAGACGTTGAGCGACTTGATGGGGCCTGGCATGTCGAGACGAACCATCTCGTCGCAGAGGCCGCGGGTCTTTTCGCGCAGGCCCTTGCCTTCCGAGCCCATGACGACGGCCATCGGCCGGTTGTCCGTGCGCGGGCGCAGCGGCTCGGTGGCCTCGGAATCGAAACCCAGCACCAGCAGGCCGCGCTCCTTGAGCTTTTCGAGTGCGTCGCCGAGGTTGCGAACCTCGATCAGAGGCACGAGGTCGAGTGCGCCCGAAGCGGACTTGGCCATGACGCCGGTCTCGCGCGGCGCATAGCGGGCTGTGGTGATCACGGCATCGGCGCCGAAGGCACAGGCGGTGCGCAGGATCGCGCCGACATTGTGCGGGTCGGTCACCTGGTCGAGCACGACGACAAGGTTGAGCGGAGTGATGTCGTCGAGGCCGAATCGAGAAACCGGGTCGACCTCGAGCGCGACGCCCTGATGCACGGCTTCGCCGCCGAGCAGGCGATCGAGTTCCTTGGGCGTGGTTTCCTTGACGGGCACCTTGCCGATCGGGCCGGTTTCCTTGAGGCGCATGAGCGCGTTGGGGGTGACCAGAAGCTCCCGCTTGCTGCGGCGCGGATTGTCGAGCGCGGCGCGCACGGTATGCAGGCCGTAGAGATATACGGGCCCGTCATTGGGGTCGTGGCGCGGCTTGGGCGGGAACTTGTTGATGCTCATGCCTGCTGCCCTATCGCCTTTGGCTCGCCGCAGCAAGGGCGCCGAAAGCGACGGTACCCTGTGGATTGGTAGAAAAGGCAAAATGGGTGTTGACAGGCGCGGACCCGATCACCATAAACCGCCCCGTGGTTCGCAACGGTCCGCCGAACGAACCATTCCCGCGTTCATAGCGCGCCTGTCGGCTGTGGAGGGGTGGGAGAGTGGTTAAATCCATCAGACTGTAAATCTGACCGCTTAGCGTACACTGGTTCGAATCCAGTCCCCTCCACCATCCGGCTCTCCGGTTTCCCCGAAAATTCAGAGATTTACGATACTGCGTTGATGCGCGGCATTCGGTGCTGGTTAGCCAAAATGCGCGATGACGCTGAAGGCGACGAGTGCGGCGATATGGGTGCGAGCTCGGAGCCTGGTTGGCGCAGTGGCACCCAAACTGAGACCAAGCCGGCGGCGATGGGCCGAAAGCGGCGGACGAGGCGATGCCGCGGTGAGGCGCAGCCCAAACGCCGGAAATCCCGAACGAAGAACCAGCCACTATGCCCCCCAAGACACTGGCTGGGTCGACTGTGCTCTGTTCGGGCGAGCCGGCTTTCAAAAACGACTAAGCGCGGCCGTCAAATGGCGGTCGCGCTCTTGAACTTCTCAATGCACCCGCTGGCGGGTGCTGTTCGCCAGTGCGCGTTAGTTGGCATCGGCGAGGTTGGTCGCGGGGGTCAGCGTGTCGGGCTTGAACAGCTCGGACTTGACCGTGCCATCGGCCTGCTTGACGAAGGCGCGAATGAAGCTGCCCCAACGCTCTACGTCCTGGGCGTTCACGCCACGTTGCTGAAGGCTCGCGATCACATGTTCCTTGTTGAAGGAATCCACAGTCACGCTGGTCGGCGTCGTCATCGCCAGGGCGGGAGCGGCGAAGAGGGTGATTGCGGAGAGGGCAATAGCAGTGCGCTTGAACATTTTCTTGGTTCCTTTCTGAGTAGAACAACCAAGAGATATGTCATTGGTTTCGTCGTTCAATGATTTCTTGCATTAATTAATGTTCATGTTGGCAATGTTGTAGTATGTTAGATTAATTACTTAAACTATACTTGCTTTCTCGCCGGAAACCCAGTTTCAACCCGGTAACCCGGTTACATCGGACGACGCCCGGGAAAGGGTGCCAGAAGGCTGGGGGCGGCGGAGAATGAACCTTGCGCGATGCCGTGCTTAGCCAGTATACGGCTCTCATCATCCGGCGCGGGTGTAGCTCAATGGTAGAGCAGCAGCCTTCCAAGCTGAATACGAGGGTTCGATTCCCTTCACCCGCTCCAATCTCCCCCACCTGGTTGTCCGGCACCCCTGAGAGTGCAATCATACCCGCGCGACGGAGCGGGGGGATAAACGGCTTTGGGCAAGCTTACTTTCGGGATGATGTGTTCGCTCGACGGCTATATCAGCGACGCCAACGGCAAGTTCGACTGGGGCCAGATCGACGAGGACGTGCACGCCTTCGCCAATGCAGAGCAGGCCAGGGAGAGCACGACGATCTATGGCCGGCGCATGTTTGAGACCATGGCGGCGTGGGACACCCTGGCTGAAGACCCGGATGTCAGCCAGGTGGAGCGCGATTTCGCGGCGCTCTGGCGCAAGACCGACAAGATCGTGGTTTCCCGCTCGCTTGCCCAAGTGACGACGACGCGTACGCGTCTGGTGCGGGAATTGACCGCCGGCGATATCGAGGCGCTCAAGGCGTCATCGCGGGGCGATATCAGCGTTTCGGGGCCGACGCTGGCGGCGAGCTACCTGCGGCGGGGCTTCGTCGACGAGGTCTCGCTCTATTATGTACCGGTCGTCGTTGGGAGCGGGAGGCCGGCATTCCCGGATGTCGCGAGCCTGCTCAAGTTGGAGCGGATCGAGGTCAGGCCGTTCAAGAACGGGGTGACCTTCATTCGGTTCGCAGTAAGGAAATAGCCCCGGCGCTGGCACCGGGGCTATCGTTCAGCGGCCGAAGGCGCCGGGACCGCGCAGGCGCGGGTGGCGGTTGACGTCCTTGTAGAGCAGATAGCGGAAGCGGCCAGGGCCGCCCGCATAGCAGGCCTGGGGGCAATAGGCGCGCAGCCACATGAAGTCGCCGGCCTCGACCTCCACCCAATCCTTGTTGAGCTTGTAGACGGCCTTGCCCTCGAGCACGTAGAGGCCGTGCTCCATGATGTGCGTTTCCTCGAAGGGAATGAGGCCGCCCGGCTGGAAGGTGACGATGTTGACGTGCATGTCATGCCGCATGTCGTTGGGGTCGACGAAGCGGGTGGTGGCCCAGGCATTGTCGGTGTCGGGCATGGCGATGGGCGCGACGGCCTGGTCGCTGCTGACGAAGGCTTCGGGGGCAGCGATGCCGGGGGCGGGCTCGTAAAGCTTACGAACCCAATGGAAGCGGCCGGGCTCGCTGCCACGATTGCGGAGCGTCCAGGCCTGGCCGGCCGGCAAATAGGCATAGCCGCCGGTTTCAAGCTTGTGCTCGGTGCCGGCGAGGGTGAGGACGAGCTGGCCGCCGGTGACGAAGATCACGCCTTCCGCGCCGCTTTCAGGCTCAGGAGCGTCCGAGCCGCCGCCGGGGCCGACTTCCATGACGTATTGGCTGAAGGTTTCCGAAAAACCGGTGAGGGGGCGCGCGATGATCCAGCACTTGGTGTTGGCCCAGTTGGGCAGCAGGCTGGTGACGATATCGGAGAAGACGCCCTTCGGGATCACCGCATAGGCTTCGGTGAAAACGGCGCGACCGGTATGGAGGGTCTTCTGGTCGGGCAGGCCGCCGGGGGGCGTGTAGTAGCTGTTCATGGGTCATCCTCGAGGCGCGACGCGCAGGCACCCAAGTGTCTAGCGTGGATTCACTCCGTTGAGAATGTGGATACGCAATCGCCTGCGATCAGCGCGTGCCGAGGAAGAGGGCGTAGGCCGGGTTGTTGGTCTCGTCCCAATGCGCGTAGCCCAGATCCTGCAGGAAGGCGTCGAACGCCGCGCGCTCGTCGGGCGGCACCTGGATGCCGGCGAGGACGCGGCCGAAGTCGGAGCCGTGGTTCCGGTAGTGGAACAGCGAGATGTTCCAGTCCGAGCGCAGGCCTTCGAGGAAGCGGAGCAGGGCGCCGGGGCGCTCGGGGAATTCGAAGCGGTAAAGCATTTCCTCGGCGAGGCCGCCGACGCGTCCGCCGACCATGTAGCGGACATGGAGCTTGGCCAGTTCGTTGTCGGTCATGTCGACGACGGCATGGCCGCCGGCGCGCAGGAGATCGATGATCTCGCGCTTTTCCGCTTCGCCGCGGGTGAGGCGGACGCCCACGAAGATCTGGGCGCTGGCGCCGGGCGCGATGCGGTAGTTGAACTCGGTGATGGTGCGGCCTCCGAGGAGCCGGATGAAAGCGCGGTAGGCGCCGGGCTGCTCGGGGATGGTGACGCCCAGCAGGGCTTCGGAGTGTTCGCCGATCTCGGCACGCTCGGCCACGTGGCGCAGCCGGTCGAAATTCATGTTGGCGCCCGAGGCGATGGCCATGACGGCGCCGGGTCGGTCGAGGGTTTCGACATGCCGGCGGAGGCCGGCAAGCGACACGGCGCCGGCCGGCTCGGCGATAGAGCGGGTGTGGTCGAAGATGTCCTTGATGGCGGCGCAGATTTCGTCGGTGCTGACGGTCACGACCTCATCGAGCAGTTCGCGACAGAGGCGGAAGGTTTCGTCACCCGCCTGCCGCACGGCGACGCCATCGGCGAAGATGCCCACTTCGTTGAGCGGTACCGGGCGACCGGCATCGAGGGCGGCCTTCATCGAGGCGGCATCCTCGGGTTCGACGCCGATGAGGCGGATATCGGGGCGTAGGAAGCGGACATAGGCGGCGACGCCGGCCGCAAGGCCGCCGCCGCCGATGGGCAGATAGATGGCGGCGACGGGGCCGGAATGCTGGCGCAGGAGTTCGATGCCGATCGTGCCCTGGCCGGCGATGACCTCGGGGTCGTCATAAGGATGGACGAAGACCAGGTTTTCCCTGTCGCAGAGCGCCATGGCGTGGAGCCGGGCGTCGTCGAACGCGTCGCCATGGATCACCACCTCGCCGCCCAGGCGCTTGACGGCCTCGACCTTGATGGAGGGCGTGGTGGTCGGCATGACGATAACGGCGCGCACGCCCATGCGGCGGGCGGAATAGGCGACGCCCTGTGCGTGGTTGCCGGCCGAGGCGCAGATAACGCCGCGCTGCTTTTCGGCATCGGTCAGGCGCGCGAGCTTGTTGTAGGCGCCGCGAAGCTTGAAGGAAAAGACCGGCTGCAGGTCCTCGCGCTTGAGCAGAACCTCGCGCCCAAGCCGCTCGGAAAGCGGGCCCATGCGGTCGAGCGGGGTCTCGATGGCGGCCTCATAGACGGCCGAGTTGAGGATGCGGCGGACATAGTCTTGCATGGGCGTATTCCAGGTAACCACCCAAAGCCATGTCCCCTTGACCGCCAGCGGTCAATACCGATGGCGTGGCTGCGGCTTTTCGCCGTCAGGGGCCGGAAAGCAAAACGGGCGAGCGCGGAGGACCGCGCACGCCCGCTCGAAAGCGGTGGCAGAAGGCCTACTTGGCCAGCGTCACGTCGAAAGCCCTGGCGATGTCATCGAGCAGCAGATTGGCTGCGATGTAGCCGCCGGCAGTGTTCCAGATCGCGTCATCGACGGCATAGGCCTTGCCGGCCTTGACGACATTGAGGTTCTGCCAGAGCGGCTCGGACAGCCATTCGGAGGCCTGCTTGTCGGCTGCGCCGTCGCCGGTCTCGTAGACGAAGTAGAACAGGCGATCGCCTTCCATTTCGGGAATGCGTTCCTTGGTCACGTCGTCGGCGAATTCGGCCTTGTCCTGGATGGCGGGACGCTTGAAGCCGATTTCATTGAGGATGAGGCCAGGGAAGGTGTCGTTGTAATAGATGCGGGTGAGGCCGGACATGAAGCGGACGAGCGAGATCTCCTCGTTCTTCTTGTCGCCGAGCGCATCGCTCAGGGCCTTTTCGCGGGCTGAAAAGGCTTCGAGTGCGGCCTTGCCCTCGGCGCCCTTGCCGGCGGCGGCGGTGTAGAGCTCCATGTTGATCTTCCAGTCGCCGCGCAGGCGTTCGGCCATCACGGTCGGGGCGATGGCGGAGAGCTGGTCGTAGATCTTTTCCTGGCGGGTCTTGTTGCCGATGATGAGATCGGGTTCGAGCGCGGCGATGGCTTCGAGGTTGACGGCGGATTCTTCGCCGACCGGGGTCACGTCCTTCATCGCTTCGGCGATGTGCTTGTACCACGGGTCGCCGAGCCAGGAGCGGACGGCACCGACCGGGGTGATGCCGACGGCGAGCAGTGCCTCGGTGCCTTCATTGGTCAGCACGACGACGCGCTGCGGATTGTCGGGAACGTCGGTGACGCCCATGGCGTGCTTGATTTCGACGGCGGCGGCGCCACCCAGGGTGGCAAGGCTTACGCCCAGGACCGCGGTGGCGGCGAGGAAGGTTCTGCGAAGCATCGGTTTATCCGTTCACGTTGCTGTGTTGCGGGCTCGGAGTCAGAGCTTGACCCCGTAGTTCTCGGCGAGCTGATCGAGCATGATCTCGGCGCAGTAGATGCCGCCGCCGGTATTCCAGAAGAGTTCGGAGACGCGGAAGGCCTTGCCGGCCTTTACGGCATCGAGGCTCAGCCAGAGCGGGTCCTCGATCCATTCGGAGAGGTTGACCCGGGCTTCATCGTTGTCGTCGTCCGCCGAGAAATAATAGATGCGGTCACCGCCCATCTCGGGGATGCGTTCCTTGGTAACCTGGTCGGCGAATTCCATCTTGTCCTGCGCCGGTGGGCGCTTGAAGCCGACCTGGTCGAGGATCACGCCGGCAAAGGTGTTGCGGTAGTAGATGCGGGTGCGACCGGGCGAGAAGCGGATGAGCGAGATCTGGTCGTTGACCTGGTCGCCGAGTGCATCGCGGAGCCGGTTGGTCTTGTCGGCGAAGGCGGCGAGGTCGGCCTTGCCCTTGTCGGAGAGGCCGAGGGTGTCGGCGTAGAACTGGTAGTTGTCCTGCCATTCCCCGCCGATGGTTTCGGTGAAGACGGTGGGGGCGATGGCCGAGAGCTGATCGTAGATCTTCTCCTGGCGGACCTTGGTGCCGAGGATCAGGTCGGGTTCGAGCGCTGCAATGAGTTCGAGGTTGATCGCCGATTCCGTGCCGAGCGCTGTGGTTTCGGCCAGTTGCGCCTTGAGATGATCGTACCAGGGATTGCCGTCCCAGGATTGCGCGGCGCCAACGGGCACAACCCCCAGGTGCAGCAGGGCCTCGGTACCTTCATTGGTGAGGATGACCACGCGTTTGGGCGCGTCTGGCACCTCGGTGACGCCCATGGCATGGGTGACTTCGCGGGCTTCGGCCAGGCTTCCGGCCGCTGCGAAGAGCGCCAGTGCCAGGACCACGCGGGCAAAACTTTTGCCGATCATCTGCACTCCAAACTTGACATCGAGGGTCAGAAAATGATTGTGGCAAAAAGTCAGATGTTTACTTGACTGTCAATATCAACAAAGAGCTTCCGCGCTGTCTGCCATCGCCTCAATCGCAGCCCCCCGTGCCACGAGGCGGCTACCCTATCCGCTGCTCTATTCCGGGCTTTGCGTGCTGCTGGTCATCGCCGCCTATGCCAGCCTGACGCTGGGCTACAAGCTCTATTCGCCGGCCGATATCTGGGGCCTGTTGACCGGCGCCACCGGCGAGGCGCAGATCGTGCTGATGCAGTATCGCGTGCCGCGCGTGGTGATCGCGCCAATCGTGGGGGCGGCGCTGGGCATTGCCGGTGTCGTGGTACAGACGCTTTCGCGCAATCGCATCGCTTCGCCCGACACGCTGGGGCTCAACGCCGGGGCGTCCTTTGCCGTGGTGGTAGCGAGCGCCGGGTTTGGCGTGTCGTCGATGCTCGGGCTTTCGGCCGCGGCGGCGACCGGGGCGCTGCTGACGGCGCTACTGGTTTTCGCCATCGCGGCGGGGGCGGGTGGATTGTCACCGATCCGGATCGTGCTGATCGGCGTCACCATTGCCGGGCTGTTCTCGGCGCTGGTCGAGGTGGTGCTGACGGTGCGCGAGACGATGCTCGACCAGTTGCTGTTCTGGCTGGCTGGCGCCGTGGTCGACCGGCCGCTGACGCTGGTGGCGACGGGCGGGCCGATCGTGGCTATCGGCGCGCTGCTCGCGGTGCTGCTGGCGCCATCGCTCGATATTCTCCAGACGGACGAGCAGACGGCGCGCGGGCTTGGCGTGCCTGTGGCGCTGGTTCGGGTCGGGTGCTTTGCGGCCATCGCGCTGCTGACCGGTGCCTCGGTGGCCATGGCGGGGCCGGTGGGGTTCGTGGGCCTGGTCGTGCCGCATGCGGCACGGTCGATGGTGGGGCTCAAGCATATGCATCAATTGCTGGCGGCGGCCCTCTTCGGGGCGCTCTACCTGACGGTGGCGGATGTCGTGGCGCGGTTCGTAATCTATCCGTTGGAGGCGCCGGTGGGGGCTATCACGGCGGTGGTCGGCGGTTGCGTGCTGGTGGTGCTGCTGCGGAGGCGCGCGGCATGAGCCAGGCTATTCTTGCCGCCAATCGGCGAGCCTATTTCTTCGTCGGGCTGTTCCTGGTGCTGGCGCTGCTCATGGCGCTGGCGGGGGTGGCCTTCGGCAGCTCATGGGTCAGCTTCGACCGCATCCTCGGCGTAATCTTCGGGGGCGGGGCCAAGACCGAGCGGCTGATCGTGCTGCAATTGCGGCTGCCGCGGGTGGTGATTGCGATCCTTGCGGGCGGGGCGATGGCCGTAGCCGGCTACCTGCTGCAGAAGGTGACGCGCAACAACCTGGCTTCGCCGGGCGTGCTCGGCGTGATCGATGGGTCGGCGCTGGGTGTCGTCATCTTTCTGGCGCTGCTGTCGGACGAGAGCAATTCGCTGGTGACCTCGATCGCGTGGCAGCCGGTGGCGGCGCTGCTCGGGGCGCTGGCGGCGATCTCGGCGGTGTTCATTCTCTCGGGGCGGCAGGCGTCGTCAGCGATCCGCCTGCTGCTCTTCGGTATTGCCATTGCGGCGGTGGCCAAGGCCGGCGTCATGATCCTGATGCTGGTCGGGCCGATCTACCGGACGACGCAGGCGGCGCGCTGGATTGCGGGGGCGGTCAACGAGATCAACTGGGGCGAGATCCAGGTTACGGCGCTCGGCCTGCTGCCGGTGCTGATCGTGACGCTGCTGGTTGCGCGCAAGCTTCCGCCGACCGACCTCGACGAGGTTTCAGCGCGCAGCCTCGGGCTCAACCTGCCGGTCTTCCGGGTCGCCATCTTTGCGCTGGCAGCGTTGCTGACGGCGCTGGCGGTGGCGTTCGTGGGTGGGGTCGGGTTCATCGGGCTGATGGCGCCGCATATGGCGCGGCTGATCGTCGGGCGGCCGGTTATTCCGGGGCTGATCGTGAGCTTCCTGCTTGGAGCGATCATGCTGGTGGGCGCCGATTTCATCGTGCGCGTCCTCTTCGCGCCGACCGAGGTGCCCGCGGGCACCGTGACGGCCGTGATCGGGACGCCCTATTTCCTCTATCTTCTCATGCGCAAGGACCGGACCAATGGTTGATCGCGTTTCGGTCGATAACCTCACGGTCGCCTACGGCTCGCATTCGGCCGTGAACGGCGTCACCCTCAGCGTGCCCAAGGGCAAGGTCACGGTGCTGGCCGGGCCCAATGGCTGCGGGAAATCGACGTTGCTGCGCGCCGTGCGACGGCTGCATGCGGCGCAGTCCGGCAAGGTGCTGCTGGGCGACGTGGATATTTCCCGGCTCAAGGAAAAGGAGCTGGCGCGCGAGATCGGCCTCCTGGCTCAGAGCCCGTCGGCGCCGGAAGATATGCGGGTCGAGGAACTGGTCCGGCTCGGGCGCTATCCGCATCAATCGATGATGCAGCCGTGGAGCCCGGAAGATGGCGACGCGGTGGAGAACGCGATGTTCGGCACGGGCGTCGCGCAATTGCGCGACCGGCGGCTGGGCTCGCTTTCGGGCGGGCAGCTGCAGCGCGTGTGGATCGCGATGGTGCTGGCGCAGGAGACGGACGTGATCTGCCTCGACGAGCCGGTGAACCATCTCGACATGGCCCACCAGATCGACTGCCTCGACCTCGTCAGCCGCCTCAACCGCGAGCGGGGGCGGACGGTGGTGCTGGTGCTGCACGATCTCAACCTGGCGGCGCGCTATGCTGACCGGCTGGTCTTCCTCAAGGAAGGCAAGGTGGTGAAGGCGGGCGACCCGGCGGAGCTGATGGAAGAGAAACTCATCGGCGAAGTGTTCGGCATCCAGTGCCGCGTGATCGAGGACCCGGTGCATAACCGGCCGATGTGCATTCCGATGCGCAATACCTCGCCGCGCTTTGCCGTGGAGGCCTGAGGCGACGATGGCGGCGCGGACGTTCTGCACGGACCTGGCGCTCGAGCGGGGCGAACCGCATGAGGGGACCGCGCTCGACCTGCGCCGCGTGCTGCTGCTGGCGGTGCCGCATGGGCAATGGCGGCTGCGGCGCACGGCGGTGGGGCTGTCTCCGCTGCTGGAGGAAGCGCAGGCCTATGCCTATTCCAAGAGCGCCTACGCGCTCTTCATGGACAAGGTCGAGGGCCGGGGCGACGTGCCGCAATTGATGGCCTTCCCGGAGAACCAGGTGCTCGACGGGGTGGACGAGGAAACCATCGCGGCGGCCATGCGGCGTTGGGCGGATGGCGGCGAGATCGGCGGCAGGGTCGAGGAGCGGACGACGATCCTCGTCTGCACCGACAGCCGGCGCGATGCCTGTTGCGCGCGTTATGGCTATGCGACCTACAAGGCGCTGGTGGCACAGGCCGACCCGGGCAAGTTCAACATCCTGCAGTGTAACCACCTTGGCGGATGCCGCTTCGCCACCTCGCTCTGCGTGCAGCCGAACGCGGCGCGCTATGGGCGGCTGCGGCCCGAGCAGGTGCCGGATTTCCTGGAGGCGATCGGGCGGGGCGAGACCTACCTGCCGCTCTCGATGGGACGGATCGGGCTCGAGGAGCCGCAGCAGGTGGCTGAGCTGGCGGCACGGCGCTTTGCGGTGACGGCCGGAGGGAATGACGGAGCGACGGCGCTGTCGCTGCAGAGGGCGAGCGCGGACGAGATGGTGTTTCTGGCCGAGGTCGATGGGATCGCAGTGGATGTGACCGTGGCGCGGCGGAGCTTCGAGCGGCACGGGAACTGCGAAGCGGTGGGGAACGAGCCGGCCAATATCGTCTCCCGCTGGGTCGAACAATCGGTCAGCCGGCACGTGGCGGGCTGACGGATATTGCCAGCATCGCAAGGGCGTGGCACTTCTGCGCCGCCCTCCGACGGTGACCTCCATGCCTGAACTGCCCAACCTGCTTGCCTTCGCCCTCGTTTCGCTGGGGCTTGTGCTGACGCCCGGGCCGAACATGGTCTACGTCGTGTCGCGCTCGATCTCGCAGGGGCGGATGGCGGGATTGATCTCATTGGGCGGGGTGGCGCTGGGGTTCGTGTTCTACATGCTGTGCGCGGCGTTCGGCATCACGGCCATCATCATGGCGGTGCCCTTCGCCTACGACGCGCTGCGGTTCGGGGGCGCGATCTATCTGCTCTACCTGGCCTGGCAGGCGCTCAAGCCCGGCGGGCACTCGCCGTTCCGGGTTCGGGAACTCCCCAAGGACAGCCCGCGCAAGCTTTTCCTGATGGGGTTTCTGACGAACCTGCTCAATCCCAAGATCGCGATGATGTACCTGTCGCTGCTGCCGCAGTTCATCAGCGCCGAGAAGGGGCAGGTGCTCATGCAATCGCTGGTGCTGGGCTTCACACAGACGGTGATCAGCGTGAGCGTTAACGCCATGATCGCGCTGGGGGCGGGGAGCATCGCGGTCTTCCTGACGCGGCGTCCGTTCTGGATGGCGGCGCAGCGCTGGTTCATGGGAACGGTGCTGGCCGGGCTGGCCGTTCGGCTCGCCACGGAGGCACAGCGTTAGGGGTGTGTAAATCGCGATGGGGCCGCCAAACCCCTTGCGCGAGTCCGGCTTTCCCAGTAGAGGGTTCGTCGCCTGAAGGGGTATAGCTCAGTTGGTAGAGCATCGGTCTCCAAAACCGAGGGTCGTGGGTTCGAGTCCCTCTGCCCCTGCCAGGCACTAAAGGTCGTTCGACGACCGTGAATTTCCAGACATCGCTGTGAGGATCGAGCGGCGCGGATAGGTCCGCGCGCATGCTGATTCTCGGGAAGTGAGTCCTTTGCCGGGGCGGCGGTTTTCGCTGCGTGAGGTGTTTTCGTGAAAAATACGGCTCTTTTGGTGGAGCTTTCGAGCTTAACTCATTGAAATAATTAGGCTGTTGCTTCGCCCCGCCGCTTCGAATCGTTAAATTTTGACTCAATTTCGGGCAATGTTTGGCGATCTTGCGCGGGTTTTCGGCAGCTTTGAGCGCAATTTCGCGGAAGTGTTTTCCCCTTTTTGACGGCGCCGCATTTCGCGGGATGCGGAGTGCGGCGCTGTCAGGTTAGCGGGGGTTTTCGCGCGGGGGATAAATCAGGGCGCGGGGCCGACCTTGTTGCCGACGCCCGACATCTGGACCTTTGGCTGCTTGATGCCCTTGGCGATGGTCCACTCGACAGACTGGTCCGAGCCGGCGACTTCCAGGGTCGAGGCGGAGACGAGGTTGAGCTTGACCTTGTGCCCGGTGCCGCTGACATCGATGGCGCCGGCAGCATCCTTGCCGTCGATAGTGACCGTGACGGTGCTGTCGGCAGTATCAACGATCAGCTTGGCGACGTCGCCACCGGTGGTGATGTGATTCATGCCCGAGACGGTGAGGGAGGCGGCGTGCTCGAAGGTCACGACGTGCTTGCTGCCATAGACGAGGACGTTGCCGCAATTGCCGGTGAGGTCGATCTGGTTGTCGGCGCCGTAGATGCCAACGTCTTCGCCGTCGCAGGCGATGGCCCGCTGAAGGTCCGCGCCTTCCACCGTCAGTTCTTCGGCCGTAGCGGCAAGGGGCGAGAGCACCGCGAGGGCGATGAGGGCGGCAAGACGGTTCATGCGATTCTCCAGATAGTTGGCAGGTCGCACGACCATTTTGCTCAACAATGACAATAGTGTGATCGTCGTCAGCTTTTGCGCGGGCGGAAGAAATAGAGCAGCCACGCGAGAACATAAGCGCCCAGGCCGAGATAGACAAAGTTGCCGCCGAGGGTGAAGGCGTAGATGCCGCCCAGGGCCAGCGCGATGGCGACGGTGGCGAATAGGATGCGCAAGGCGGTTTTCATCGGGCCCCGGGTTTGCTGGCTTGGAGGAACCATCCCGCATTGGGCGCGTTTGTCAAAGGCTTCCAGACAGTCTCCCTGACCCCGGCCACAGCGCCGGGGTTGTTTTTATCCCGTGAGCGCGGGTTCTCTCGCATTTCAGTGCATCTGGCCCTATGTTGCCCATAAGGATAGGGCTCGTGATCGCTCGCAAGGACATTCATAATTCCAACGTGCCGGTGTTGTGCCAGAGCTGTGAAGCGCGGCACAGGGGCCTTTGCGGCGCGCTCGATCCCGAGCAACTGAGCGAGCTGGCCAGGAGCACGCGGGTGGTCCGCCACGAGGCGGGCGAGCAGCTGGTGCGCGAGGCGGACGAGCCGGGCGCCTATGCCAATGTGATGGCGGGCGTGGTCAAACTCACCAAGACGCTGGAAGACGGGCGACGGCAGGTCGTGGGCCTGCAATTCGCGCCGGACTTTTTGGGGCGGCTCTACGGCACCGAGAACCATCTGGGGGCGGAGGCCGCTTCCGATGTCGAGCTCTGCCGCGTGCCGCGAGCGGCGCTGGAAAAGCTGGTGGGCGAGAACCCGGCGCTGGAAAACCGGCTGATGCGGCAGGCGCTGCGCGAGCTGGACGAGGCGCGTGACTGGATCGTGACGCTCGGCCGCAAATCGGCCGAGGAGAAGGTGGCGAGCTTCCTCTATCTCATTGCCACCCATGCCAATCCCCGGGCGGCGCAGGGCGGGCGAGCCGAATTCCGGCTGCCGCTGAGCCGCGCCGATATCGCCGATTTCCTCGGGCTGACCATCGAGACGGTTTCACGCCAGATGACGCGGCTCAAGGCGGCGGGCGTCATCGAGATCGACAAGCTGCGCGACATTGTCGTGCCGGATCTGGCGGTGCTCGAAGAGCGATGCGGCTGAGACCGCTAAATCCAATAAGTTTGATCTAGATCAAGGAATTAGGCCGGGCAGGATGCTTCAAGGAGGGCGTGATGAACCAGGAGTTTCACATGCCGTCCGACAGCATTTTCATGGTGTGCGCCATACTTACCCTATTCCTCTCCTTTATGGCCGTCTTGGGGTGGGCCTCGCTGCGGGCGGCCAAATAGACCAACCTATCCGCGAACACTTCGGGCGTCCTTCGGGGCGCCTTTTTTGTTGCGTGAAGGGGAGCAGAGCCGCAGCATGGAGCGATCATGCTCAGCAGCAGCGGGATATTGCTCTATCGGCGGGTGGCGGGATCGGTGGAGGTCCTGCTGTTGCACCATGGCGGGCCGTTCTGGGCACGCAAGGACGAGGGCGCCTGGACCATCCCCAAGGGGTTGCAGGAGCCTGGCGAGGAACCGCTGGCTGCGGCGCGTCGCGAGTTCGAGGAAGAGACCGGGCGCGCCGTCGAGGGGCCGTTCATCGAGCTCGGGACGTTCAGGCAGAATTCGAGCAAGACCGTTGCGGTGTGGGCGGCCGAGGGCGCGTTCGACGTCGCGGACCTGAAGAGCAACATGTTCGAGCTGGAATGGCCGCCGCGATCGGGGCGGCGGCAGCAATTTCCGGAAGCGGACAGGGCAGGGTGGTTTTCGCCCGGGGCGGCGATACCAAAGCTCGCCAAGGGGCAGGCGCCGATCATCGGCGCGCTGCTTGAACGGCTGGGCGAAAAGCCTATTTGATGATGAGCACGGGCACGTTGCTGTGGGTCAGGACCTGCGTGGCCTGGCTGCCGAGGAGCAATCGGCCGAGACCGCGGCGGCCGTGGGAGGCCATGACGATGAGGTCGGCGCCCAGTTCCTGGGCAGCGTTGACGATGGCATCAGCGGGATATTGATTGGGAATATGGAGCGTCTTGACGTCGGCGCCGATGGCGGCGGCAGCTTCCTTGGCCTTGGTCAGGATAGCCTTGGCGGACTCGTCGCTGGCCTTCTCGTATTCGTCGAGCGGGTTGGAATAGCCGCCCCAGCCGAAGGTGGCGTCGGTGCCGATGGAGACCCAGGGCTCGGTAACGGTGACGACGGTCACGCTGGCGCCCAGTTTCTGGGCGAGACGTACGCCCTGGTCGATGCCCTTTGCCGCCAGATCGCTGCCGTCGGTCGCAATGAGAATATGAGTATACATGAGCCATCTCCTGTTTCAGGGCGGCGGGAGCAAGACCGCCCGGTACGAGCCCACCAGAAACGTGGTGCGCCAGCAGGGTGACCACAATTGCGTGTCCGGGGCAAATTCCTTCGGGCCGGTGTTGCAATTGCTAAATAAAGTGTCTATATCGCCCTTTCCCAGCCGTGCGAGTGACTCGCCCGGCTATTTGGCTATGGATATTTAGTTCCCAAAGGCTGACGGTTATATGGCACGCACCAATCCCATCACGTTTCTCCAGCAGGTGCGTAGCGAGGTCAGCAAGGTCGTATGGCCGAGCCGGAACGAAGTTCTGATCTCGACCGCGATGGTGCTGGTGCTGGTGGCGCTGGCGAGCATCTTCTTCCTGGTCGCCGACATGATCATCGCCTGGGGCGTCCAGTGGATGTTGTCGATCCGCTGATAAGCGGACGTAAAAACAAGAATTTAGCAGGAGCGGCGGAGCGGCATGGCCAAGCGCTGGTACATTGTTCAGGCGTATAGCAACTTCGAACGCAAGGTCGCAGAGTCGATCCGCGAGAAGGTTGCGCAGAACAAGCTCGAGCACCTGTTCGAGGACGTGATCGTTCCGACCGAGAAGGTCGTCGAGATCCGTCGCGGCCGCAAGGTCGACACCGAGCGCAAGTTCTTCCCCGGCTACGTGCTGGTGAAGATGGACATGACCGATCAGGCGTTCCACCTGATCAAGAATACCCCCAAGGTCACGGGTTTCCTGGGCTCGGGCGACAAGCCGATGCCGATTTCGGAAAACGAGGCCATGGCCATCCTGCAGCAGGTGCAGGAAGGCGTCGAGCATCCCAAGCCCTCCGTCTCGTTCGAGGTCGGCGAGCAGGTTCGCGTTTCCGACGGCCCCTTCGCCAGCTTCAACGGCGTGGTCGAGGAAGTGGACGAGGAGCGTTCGCGCCTCAAGGTGGAAGTTTCGATCTTCGGGCGCCCGACGCCCGTGGAACTGGAATACGGTCAGGTCGAGAAGGTTTGATCTGACTGTTACGGCGGCAAGGGCTAGAACGCCCGGCTGCAAATCCGTGGAAGAGGGTGGTGGCCGCCAGCCACCGACAAAACTCTCGGACCACGGCGTCAAACGCCCGCACTGACAGCGGGCACTAGGCAAACCCGGCGACGCACGCGAGTGCGAAGCTTGAAAGGACGAAAATGGCAAAGAAAATCACCGGCTATCTGAAGCTTCAGGTGGCAGCCGGCTCGGCGACCCCGTCGCCCCCGATCGGTCCCGCTCTCGGTCAGCGCGGCCTGAACATCATGGAATTCTGCAAGGCCTTCAACGCGGCTACGCAGGAAATGGAAAAGGGTGCCCCGACCCCGGTCGTGATCACCATCTACGCCGACAAGAGCTTCACCTTCGAGACGAAGCTCCCGCCGGTCACCTACTTCCTCAAGAAGGCCATGAGCCTCAAGTCGGGTTCCAAGCTTCCGGGCAAGGAATCGGCTGGCACGATCACGCAGGCCCAGATCCGCGAGATCGCTGAGAAGAAGTTGAAGGATCTCAACGCCTATGACGTTGATGCCGCTATGACCATGATCGCGGGCTCCGCTCGTTCCATGGGTCTGCAGGTCGAGGGTTAAGCGTCATGGCACACGTTGGTAAGCGCATTGAGAAGGCCCGCGAGGGCATCGATCGCAAGAAGCTTTATGGCCTCGATGAAGCCGTCAAGATGGTGAAGGCTCGCGCCACCGCCAAGTTCGACGAGTCGATCGAAGTCGCCTTCAACCTGGGCGTCGATCCGCGTCACGCAGACCAGATGGTCCGCGGCGTGGTGAACCTGCCCAACGGCACCGGCAAGCACGTTCGCGTGGCGGTTTTCGCTCGCGACGCCAAGGCCGAAGAAGCCCGCAAGGCTGGTGCTGAAGTCGTCGGCGCCGAGGACCTGGTCGACCAGATCCAGGGCGGCACGATCAACTTCGACCGCGTGATCGCGACCCCGGACATGATGCCGCTCGTCGGCCGCCTGGGTAAGATCCTCGGCCCGCGCAACCTGATGCCGAACCCGAAGGTGGGTACGGTTACCCCGGATGTCGCCGGCGCCGTCAAGGCCGCCAAGGGTGGCGCCGTGGAGTTCCGCGTCGAGAAGGCCGGTATCCTTCACGCCGGTGTCGGCAAGGCCTCGTTCAGCGAAGAAGCTCTTCTGCAGAACATCAAGGCTTTCGCTGATGCCGTGAACAAGGCCAAGCCGTCGGGCGCCAAGGGTACCTACATGAAGCGCGTTGCCGTTTCCTCGACCCAGGGCCCGGGCGTGCACGTGGAGCCGTCGTCGGTCCTCTAAGGGCTGGCAACACGAATTTCGGACGGCCTCCGGGCCGTCCGGGAAACCGGAGAAATCCGGCAAGACCTGTCCGAGACTGCTGGCGTCCCAACCCTTTACGGGCGGACTTAAAACCAAAGCCTGCAATAGACGGGGGGAAGACCAGAAGATTTCGAGGGCCAATCGGCCCTTTCGGTTTTCGGGTTCGAACCAGGCCAAGCTGCCCTTCGGGGCGTTCGGTTGACAGGCATGTAACCGTTGCATCCCGAGCCGGAGCGATCCGGGGAGGGGGCAGCAAATGGCAAAGGGTCCGGCGGCAACGCTGGACTGAATGTGGAGACTGGCATGGAAAGAGCGGAAAAGCGCGTCGTCGTCGAATCGCTCCAGGCAGCATTTGCTGGCGCTGGGTCGATCGTCGTTGCGCAGAATTCCGGCCTTACCGTTGCTGACTTCGAAACCCTGCGCAAGCAGGTTCGCGATGTCGGCGGCAAGGTCAAGGTCGCAAAGAACCGTCTTGCCAAGCTCGCTCTGAAGGAAACCGATACTGCGGACATCTCGAGCCTGTTTACGGGCCCGACGATCGTCGCCTATGCGGAAGACCCGATGGCTGCGCCCAAGATCGCAGCCAAGTTCGCCGAGAAGAACCAGAAGTTCGTCATTCTCGGTGGCGCCATGGGTGCAACCGCCCTCGACGTGGAAAACGTCAAGGCCCTGGCTACGATGCCTTCGCTCGATCAACTGCGCGCTACGCTCGCCGGCATGCTCAAGCAGCCGGGTACCCGTATCGCGTCGGTCGTTCAGGCGCCTGGCGGACAGATTGCCCGCGTGTTGGCCGCTTATGCGGACAAGAGCGCAGCATAACCCTTCGTGGACCACGTCCACGGTTCGAACTGAAACAAACCTGAAAGAGTATTCAAATGGCTGATCTCGCCAAACTCGTTGATGAACTGTCCGCCCTGACCGTCCTGGAAGCTTCCGAGCTGTCCAAGCTTCTCGAAGAGAAGTGGGGCGTTTCGGCTGCCGCTCCGGTCGCCGTGGCTGCCGCTGCTGGTGCTGCTCCGGCCGCCGCTGCCGAAGAAAAGACCGAATTCGATGTGATCCTCGCTTCGTTCGGCGACAACAAGATCAACGTGATCAAGGAAGTCCGCGCCATCACCGGTCTGGGCCTGGGCGAAGCCAAGGCTCTCGTCGAAGGCGCTCCGAAGGCCATCAAGGAAGGCGCTTCGAAGGCTGAAGCCGAAGACATCAAGAAGAAGCTGGAAGACGCCGGCGCCAAGGTCGAACTCAAGTAAGTTCGTCTTTCGTTTTGGGGTGGCGCTCCGGCGCCGCCCCGCATTCCCCGTCCGCGTTGCTGGATGGGTCGCCGCCCCGAGACGGGGTAGGGCGATAGTTGCGGAAATTAAGTACACACCCAGGGCACATGTCCCGAGAGCCGACGATGAATAGTCGGGTCTTTGGACATTTGCCTCCGAGACATCGAGAAAGACAGGAGCTTTTATGGCTACCACGTTCAACGGCCGCCGTAAGGTACGCAAGACTTTCGGCCGCATTCGCGAAGTCACGGAGATGCCGAACCTGATCGAGGTCCAAAAGGCCTCCTACGATCAGTTCCTCATGGTCGACGAGCCCAAGGGCGGTCGCAATGAGGAAGGACTTCAGGCTGTCTTCAAGTCGGTTTTCCCGATCACGGACTTTTCCAATACCGCTTCCCTCGAATTCGTGAAGTACGAGTTCGAGCAGCCCAAGTATGACGTCGACGAGTGCCGGCAGCGCGATATGACCTTCGCCGCGCCGCTCAAGGTGACGCTGCGGCTGATCGTGTTCGAAGTAGACGAAGAAACCGGCGCCCGCTCCGTCAAGGACATCAAGGAGCAGGACGTCTATATGGGCGACATGCCCTTCATGACTTCCAACGGTACGTTCATCGTGAACGGCACCGAGCGCGTCATCGTATCGCAGATGCACCGTTCGCCCGGCGTGTTCTTCGACCACGACAAGGGCAAGACCCACTCCTCGGGCAAGCTGCTGTTTGCCGGCCGCATCATTCCCTACCGCGGCTCGTGGCTCGACATCGAGTTCGACGCCAAGGACATCGTCTATGCGCGTATCGACCGTCGCCGCAAGATTCCGGTGACCTCGCTGCTCAAGGCGCTCGGCATGGATGCCGAGGAAATCCTTGCGACCTATTACAACACGCTGAACTACGAGAAGACCAAGACCGGCTGGCAGGTTCCCTACGACTGGGAAAAGATGAAGAATGCCAAGCCGACCCATGACCTGATCGACGCCAAGACCGGCGACGTGGTCCATGAGGGCGGCAAGAAGCTCTCGGCCCGCCAGGCCAAGAAGCTCGCCGAGAACGGCCTGACCCACCTGCTGGCTGTCGATGAAGACCTCTACGGCACCTATGTCGCCGAAGACCTCATCAACTTCCAGACCGGTGAAGTCTATGTAGAAGCCGGCGACGAGATCGACGAGAAGCTGCTCAACAAGCTCAAGGAACTGGGCTTCGACGCACTGCCGATCCTCGATATCGACCACGTCAATATCGGCGCCTACATCCGCAACACGCTCGCCGTGGACAAGAACGAGTCGCGTGAAGACGCGCTCTTCGACATCTACCGCGTGATGCGTCCGGGCGAGCCGCCGACGGTCGAGACCGCCGAAGCCATGTTCAACTCGCTGTTCTTCGACAGCGAGCGCTATGACCTGTCGGCCGTCGGCCGCGTCAAGATGAACATGCGCCTCGACCTCGACGTCGATGACTCGGTCCGCATCCTGCGCAAGGACGACATCGTTGAAGTCGTCCGCACGCTGGTGAACCTGCGTGACGGCCGTGGCGAAATCGACGACATCGACAACCTCGGCAACCGTCGCGTGCGTTCGGTCGGCGAGCTGATGGAGAACCATTACCGTCTTGGCCTGCTCCGCATGGAGCGCGCGATCAAGGAGCGTATGTCGTCTGTCGAAATCGACACCGTCATGCCGCAGGACCTGATCAACGCCAAGCCGGCTGCCGCCGCTGTCCGCGAGTTCTTCGGCTCGTCCCAGCTGTCGCAGTTCATGGACCAGACCAACCCGCTCTCGGAAATCACCCACAAGCGCCGTCTTTCGGCTCTTGGGCCTGGTGGTCTCACCCGTGAGCGCGCCGGCTTCGAAGTCCGTGACGTGCATCCGACCCATTATGGCCGTATCTGCCCGATCGAGACGCCGGAAGGCCCGAATATCGGTCTGATCAACTCGCTGGCCACGTTCGCCCGCGTCAACAAGTACGGCTTCATCGAGACGCCGTACCGCAAGATCGTGGACGGCAAGGTCACCGAAGAGGTGGTCTACCTCTCGGCCATGGAAGAGGCCAAGCACTACGTCGCGCAGGCAAACGCGAACCTGAATGGGAAGGGCGAATTCGCCGACGATCTCGTTCTGGCCCGCCATGCTGGCGACAACGGCCTGACTCCCAAGGAACTGATCGACCTGATGGACGTGTCGCCCAAGCAGATCGTTTCGGTCGCCGCGGCGCTCATCCCGTTCCTCGAGAACGACGACGCCAACCGCGCCCTGATGGGCTCGAACATGCAGCGTCAGGCTGTGCCGCTGCTGCGTGCCGAAGCTCCGTTCGTGGGTACGGGCATGGAGCCGGTCGTGGCCCGTGACTCGGGCGCCGCGATCGTCGCCAAGCGCAAGGGCATCGTGGACCAGGTGGATGCGACCCGTATCGTTATCCGCGCCACCGAAGAGACGGACGCGTCCAAGTCGGGCGTGGACATCTACAACCTGATGAAGTTCCAGCGTTCGAACCAGTCGACCTGCATCAACCAGCGTCCGCTGGTGGTGGTGGGCGACCACGTCGAAGCCGGCGACATCGTTGCGGATGGTCCCTCGACCGACCTCGGCGATCTGGCTCTCGGCCGCAACGTGCTCGTCGCGTTCATGCCGTGGAACGGCTACAACTTCGAAGACTCGATCCTCCTGAGCGAAAAGATCGCGATGCAGGACGTGTTCACCTCGATCCACATCGAGGAATACGAAGTGATGGCCCGCGATACCAAGCTCGGCCCCGAGGAAATCACGCGCGACATTCCGAACGTTTCGGAAGAAGCGCTCAAGAACCTCGACGAAGCCGGTATCGTCCATATCGGTGCCGATGTCGGCCCGGGCGATATCCTGGTCGGCAAGATCACGCCGAAGGGTGAAAGCCCGATGACGCCGGAAGAGAAGCTCCTCCGCGCCATCTTCGGCGAGAAGGCTTCGGACGTTCGCGATACCTCGCTCCGCGTGCCGCCGGGCGATGCTGGTACTGTCGTTGAAGTGCGCGTGTTCAACCGCCACGGCATCGACAAGGACGAGCGCGCCATGGCTATCGAGCGCGAGGAAATCGAGCGCCTGGCCAAGGACCGCGACGACGAACAGTCGATCCTGGACCGCAACGTCTATGCGCGCCTCAAGGAGATGCTGTTCGGCAAGGCGGCTACGGCCGGCCCCAAGGGCTATGTCGTGGGCACCAAGCTCAACGACCAGATGTTCGAGGCCCAGCCCCGTTCGAAGTGGTGGCAGTTCGCGGTCGAAGACGACAAGGTCATGACCGAGATGGAAGCTCTTCATGCCCAGTATGAAGAGAGCCGCCGGATGCTCGAGCAGCGCTTCATCGACAAGGTGGACAAGCTGCAGCGCGGTGACGAACTTCCGCCGGGCGTGATGAAGATGGTCAAGGTCTTCGTCGCGACCAAGCGCAAGATCCAGCCGGGCGACAAGATGGCCGGCCGTCACGGCAACAAGGGCGTAGTGTCCAAGATCACTCCGCTCGAAGACATGCCGTACCTGGAAGACGGCACGCCCGTCGACATCGTGCTGAACCCGCTCGGTGTGCCGTCCCGCATGAACGTGGGCCAGATTCTGGAAACCCACCTCGGCTGGGCTTGCGCCGGCGTCGGCAAGAAGATCGACGAGATGGTCCGCATCTATCAGCAGAACGGCGATCTGAAGCCGCTCAAGCTGGAGATCGGCCAGCTCTTCGAAGGTGACGACTATGTCGCCGGCCTCGATGACGACAGCATGGTTCGCCTGGGTGAACACCTCTCCAAGGGTGTCCATATCGCTACCCCGGTGTTCGATGGCGCCAAGGAAGCCAACATCGTCGAAATGCTCGAAAGGGCAGGGCTCAAGTCCTCCGGCCAGTCGACCGTCTTTGACGGCCGTACCGGCGAGCAGTTCGACCGTCAGGTGACCGTGGGCTACATCTACATGCTCAAGCTGCACCACCTGGTGGACGACAAGATCCACGCCCGTTCGATCGGCCCCTACTCGCTCGTTACCCAGCAGCCGCTGGGCGGCAAGGCGCAGTTCGGTGGTCAGCGCTTCGGCGAAATGGAAGTGTGGGCGCTCGAAGCTTACGGCGCGGCGTACACCCTCCAGGAAATGCTGACGATCAAGTCGGACGACGTGGCCGGCCGTACCAAGGTCTACGAGGCCATCGTGCGCGGCGACGACACCTTCGAAGCGGGCATTCCGGAAAGCTTCAACGTGCTGGTCAAGGAAATCCGGTCGCTCGGGCTCAATGTCGAGCTCGATACGGCCGAGGCTGCCGACGACCAGCAGGCCGAAGCGGAGCTGGAGCCTCCTCAGGCCGCGGCGGAATAATTCGCCTCAGCCATTAATTGAAACGCTTTCGTGGGGTTTCGGGCCGGTGAGCCCGAAACTCGCGAAACGAGGAGAGACCGAATGAATCATCATTCTCACGTCATGGACCCGTTCAATCCGCAGGTTCCGGCGCAGACTTTCGATCAGATGAAAATCTCGATCGCGAGCCCGGAAAAGATACTGTCGTGGTCCTATGGCGAGATCAAAAAGCCCGAGACCATCAACTACCGCACGTTCAAGCCCGAGCGTGACGGCCTGTTCTGCGCGCGTATCTTTGGCCCCGTGAAGGACTACGAGTGCCTTTGCGGCAAGTACAAGCGCATGAAGTTCAAGGGCGTCATCTGCGAGAAGTGCGGCGTTGAAGTCACGCTGTCGCGCGTCCGCCGCGAGCGCATGGGCCATATCGAGCTCGCCGCGCCCGTCGCCCACATCTGGTTCCTCAAGTCCCTGCCGTCCCGTATCGCGCTGCTGCTCGATATGACGCTCAAGGACATCGAGCGTATCCTCTACTTCGAGCACTACGTCGTTCTCGAACCCGGCCTGACCCCGTTCAGCCTGCATGAGCTGCTGACCGAGGAACAATACCTCGACGCCCAGGACCAGTATGGCGCCGACAGCTTCACCGCCAAGATCGGCGCCGAGGCCATCCGCGACATCCTGCTCGCCCTCGATCTCGAAAAGATCGCGGCCGACCTGCGCGTGGAAATTGCCGAGTCGACCACGGAACTGAAGCCGAAGAAGCTCGCCAAGCGCCTCAAGGTCGTGGAGCAGTTCATCGTTTCGGGCAACAAGCCCGAATGGATGATCATGACCGTGATCCCGGTCATTCCGCCGGAACTGCGTCCGCTGGTTCCGCTGGATGGCGGCCGCTTTGCTACGTCCGATCTCAACGACCTCTATCGTCGCGTGATCAACCGTAACAACCGCCTCAAGCGCCTGATCGAACTGCGTGCGCCGGACATCATCATCCGCAACGAAAAGCGCATGCTGCAGGAAGCTGTGGACGCGCTGTTCGACAACGGCCGCCGTGGCCGCACCATCACCGGTGCGAACAAGCGTCCGCTCAAGTCGCTCTCGGATATGCTCAAGGGCAAGCAGGGCCGGTTCCGTCAGAACCTGCTCGGCAAGCGCGTGGACTATTCCGGCCGTTCGGTGATCACCGTGGGTCCGGAGCTGAAGCTCCACCAGTGCGGTCTTCCCAAGAAGATGGCCCTGGAGCTCTTCAAGCCGTTCATCTATTCGCGTCTTGAAGCCAAGGGCTTCTCGTCCACCGTCAAGCAGGCCAAGAAGCTGGTCGAAAAGGAAAAGCCGGAAGTCTGGGATATCCTGGACGAGGTCATCCGCGAGCACCCGGTTCTGCTGAACCGCGCTCCGACCCTGCACCGCCTCGGCATCCAGGCTTTCGAGCCCATGCTGATCGAAGGCAAGGCCATCCGTCTGCACCCGCTCGTCTGCTCGGCCTTCAACGCCGACTTCGACGGCGACCAGATGGCCGTGCACGTGCCGCTGTCGCTCGAAGCTCAGCTCGAAGCCCGCGTGCTGATGATGTCGACCAACAACATCCTGCACCCGGCCAATGGTCAGCCGATCATCGTGCCGAGCCAGGACATCGTGCTTGGTCTCTATTATCTGTCGCTCATGAATGAGAACGAGCCCGGCCAGGGCATGATGTTCTCGTCCATGGCAGAGCTCGAGCATGCCCTGGATACGGGCGTGGTGACGCTCCATTCCAAGATCAAGGGCCGTGTGGTTTCGTTCGATGAGAACGGCAACCAGACCACCGAGATCGTGGAGACGACCCCGGGCCGCATGATGATCGGGCAGATCCTGCCCAAGCACCCGGCTGTGCCGTTCGCGACCGCGAACCAGCTCATGACCAAGAAGATGATCTCCAAGATGATCGACACCGTGTATCGCGGTTGCGGTCAGAAGGAGACGGTCATCTTCTGTGACCGCGTCATGCAGCTCGGCTTCAAGAACGCGTGCGACGCGGGCATTTCGTTCGGCAAGGACGACATGGTTATCCCGGCGAGCAAGTATAAGATCGTCGACGAGACCCGTAAGCAGGTCGAGGAATTCGAGCAGCAGTACAATGACGGCCTGATCACTCAGGGCGAGAAGTACAACAAGGTGGTCGACGCCTGGGCCAAGTGCGGTGACAAGGTCGCCGAAGAGATGATGAAGGGCATTGCTGCCGTTCAGATCGACCAGGAGACCGGTCGTCAGAAGCCGATCAACTCGGTTTACATGATGAGCCACTCGGGCGCCCGTGGTTCACCGGCGCAGATGAAGCAGCTTGCCGGCATGCGTGGCCTGATGGCCCGCCCGGACGGCTCGATCATCGAGACCCCGATCACGGCCAACTTCAAGGAAGGCCTCACCGTTCTCGAGTACTTCAACTCGACCCACGGTGCCCGTAAGGGTCTCGCCGACACCGCGCTCAAGACCGCCAACTCGGGTTACCTGACCCGCCGTCTGGTGGACGTGGCGCAGGACTCGATCATTACCGAACTCGATTGCGGTACTGAGCGTGGCCTGACCATGGAGCCGATCGTGGATGCCGGCCAGATCGTGGCCACTCTCGGCCAGCGTATCCTGGGCCGTACGGCCGCCGACGACATCTTCAACCCGGCGACGGGCGATGTCCTGGTGGCCAAGGGCACGCTCCTCGAAGAGAAGCATGTCGATGCGATCGAAGAGGCCCGTATCCAGTCGGTCCGTATCCGCTCGCCGCTGACCTGTGACATGCGTCAGGGCTGCTGCGCCGCCTGCTACGGTCGTGACCTGGCTCGCGGTACTCCGGTCAACATCGGTGAAGCTGTCGGCGTTATCGCCGCGCAGTCGATCGGTGAACCCGGCACGCAGCTCACCATGCGTACGTTCCACATCGGTGGTACGGCACAGGTGGTCGACAGCTCGTTCCTGGAAGCCGGCGCAGAAGGCAAGATCGAGATCCGCAACGCCAATGTTGCCAAGATCTCGGGCGGCCTGCTCATCGCCATGGGCCGTAACGTGACCCTGGCCATCCTCGATCCGGAAGGCAAGGACCGGGCCACGCACCGCGTGACCTATGGTGCCAAGATCCGCGTCAAGGACGGCGACATGGTCAAGCGCGGCCAGCGTCTGGCCGAATGGGACCCGTACACCCGTCCGATCCTGGCCGACGTCGATGGCGAGGTTGGCTTCGAGGACCTGGTGGATGGTGCTTCCATCGCGGAAACCACCGACGAGACCACCGGCTTCACCAAGCGCGTCGTGATCGACTGGCGGACCAGCCAGCGTTCGGACAGCCTCAAGCCGGCCATCACCATCTCGCGCAGCGGCTCTGTCGCCAAGCTCGAGCGTGGTGGCGAAGCCCGGTACCTCCTCTCGGTCGACGCGGTTATCGCGGTCGAGCCGGGCGAGAAGGTCTCGGCTGGCGACGTCCTGGCCCGTATCCCGCTGGAAAGCGCCAAGACCAAGGACATCACCGGTGGTCTGCCGCGCGTGGCCGAACTGTTCGAGGCTCGTCGTCCGAAGGACCACGCCATCATCGCCGAGATCGATGGCACGATCCGCTTCGGTCGCGACTACAAGAACAAGCGTCGCGTCATCATCGAGCCGCATGAAGAGGGCGCCGAGCCCGTCGAGTACCTGATCCCGAAGGGCAAGCCGTTCCACCTGCAGGAAGGCGACACCATCGAGAAGGGCGAATACATCCTCGACGGCAACCCGGCACCGCACGACATCCTGGCCATCAAGGGCGTGGAAGAGCTTGCTCGTTACCTCGTCAACGAAATCCAGGAAGTCTACCGTCTCCAGGGCGTGTTGATTAACGACAAGCACATCGAAGTGATCGTTCGCCAGATGCTGCAGAAGGTCGAAATCACCGATCCGGGTGACAGCGGTCTCCTCAAGGACGAGCAGATCGACAAGCTCGATTTCGACGAGCTCAATGATCAGCTGGTGGCCGATGGCCGCAAGCCCGCCCACGCGAACCCGGTGCTGCTGGGTATCACCAAGGCGTCGCTGCAGACCCGCTCGTTCGTGTCGGCCGCTTCCTTCCAGGAAACGACCCGCGTGCTCACCGAGGCTGCCATTTCCGGCAAGGCCGACCTTCTCGAAGGCCTCAAGGAAAACGTCATCGTCGGCCGCCTCATCCCGGCTGGTACCGGCGCCATGACCACGGCTGCAAAGCTCGTGGCCGGCAAGCGCGACGACCTCATCCTCGAGGAACGCCGCCGCCACAGCGAGACGGCCGCCATCCCGGCGCCGTCCGTACCGGCCGAGTAAGCTTCGGCACGATCAGAACAGGAAGGGGGCCTCCGGGCCCCCTTTTTTCATGCCCGCAACGGGCCAAACGAAAAGGGAGCCTTGCGGCTCCCTTGGTAACGCTCCTGGCGATGAGGTTACGCCGCGCCGTGCGTGGCGACCGCGTACCAGATGGCTAGCAGGAAGACCGCGGCCAGGGCGATCAAAACCAAGCCGAAATAGCCCAGTACGTTTGCGGTTCCGTAATCGTCGTTTTCCATATCTTTACCTCATAGTCCGGATGCGACCCGTAGTGCCGACATTATGGCATCCTGCGCCGTAAGCGCCTAGCGTGATTATGCGCAAACCCCGAGGAAGAAGCATGACCAACCAGACCTGGAACGCAGTCGACAACTACATCGTGGCGAACCTCATTGCCGACGACCCGGTGCTGGACGGCGTGTTGGCCCGCAACGCGGAAGAAGGGTTGCCCGCGATCGACGTTTCGCCGGCACAGGGCAAGCTGCTTAACCTGCTGGTGCGGATGGCCGGCGCCAAGCGCGTGCTGGAGATCGGGACGCTCGGCGCCTATTCGACGATCTGGATGGCGCGGGCGTTGCCTGCAGGCGGACGGGCGGTGACCCTGGAGTTCAACCCGCATCACGCGGAGGTGGCGTGGGCCAATATCGAGAGCGCGGGACTCGGGGACGTGATCGAAGTGCGGGTGGGCGCGGCGCTCGATACGCTGCCAGGGCTGGCGGCGGATGGGGCAGGGCCGTTCGACTTCATCTTCATCGATGCCGACAAGCCGAACAACCCGGGTTACATCGACTGGGCGCTCAAGCTCTCCCGGCCGGGCACGGTGATCGTCTGCGACAACGTGATCAGGAACGGGGTGGTCGTGGATGAGGGAAGCACAGATGCCAATGTGCGCGGGGCGCGGGCGGCGTTCGAGATTCTCGGGCGTGATCCGCGCGTGGCGGCAACCTCGATGCAGACCGTGGGGAGCAAGGGGTATGACGGGTTCATTCTGGCGGTCGTGGGGTAGGGGACCGCGATCCCGATATGTCGTTCCGACCGCGGGACATGGAGAGCTGAAAGCACGCTCCCTTCGACTCCCAAAACAAAAGGGCGGCCTGAGCCGCCCTCTCGAAAACCGATTCTGTCTTGCGGCTTACTTCTCGTAGCCGATGTGCTCGGCATATTGCTCGACCACCAGGCTCCAGACCGAGATGTCGGCGTCCAGATTGTCTGAAGAGATGCCGTGCTCGAGGTTAAGGTCCATTTCGACGACGGCGTCGCCGTCGCTGTCGAGATAGGCCTTGCCGAAGCGCTTGTCGCGATTCCAGGAATTGATGACATCCATCTCGGGCTTGAGGTCGAGGAAACCGGCGTAGAAGTTCAGGTCCTCGCAGTCCTTGTTGTCCGTGCAGTTCATGAAATAGATGGCATAGGTGATGCCATCCAGGTCACCCTTGATCTTGGGATCGCCGTTGTCCTGCTTTTCGAGCTTGGCCTCCCCGTAGCCGCGCGCCAGCTCGAGAATCGCATTCACGTCGTTGCCATCGATCAGGTCGGACCCGGCAGCGAACGCGGAGCATGCCGTTCCCAGCGTTAGCGTGGCACCGAGAATCAAAGCCTTCAAAGTCATAGTGGTCTCCCAGGTCCCCAATTGGACCATAAATGGTGTAGCCCCCTCTTTTGATAGCGAAATTCGCTCCTATATACGAGACCTGCCGCCCGACAGGTTGTGGAGCGATCCGAGCCTGCCTCGCAGAAGAGGGCAAACGTCCCATAACCCCCGCGCATGCGGGCTATGTGACACCCTTTTTTAGTACCTTGCCCTTGACGGACGGGGACTCGGGCGGTATACGCAGCCCACCTTAACGGTCGGTCGTGAGTTTCAACCGGGTATCTGCCGCCTGACGCGGGCATCCAAGAAGCTCAAACACACTGGTTTTGGTAACAGACGTAGACATTCTTGTGCGCATGAACGCTTCCATTGGAAGTGGTCCGCTGCATCCCGGCGCCGCCGATCTCCGTGTGAGATCGAGTGGGCGCCATTTGGCTTGCTACGCCTGAACCACTTTGAATTCGGACGGATGGAAAGAGCGCAATGCCGACCATTAATCAGTTGATCCGCAAGCCCCGGCAGAGCAAGCCGAAGCGGAACAAAGTCCCGGCGATGGAAGCGAACCCGCAGAAGCGTGGCGTTTGCAGCCGTGTGTACACGACGACCCCCAAGAAGCCGAACTCTGCCCTCCGCAAGGTGGCCAAGGTCCGTCTGACCACTTCGCGTGAAGTGATTTCCTATATCCCGGGCGAAGGTCATAATCTTCAGGAGCACTCCGTGGTCCTGATCCGTGGCGGCCGCGTGCGCGACCTTCCCGGTGTTCGCTATCACGTTCTGCGCGGCGTTCTGGACACCCAGAGCGTCAAGGATCGCCGTCAGCGTCGTTCCAAGTACGGCGCGAAGCGTCCGAAGTAAGGAGTTCTATCTATGTCCCGTCGCCACCGCGCTGAGAAACGCGAAGTCAACCCGGACGCAAAGTTCGGCGACATCGTCGTCACCAAGTTCATGAACTCGCTTATGCTGGACGGCAAGAAGTCGGCCGCCGAAGGCATCGTCTACGGCGCATTCGATATCGTGCAGTCCAAGACCAAGCAGGATCCGATCACCGTCTTCCACACTGCCCTGGACAACGTCCGTCCGGCCGTGGAAGTGCGTTCGCGCCGCGTTGGTGGTGCGACGTACCAGGTTCCGGTCGAGGTCCGTGCTGACCGTCAGCAGGCCCTGGCCATCCGCTGGCTCATCGAATCCGCCCGCAAGCGCGGCGAGCACACCATGCGTGAGCGCCTTTCCGGCGAACTGATGGATGCGCTCAATGGCCGTGGCCAGGCCGTCAAGAAACGCGAAGACACGCACCGTATGGCTGACGCCAACCGTGCCTTCTCGCACTACCGCTGGTAGTTGGAGCTCATCATGGCACGCGAATACCCGATCAATCATTATCGTAACTTCGGCATCATGGCTCACATCGATGCTGGCAAGACGACGACGACCGAGCGCATCCTCTACTACACCGGCAAGAACCATAAGATGGGCGAGACCCATGATGGTGCTTCGACCATGGATTGGATGGAGCAGGAGCAGGAACGCGGTATTACGATCACTTCCGCTGCGACCACGACCTTCTGGAAGGGCCGCAACGGCGAGCAGTATCGCTTCAACATCATCGACACCCCCGGCCACGTGGACTTCACCATCGAAGTCGAGCGTTCGCTGCGCGTGCTTGACGGTGCCGTGGCTCTCCTCGACGGCAACCAGGGCGTTGAGCCCCAGACGGAAACCGTCTGGCGCCAGGCCGACAAGTACCACGTTCCGCGTCTCATCTTCGTCAACAAGATGGATAAGACCGGCGCTGACTTCTACTACTGCCTGGACACCCTCAAGAAGCGCCTGGGCATCACCACGCTCGTGATGCAGCTTCCGATCGGTTCGGAAAGCGACTTCAAGGGCGTCGTCGATCTCATCGAGATGAATGCGCTCGTGTGGCGCAACGAAGAGCTCGGCGCCCAGTGGGACGTCATCGAGATCCCGGAAGACCTCAAGGCTCGCGCCGTCGAGTACCGTGAGAAGCTGGTGGAAACCGCCGTCGAGATCGACGATGCGGCCATGGAAGCTTACCTCGAAGGCAACCAGCCGGATAAGGACACCCTGCGTCGTCTGATCCGTAAGGGCGTCGTCGATGCGAAGTTCTACCCGGTGTTCTGCGGCTCCTCGTTCAAGAACAAGGGCGTGCAGCCCCTGCTCGACGCCGTCGTGGACTTCCTCCCCGCTCCGACCGACATCCCGGCCATCAACGGCATCGACGTCAAGACCGGCGCCGAGATCGAGCGTCACGCTTCGGACGAAGAGCCGCTGTCGATGCTCGCGTTCAAGATTGCCAACGACCCGCACATGGGCTCGCTGACCTTCTGCCGCATCTACTCCGGTCACCTCGAAGCTGGTGCCCAGCTCGAGAATACCGTCAAGGAGAAGAAGGAACGCGTCGGCCGCATGTTCCAGATGCACGCCAACAGCCGTGAGCAGATCACTGAAGCTTACGCCGGCGACATCGTGGCCATCGTTGGCCTGAAGGATACCACCACGGGCGACACGCTCTGCGTGCCGAACTCGCCGGTTATCCTCGAGCGCATGGAATTCCCGGATCCGGTTATCGACATCTCGGTCGAGCCGAAGTCCAAGGGCGACCAGGAAAAGATGGGCCTTGCGCTCGCTCGCCTGGCTGCCGAGGATCCGTCCTTCCGCGTCAAGACCGACGAAGAATCCGGCCAGACGATCATCTCGGGCATGGGTGAACTTCACCTCGACATCCTCGTCGACCGTATGCGTCGCGAGTTCAAGGTCGAGGCCAATATCGGTCAGCCGCAGGTGGCTTACCGTGAAGCCATCAGCCGCTCGGTCGATCACGACTACACCCACAAGAAGCAGTCGGGTGGTTCGGGCCAGTTCGCTCGCATCAAGTTCCGCATCGAGCCCAATGAGCCGGGTGCCGGCTTCCAGTTCGCTTCGGAAGTCGTCGGCGGCAACGTGCCCAAGGAATACATCCCGGGCGTGGAAAAGGGTGTTGCTTCGGTCATGGGTTCCGGCCCGCTGATCGGCTTCCCGATCGTGGACGTGAAGTTCGTCCTCACCGACGGCGCCTACCACGACGTGGACTCCTCGGTCCTCGCCTTCGAAATCGCTGGCCGCGCTGGTTTCCGCGAGGCCCTGCAGAAGGCTGGCCCGAAGATCCTCGAACCGGTCATGAAGGTTGAAGTTGTCACGCCCGAAGAATACATGGGCGACGTCATCGGCGACCTGAATTCCCGCCGCGGTCAGATCCGCGGTACGGAAAGCCGTGGCATCGTGCAGGTCGTCGATGCCCTGGTGCCTCTGGCGAACATGTTCGGTTACGTGAACTCCCTCCGCTCGATGAGCCAGGGTCGTGCACAGTACACGATGACGTTCGACCACTACGAGCAGGTCCCGCAGGCGGTGGCCACCGAAGTCCAGGCCAAGTACGCCTGATTTAGAGATCAAACTTACCCACTGGCGATGAAGAGCTAGTGGACTACGGAGAAAAGCGATGGCGAAGGAAAAATTCTCGCGCACTAAGCCGCACTGCAACATCGGCACCATCGGTCACGTTGACCATGGCAAGACGTCGCTGACGGCTGCTATCACCAAGGTTCTCGCAGAGACCGGTGGTGCGACCGCGCGTGCCTACGACCAGATCGACAACGCCCCGGAAGAAAAGGCCCGTGGCATCACCATCAACACCTCGCACGTCGAGTACGAGACGGCCAACCGTCACTACGCTCACGTCGACTGCCCTGGCCACGCCGACTATGTGAAGAACATGATCACCGGCGCTGCCCAGATGGACGGTGCTATCCTGGTCGTGTCGGCTGCCGACGGCCCGATGCCGCAGACCCGCGAGCACATCCTGCTCGCCCGTCAGGTCGGCGTGCCGGCCCTGGTGGTCTTCCTGAACAAGTGCGACATGGTCGACGATCCGGAACTGCTCGAGCTCGTCGAGCTGGAAGTCCGTGAGCTCCTGTCTTCGTACGAATTCCCGGGCGACGACATTCCGGTCATCCGTGGTTCGGCTACCGAAGCCCTGAACGACGGCAACAAGGAACTCGGCCACGACGCCGTTCTCAAGCTGATGGAAGCCGTTGACGCTTACATCCCGCAGCCGGAGCGTCCGATCGACCAGCCGTTCCTGATGCCGATCGAAGACGTGTTCTCGATCTCGGGTCGCGGCACCGTGGTGACCGGCCGTGTCGAGCGCGGTATCGTCAAGGTTGGTGAAGAAGTCGAAATCGTCGGCATCAAGGCCACCCAGAAGACGACCGTTACCGGCGTCGAAATGTTCCGCAAGCTGCTCGATCAGGGCCAGGCTGGCGACAACATCGGTGCTCTGATCCGCGGTATCGATCGTACCCAGGTTGAGCGCGGCCAGGTCCTCGCCAAGCCGGGTTCGGTTACCCCGCACACCGACTTCGTGGCTGAAGCCTACATCCTGACCAAGGAAGAGGGTGGCCGTCACACGCCGTTCTTCGGCAACTACCGTCCGCAGTTCTACTTCCGTACGACCGACGTGACGGGTATCGTTTCGCTGCCGGAAGGCACCGAAATGGTCATGCCTGGCGACAATGTGAACATCAACGTCCAGCTGATCGTGCCGATCGCCATGGAAGAGAAGCTCCGCTTCGCTATCCGTGAAGGTGGCCGTACCGTCGGCGCCGGCGTCGTTGCCAAGATCCTGAAGTAAGGACGGAAACGTGAATCGCGGCGCGCCGCTAGTTGCGCGCCGCGTTCCATTTTTCGCTAGGAAAACAAGATGAACGGTCAAAACATTCGCATTCGGCTTAAAGCCTTTGACCATCGTGTCCTGGATACTTCCACGCGCGAGATCGTCAATACGGCTAAGCGCACGGGTGCTCAGGTTCGGGGTCCGATCCCGCTGCCGACGCGAATTGAAAAGTTCACCGTCAACCGTTCGCCGCACATCGACAAGAAGAGCCGCGAGCAGTTCGAGATCCGTACCCACAAACGTCTGCTGGACATTGTGGATCCGACTCCCCAGACGGTTGATGCTCTAATGAAGCTCGATCTCGCCGCCGGTGTCGACGTCGAAATCAAGCTCTGAGTGACGGAGTTTCCGCGCTGACCAGAAAAAGGGTCCTCTGGCAAACATGACCCGGTCCAGCGCTTAATTGAAAAGGTAGCAAACCGATGCGTTCTGGTTTGATCGCACAGAAGCTGGGCATGACCCGCATATTCACCGAGGACGGCAACCACGTTCCCGTCACGGTGCTCGGGCTGCAGAACTGCCAGGTGGTAGGCCAGCGCACGCAAGACAAGGACGGCTATACCGCGCTGCAGTTGGGCGCCGGTACCGCCAAGGCGAAGAACACGGCCAAGGCCCAGCGCGCCCAGTTTGGCGCGGCCAAGGTCGAGATCAAGCGTCATGTCGTCGAATTCCGCGTCGACGCCGACAACCTCATCGAGGTTGGCGCGACGATGCAGGCCGACCATTTCGTCGAGGGCCAGCTCGTGGACGTCACGGGCACCTCGATCGGTAAGGGTTTTGCCGGCGGCATGAAGCGCTGGAACTTCGGCGGTCTGCGTGCAACGCACGGTGTGTCCGTTTCGCACCGCTCGCACGGTTCGACCGGTCAGCGCCAGGATCCGGGCAAGGTCTTCAAGAACAAGAAGATGGCCGGTCACCTCGGTGCCGAGCGTGTCACCACGCAGAACGTCAAGGTCGTCAAGACCGACGTCGAGCGCGGTCTGATCATGGTTCAGGGTTCGGTTCCGGGCGCCAAGGGCGGCTGGATCCAGATCAAGGACGCCGTCAAGAAGCCCGCTCCGAAGGGTGCTGCTACGCCTGGTTCGTTCAAGCCGGCCGCTGCCGTCGCGGGGGAGAGTGAATAATGGAACTCCAGATTACCAATCTAGACGGTAAAGGCGTAGGTTCCGTGACGCTTAAGGACGACGTGTTCGGCCTGGAGCCGCGCGTTGATATCCTGCACCGCATGGTCCGCTACCAGCAGCTCAAGGCAATGGCTGGTACGCACAAGGTCAAGCACCGCTCGGAAATCGCTTACACCAGCAAGAAGTCGGTGAAGCAGAAGGGTTCGGGCGGCGCTCGTCACGGTAACAAGGCTGCTCCGCAGTTCCGCGGTGGTGGTCGTGCGTTCGGTCCCGAGCCGCGTAGCCACGCCATCGATCTTCCCAAGAAGGTCCGCGCTCTTGCTCTCAAGCATGCGCTGTCCTCCAAGGTTAAGTCGGGCGAGCTGCTCATCGTTGACACCCTTGCCAGCCAGCAGGCCAAGACGGCCGATCTGCGCAAGACCCTGGGTGCCCGCGAGTGGACCAATGCTCTGATCATCGACGGCGCGACCGTTGACGCGAATTTTGCGCTCGCTGCGCGCAACATTCCGCAGGTCGACGTACTGCCGGTCCAGGGTATCAACGTTGTGGATATCCTTCGTCGTCAGAAGCTCGTTCTGACCAAGGCAGCGCTGGAAGCGCTGGAGGCGCGGTTCGCATGAGCAAGTTCAAGCATTACGACATCATCCGCAACCCGGTCGTGACTGAAAAGTCGACGAACCAGTCGGAGAACAACCAGGTCGTCTTCGACGTCAAGGTTGATGCGAGCAAGCCCGAGATCAAGGCCGCCGTCGAGGCGCTGTTCTCGGTCAAGGTCAAGGCTGTCAACACCCTCGTCCGCAAGGGCAAGGTGAAGCGCTTCCGCGGTGAACTCGGCGTCCGCAATGACGTCAAGAAGGCCGTCGTGACGCTCGCTGACGGTCAGTCGATCGATATTTCGACCGGCCTCTAAGGGGTGAGTGAGAAAAATGGCTCTGAAACAATATAATCCCACTTCTCCTGGCCGCCGTCAGCTTATCACTGTCGACCGCTCGGAACTCTGGAAGGGCAAGCCCGTCAAGGCTCTGACCGAAGGCCTGAGCAAGAGTGGTGGCCGTAACAATGCCGGCCGCATCACGTCGTTCCACCGCGGTGGTGGTCACAAGCGCACCTACCGCATGATCGACTTCCGTCGCGTGAAGTTCGATATGGAAGCGACCGTCGAGCGTCTGGAATACGATCCGAACCGCACTGGCTTCATCGCTCTGGTGACCTATGCGGATGGCGAGCAGACCTACGTCCTTGCTCCCCAGCGTCTGGCTGCCGGCGACAAGATCATCTCGTCGCTGTCGACCGTTGACGTGAAGCCGGGCAATGCGATGCCGCTGGAGCGTATGCCGGTCGGTACGATCGTGCACAACGTCGAGCTGAAGCCCCGCAAGGGCGGTCAGATCGCCCGTTCGGCTGGTGCCTACGCCCAGTACGTTGGTCGCGATGCCGGTTGGGCGATCCTTCGCCTCAATTCGGGTGAACAGCGCCGTGTCCACGGCTCGTGCCTCGCCACTGTCGGCGCGGTCTCGAATCAGGACCACTCGAACACCTCGATCGGCAAGGCCGGTCGCAATCGTTGGCTCGGCCGCAAGCCGGTCAACCGCGGTGTTACCATGAACCCGGTCGACCACCCGCATGGTGGTGGTGAAGGCCGCACCTCCGGTGGCCGTCACCCGGTTACCCCGTGGGGCAAGCCGACCAAGGGCAAGAAGACCCGCACCAACAAGGCGACGGACAAGTTCATCGTTCGCTCGCGTCACGTTAAGAAGGGCCGGTAAGTCATGGCACGTTCACTCTGGAAGGGTCCGTTCGTCGACGGCTACCTGCTCAAGAAGGCGGACAAGGCACGCGAGTCCGGGCGCAGCGAGGTCGTTAAGATCTGGAGCCGTCGCTCGACCATCCTGCCGCAGTTCGTCGGCGTCACGTTCGGCGTCCACAACGGTCACAAGCACGTGCCCGTCCTGGTCACCGAAGATATGATTGGTCACAAGTTCGGCGAGTTCGCTCCCACGCGTACCTATTACGGTCACGCGGCCGACAAGAAGGCCAAGAGGAAGTAATCATGGGCAAGCAGAAGACTCCCCGCGCGCTCAAGGATACCGAGGCCAAGGCCGTTCTGCGGATGCTGCGCATCAGCCCGCAGAAGCTGAACCTTGTCGCTGCCACGATCCGCGGCAAGAAGGTCGAGAAGGCTCTGGCCGAACTCGCTTTCTCGCACAAGCGCATCGCCGTTCAGGTCAAGAAGGTGCTCGAGAGCGCCATCGCGAACGCGGAAAACAATCATGGTCTGGACACCGACGCTCTGGTCGTTGCCGAGGCCTTCGTCGGCAACTCGCTGGTGATGAAGCGCTGGACCGCTCGCGGTCGCGGTCGCTCCTCGCGCATCGAAAAGCCGTTCTCGCACCTGACGATCGTCGTGCGGCAAGTTGAGGAAGCGGCATAATGGGCCAGAAGATTAATCCGATCGGTCTGCGTCTCGGGATCAACCGTACCTGGGATTCCCGTTGGTACGCCAACAAGGGCGAGTACGGTGCGCTCCTGCAGGAAGACCTGAAGATCCGCAAGGCTCTGATGGCCGACCTCAAGCAGGCCGCGGTTTCCAAGATCGTCATCGAGCGTCCGCACCGCAAGTGCCGCGTGTCGATCCACACTGCCCGTCCGGGCATCGTGATCGGCAAGAAGGGCGCTGACATCGACAAGATCCGCGCCAAGGTGAAGAAGTTCACCGACAGCGAAGTGCACATCAACATCGTCGAAGTGCGCAAGCCCGAGACCGATGCGAACCTGGTGGCTCAGGGCATTGCCCAGCAGCTCGAACGCCGCGTGGCTTTCCGCCGTGCGATGAAGCGTGCTGTGCAGACCGCCATCCGCATGGGCGCCGGTGGTATCCGCGTCAACGTCGGTGGCCGTCTCGGTGGTGCCGATATCGCTCGTACCGAATGGTACCGCGAAGGTCGCGTGCCGCTGCACACCCTGCGTGCCGACATCGATTACGGTTTTGCTGAAGCGTCCACGACCTACGGCATCATCGGCGTCAAGGTCTGGATCTTCAAGGGCGAAGTCCTTGAGCACGATCCGACCGCTCATGAGCGCCGTGCTACCGAAGGTGGCGAGGCCCCGTCGCATCGTCGCGCGGCCCAGGCAGCCAGCTAAGAAGGTATTTGAGCCATGCTGCAACCAAAACGTACTAAGTTCCGCAAGGCCCACAAGGGCCGCATCCATGGCTTGGCCAAGGGCGGTTCGGACCTCAACTTCGGTCAGTACGGCCTGAAGGCAACTGAGCCCGAGCGCGTCACCGCGCGTCAGATCGAAGCGGCTCGCCGCGCGATCACCCGCGAAATGAAGCGCCAGGGCCGTGTGTGGATCCGTATCTTCCCGGACGTGCCGGTTTCCAAGAAGCCGACCGAAGTCCGTATGGGTAAGGGTAAGGGTTCGGTGGAATTCTGGGCAGCCCGCGTCAAGCCGGGCCGCATCATGTTCGAAATCGACGGCGTCCCCGAGGACGTCGCCAAGGAAGCCCTGCGCCTCGGCGCCATGAAGCTTCCGGTTACGACGCGGGTTGTTACCCGCATCAACGATTAAGAGGCGAAGATGGCAGCCAGTGATTTTCGGGCCAAGACGGCCGATGAGCTCAAGGACCAGCTTCTGAGCCTCAAGAAAGAGCAGTTCAACCTGCGTTTCCAGCGTGCTACCCAGCAGCTGGAAAAGCCGGCCCGGGTCAAGGAAGTGCGCCGCGAAATCGCGCGCATCAAGACTGTCCTGGCCGAAAAGAACGCAGCGAAGTAAGGAGCAGTCCCAATGCCAAAACGTGTTTTGCAGGGGACGGTGGTCTCCGACACGAACGATAAGACGGTTGTGGTGCGCGTCGAACGCCGCTTCACCCATCCGGTGATGAAGAAGACCGTGCGCCGGTCCAAGAAGTACCACGCTCACGACGAAGCCAATGTGGCCAAGGTCGGCGATACCGTGTGGATCGAGGAATGCGCACCGATCTCGAAGAACAAGCGCTGGACGCTTGTTCAGGGGTCGTAAGGAATTAGGGTTTAAGGCGGCGAGCCGGTAGGGCGGGCCGTATAACAAGAAGGCATCCAGTCATGATTCAGATGCAGTCAAATCTCGACGTCGCGGATAATTCCGGCGCGCGTCGTGTCATGTGCATCAAGGTGCTGGGCGGCTCGCATCGCAAGTACGCGTCGGTTGGCGACATCATCGTTGTGTCGGTCAAAGACGCCATCCCGCGCGGCCGCGTTAAAAAGGGCCAGGTGATGAAGGCGGTCGTGGTTCGCACGGCCAAGGACATCCGCCGTCCCGATGGCACGGTCATCCGTTTCGACAAGAACGCCGCCGTGCTGCTCAACAATCAGAAAGAGCCGATCGGCACTCGTATCTTCGGGCCGGTTCCGCGCGAGCTTCGCGCCAAGAACCACATGAAGATCATTTCGCTGGCTCCAGAGGTGCTGTAATGGCTGCCAAGATCAAAAAGGGCGACCAGGTCGTCGTATTGACCGGCAAGGATAAGGGCAAGACCGGCAAGGTCCTGCAGGTTATCCCGACCGAGACCCGCGCGGTAGTGCAGGGGCTCAATCTTGTGCGCCGCCACACCAAGCAGACTGCTTCGCAGGATGCGGGCATCTTCACCAAGGAAGCCCCGATCCACCTGTCGAACCTGGCAGTCGCCGACAAGAACGGCAAGCCGACCCGTGTCGGTTTCAAACTCGAAGATGGCGCCAAGAAGCGCATCGCCAAGAGCACCGGAGATGTGATCGATGGCTGAGACCTATATTCCGCGTCTGCGTACGCAATATGACGACGCCATCCGCGCCGGCCTGGTGAAGGAATTCGGGTACAAGAACCCGATGCAGATCCCCAAGCTCGAGAAGATCGTGCTCAACATGGGCGTTGGCGAAGCCGTCAACGACTCCAAGAAGGTCAAGGCAGCCGCCGGCGACCTCGAGCTGATTTCGGGCCAGAAGCCGGTCATCACGCATGCTCGCAAGTCGATCGCAGGCTTCAAGGTCCGCGAGAACATGCCGCTCGGTGTGAAGGTCACCCTTCGCCGCCAGCGCATGTACGAATTCCTTGACCGCCTGGTGAACATCGCCCTGCCGCGCGTTCGTGACTTCCGTGGTCTGAACCCGGCTTCCTTCGATGGCCGCGGCAACTACGCCATGGGCATCAAGGAACACATCATTTTCCCCGAAATCGCCTACGACAAGATCGATCAGGTGTGGGGTATGGACATCGTGGTGTGCACCACGGCAAAGACCGACGACGAAGCCCGCGCGCTTCTGAAGGCTTTCAACTTCCCGTTCCGTCAGTAACGGTACGCGAGAAAGAGGACGATATGGCAAAGACGAGCGCCATCGAAAAGAACAAGCGCCGCGCCAAGCTGGCCAAGAGCTACGCCACCAAGCGTGCGGCTCTCAAGGCTGTGGGCATGGACAAGTCCGCGACCCCGGAAGAGCGTTTCAAGGCCCAGCTCAAGCTGGCCGAGCTTCCGCGCAATTCCTCCCCGGGCCGCGTTCGCAACCGTTGTGAAGTTTCGGGGCGCCCGCGTGCTTACTACCGCAAGCTCAAGTTGAGCCGTATTGCCCTGCGCGAGCTCGGCAACCTGGGTCAGATCCCGGGCCTGGTCAAGTCGAGCTGGTAAGGAGAACAATAGAATGGCTCTTTCCGATCCGATCGGGGATATGCTCACCCGTATTCGTAATGCCCAGCTGCGCCGCAAGGACAGCGTGACCACCCCGGCTTCGACGCTGCGCGGTCGCGTTCTGGATGTGCTGCAGACCGAAGGCTTCATCCGTGGCTACCACGAGGTCAAGTTCGAGAACGGCATTTCGGAATACGAAATCGAGCTGAAGTATTCGGACAGCGTGCCGGTCATCCGCACTATCGAGCGGGTGTCCCGTCCGGGCCGTCGCGTCTATGCGTCGGTCAAGAATATCCCTCAGGTTGCCAATGGCCTAGGTGTGTCGATCCTGTCGACCCCCAAGGGCGTGATGGCCGACCACGAGGCGAAGGCACAGAACGTTGGTGGCGAGGTACTCTGCCGCGTCTTCTAAGGAGACGCGGTAAGACGATTACTCATAAAGGTTTGAACGAAAATGTCCCGTACTGGCAAAAAGCCTGTCGCAGCAGTGAGCGGAGTTACCGTGACCATCAATGGTCGCACGGTTACCGCCAAGGGCCCCAAGGGCGAATTGAGCCTCGAGCTCATGGATATCGTGAACGTCGAGCAGGGCGCTGATGGTCTGGTGGTTTCGCCGGCCAACGATACCCGTGAAGCTCGTGCCGCCTGGGGTACCACCCGCGCGCTGCTCCAGAACATCGTGACGGGCGTCAAGGACGGCTTCGAGAAGAAGCTGCAGATCCAGGGCGTCGGTTATCGTGCCGCCATGCAGGGCAAGGACATCAAGCTTTCCCTCGGCTTCTCCCACGAAGTCGTGTATGAGGCCCCCAAGGGAATCACCCTCGCAGTCCCGGCGCCGACGGAAATCGTCGTGACCGGTATCGACAAGCAGCAGGTTGGCCAGGTCGCGGCCAACATTCGAGGCTACCGTAAGCCTGAGCCCTACAAGGGCAAGGGTGTTCGCTATGTGGGCGAATACGTGGCCAAGAAAGAAGGCAAGAAGAAGTAAGGAGCGCCGGCAATGGCTATCACTGCAAAAGGAGCGGATCGCCGCAAGGCCCGCGTTCGCCGCGCACTCAAGGCTCGCGCCTTCGGTCGCCCGCGTCTGTCGGTTTTCCGTTCGGACAAGAATATCTACGCGCAGATCATCGATGATGCGACCGGCCGTACGCTGGCTGCCGCTTCCACGATCGACAAGGACGTCAAGGCTTCGGTCAAGAACGGCGCCACCTCTGAGGCAGCTGTCGTTATCGGCAAGCTGATCGCAGAGCGCGGCACCAAGGCCGGTGTTTCCGAGGTCATCTTCGACCGCGGCGCTTACCTTTATCACGGCCGGGTCAAGGCCCTTGCAGACGCTGCCCGTGAGGGCGGCCTGCAGTTCTGACCCTGGCGACGAAATAGAAGAGCTGGATAAGCTATGAAAGACGTTCAAGAGCGCGAAAGCGAATTCATCGACCGCCTGGTCCACATCAACCGTGTGGCCAAGGTGGTGAAGGGCGGTCGGCGCTTTGGTTTCGCCGCTCTCGTGGTTGTTGGCGACCAGAAGGGCCGCGTCGGTTTCGGTCACGGTAAGGCCCGTGAAGTTCCCGAGGCGATCCGCAAGGCGACCGAGCAGGCCAAGCGCCAGCTCATCCGCGTGCCGCTGCGCGACGCCCGTACGCTGCACCACGATGTGGTCGGCCGTCACGGGGCAGGGAAGGTGATCCTGCGCGCCGCCGTTCCGGGTACCGGCATCATCGCCGGTGGTCCGATGCGCGCCGTGTTCGAAACCCTCGGGATCAACGACATCGTCGCCAAGTCCCAGGGCACCGCGAACCCCTACAACATGGTTCGGGCTACCTTCGATGCGCTCAAGCGCGTTGACAGCCCGCGTTCGGTTGCGGCTCGCCGTGGCCTGAAGGTTTCGGAACTGCAGGCTCGCCGCGGCGAAACTGCCGTCGAAGCTTGATCTGAGCGCTAGAGCTCGGAACGGAGAATAGACATGGCCGACAAGACCGTAACCATTGAACAGATCGGTAGCCCCATCCGCCGTGAGAAGTCGCAGCGCGCGACCCTCATCGGCCTCGGGCTCAACAAGATCCGCAAGCAGTCCACCCTCAAGGACACTCCGGAAGTACGCGGCATGATCGCGAAGCTTCCGCACCTTGTCCGCGTGGTCGACCAGAAATAAAACCTCTCGGACCGGCTACTGGCCGGTCCGGCTACTTTTGATTGCAGCACGTTCCGTAGTCGAACGCGCTCTCAGGAACAGGTGACGCAAATGGCGCGTTTGAACGAACTCCGCGACAACGAGGGTTCCTCCAAGACCCGCGTCCGTATTGGACGCGGTATCGGCTCGGGCAAGGGCAAGACCGGTGGTCGTGGCGGCAAGGGCCAGACCGCTCGTTCGGGCGTTGCCATCAACGGCTTCGAAGGCGGCCAGATGCCCCTTCACATGCGCATGCCGAAGCGCGGCTTCAATTCGCACAATCCCGCCAAGTGGAACGTCGTGCGTCTTGACCGCATCCAGGCTGCGATCGATGCCGGCAAGCTCGACGCGAAGAACGTGATCGACGAGGCTGCCCTGGTTGCCGCCGGCGTCGTGCGTCGCGCCAAGGACGGCGTCCGCCTGGTCGCCACCGGTGAATTCACTGCCAAGAAGGTTACCTTCAAGGTTGCTCACGCTTCTGCCGGTGCCAAGGCCGCTATTGAAGCTGCCGGCGGCAAGGTCGATATCCCTGAGGCAAAAGTGACGGCTGAAGCCTAAGGGCTCCGGCCCTTAGTTTGGGGAGCGATTATGGCGTCCGCAGCCGAGCAACTGGCTAGAAATCTTAATTTCGCGACCTTCGCCAAGGCGAAGGCCCTGCAGCAGCGCATCTGGTTCACTCTGGGCGCGCTGCTCGTTTATCGTCTGGGCACCTATATCCCGGTGCCCGGCATCGACCCGGGTGCCTTTGCGCAGAGCTTCCAGAGCTCCTCGCAGGGCATTTTCGGCATGCTCGATCTCTTCGCCGGTGGCGCCGTGCAGCGCATGGCGATCTTCGCGCTCAACCTTATCCCCTACATCACGGCCTCGATCGTGATCCAGGTCATCACGACCGCTTCGCCGCGCCTCGAGGCGCTGCGCAAGGAAGGGGAGAGCGGGCGCCGCAAGATCAACCAGTACACGCGCTATCTCGCCGTGGTCTTCTGTGCCGTGCAGGCCTATGGCATCGCCATTGGCCTGGAAGCGAGCCAGGGCGTGGTGCTCAATCCGGGCTGGTTCTTCCGCCTCTCGACCGTGATTACCCTCGTGGGTGGCACGATGTTCCTGATGTGGCTGGGCGAGCAGATCACTTCGCGTGGTGTCGGTAACGGCATTTCGCTGATCATCTTCGCCGGTATCGTGGCCAACCTGCCCACGACCATCGTGCAGACCCTCGAGCTCACCCGACAGGGCGCGCTTTCGGGCCTGGCTGGCCTCGGCATCCTGGTGCTGGCCATCGTCGTGATCGGCGTGATCGTCTTCTTCGAGCGCGCCCAAAGGCGGCTTCTGATCCAGTATCCGAAGCGGCAAGTGGGCAACAAGATGTTCCAGGGCGATACCTCGCACCTGCCGCTCAAGCTCAATACCTCGGGTGTTATCCCGGTAATCTTCGGCTCGTCGCTGCTTCTGCTGCCGGCCACGATCGCGGGCTTTGCCGCCCAGGGTAATGCGCCGCAATGGCTTCAGGTGACTGCCGCCCTGCTTGGACGTGGACAGCCTCTCTATCTGATCCTGTTCGCCGTCCTGATCATCTTCTTCTCGTTCTTCTACACGGCCATCGTGTTCAATCCGCAGGATACCGCGGATAACCTGAAGCGGTCGGGTGGGTTCATTCCGGGCATCCGTCCGGGCGAGAGGACCGCGCAGTACATCGACTACGTGCTTACCCGCATTACGGTCGTCGGCGCCCTCTACCTGACAGTGATCGCGCTCATTCCCGAGCTCATTCACAGCCAGCTCAACGTCAGCCAGTTCATCGGTGGTACTTCGCTGCTGATCATGGTCACGGTGACCCTGGATACGATCTCGCAGATCCAGAGCCATCTCATCGCCCAGCAGTATGAAGGGCTGGTCAAGAAATCGCGGCTTGGGGGCAAGCGTCGATGAGGTTGATACTTCTGGGCCCGCCGGGAGCGGGGAAGGGGACGCAGGCAAAGGTCCTGGTGGACACCTACGGCATCCCCCAGCTCTCGACCGGCGATATCCTTCGCTCGGCCATTGCCAACAAGACCCCGCTTGGTCTTGCGGCGAAGGAAGTGATGGATCGTGGCGATCTGGTCTCGGACGAGATCGTCAACGGCATCGTCTCGGAGCGTCTCGACGCTCCGGACTGCAAGGCCGGGTTCGTGCTCGACGGTTTCCCGCGGACCATTCCGCAGGCCGAGGCGCTCGACAAGATGCTCGTCGAAAAGGGCATGCACCTGAACGCCGTGGTCGAGATCAAGGCGGAACCGGAAGTTCTCATCGCCCGGATCATCAACCGGGCGCGCGAGAGCGCCGCTGCCACGGGCCAGACCCGGGCCGACGATAACGAAGAAGTGTTGCGTAACCGTCTGAACGTCTATCGCGATCAGACCGCCCCCCTGGTCGAGTATTACCGGGGGAAGGGGCTGCTCAAGACGGTCGACGGCATGGCCGAGGTGGAAGAAGTCACCCAGGCCATTCGGCAGGCAGTCGAGAACTAGCAAAATCGGATTTATGCAGGGCCTGTTGACTCGGGTGCTACAAATCCTTAAAGAACCGCCCAGTCTCATGGATTATTGGACTGGATTCGGTTCCTCAGTTTGGGTTGGGGGAGCGAAAGCCGGTCCCTTGTTGTTGAACGGCGCGGGCACAACCGACCCGCGTTGATTGAAGGAGAGCAGACGTGGCTCGTATTGCTGGCGTCAATATCCCGACGAATAAGCGCGTACTCATCGCGCTTCAGTATATTCACGGGATCGGCCCGAAGAAGGCCGAAGAAATCATCGAGAAGGTCGGTATTCCGGCCGACCGTCGCGTCAATGAACTGACCGACGCCGAAGTGATCCAGATCCGTGAGACGATTGACCGCGACTACGTGGTCGAGGGCGATCTTCGCCGTAACGTCGCTATGAACATCAAGCGGCTCATGGACCTCGGCAATTACCGTGGTCTGCGTCATCGCCGCGGTCTGCCGGTGCGTGGTCAGCGTACCCACACCAATGCCCGCACCCGCAAGGGTCCGGCAAAGCCGATCGCCGGCAAGAAGAAATAAGGACCGTCTCGGTCCTTCGGTGGAGCCGCTGGGGCAATCCGGCTTACGGCGGCAATGATATCGAATAGAGGAACTAAATGGCTAAAGCTGAAGTCGCGCGCGTCCGTCGCAAGGAGCGCAAGAATATCACGTCCGGCGTCGCACATGTGAACGCCTCCTTCAACAACACCATGATTACGATCACGGACGTGCAGGGGAACACCATCTCCTGGTCGTCTTCGGGCGTGATGGGCTTCAAGGGTTCGCGCAAGTCGACCCCGTATGCCGCCCAGGTTGCCGCCGAAGATGCCGCCAAGAAGGCGCAGGAACACGGCATGAAGACCCTCGAGGTCGAAGTGCGCGGTCCCGGTTCGGGCCGTGAGTCCGCACTGCGTGCGCTCCAGGCTGCCGGCTTTAACGTCACCAGCATCCGGGACGTCACCTCGATCCCGCACAACGGCTGCCGTCCGCGCAAGCGCCGTCGCGTCTAACCCCGTTGCGGGGTTCGGCTCCCGACCGTCACAGGCCGGGAGCGGCATTGCATTTGCGGCACAGCGGCCGGGCGAGGGCCGCACTTTTGAAAGGACGTTACCGTGACCATCCAGAGGAACTGGCAGGAATTAATCAAGCCGACCAAGCTGGACATTGTTTCGGGCAGCGATAACGCGCGCGTGGCTTCGGTCGTGGCCGAGCCGCTTGAGCGCGGCTATGGTCTTACCCTGGGCAACGCTCTGCGTCGCGTGCTGCTGTCGTCCCTGCAGGGCGCTGCAGTCACCGCGATCCAGATCGACGGCATTCTGCACGAATTCTCTTCGCTCCCTGGCGTGCGCGAGGACATTACCGACCTCGTCCTGAACGTCAAGGAAATCGCCGTCAAGATGAACGCCGAAGGCCCGAAGCGCCTGACCCTCTCCAAGCAGGGTCCGGGTGCCGTGGTTGCCGGCGACATCAAGGTGTCGGGCGATATCGAAGTTCTCAATCCCGAGCTCGTGATCTGCCATCTCGACGATGGCGCCGAGATCAACATCGAGTTCACCGTCAATACCGGCAAGGGCTATGTCCCTGCCGACCGTAACCGTCCCGAGGACGCGCCCATCGGCTATATCCCTGTCGATGCGCTGTTCTCGCCGGTGCGCCGTGTCTCCTACAAGGTCGACGCCACCCGTGAGGGCCAGGTGCTCGACTACGATAAGCTGACCCTTCAGGTCGAGACCAACGGCGCGGTGACCCCGGAAGACGCCGTGGCTTATGCCGCGCGCATCCTCCAGGACCAGCTCACGGTTTTCGTCAACTTCGAAGAGCCGACCAAGGAAAAGGCCCAGGACACCGTCCCGGAACTCGCCTTCAATCCTGCTCTGCTCAAGAAGGTGGACGAGCTGGAGCTCTCCGTGCGTTCGGCGAACTGCCTGAAGAACGACAACATCGTGTACATTGGCGACCTCATCCAGAAGACCGAGGCCGAAATGCTCCGCACTCCCAATTTCGGGCGCAAGTCGCTCAACGAAATCAAGGAAGTGCTGGCGCAGATGGGTCTGCATCTGGGCATGGACGTGGCCAACTGGCCGCCTGAAAACATCGACGACCTCGCCAAGCGCTACGAAGATCATTATTGATCTCGCGCAAGGCTTCGAAAGCTTTTAAGGAGACTACAAATGCGCCACGGTAATGCCGGCCGCAAACTCAACCGGACCTCGAGCCATCGCAAGGCGATGTTCGCGAACATGTCCGCAGCTCTCATCAAGCATGAGCAGATCGTGACCACCTTGCCCAAGGCCAAGGAACTCCGTCCGATCGTCGAGAAGCTGATCACCCTTGCAAAGCGCGGCGACCTGCACGCCCGCCGCCAGGCCATCGCGCAGATCCGCGACGAAGACCAGGTCAAGAAGCTGTTCGACGTGCTCGGCGGCCGCTACAAGGATCGCCAGGGTGGCTACACCCGCATCCTCAAGGCCGGCTTCCGCTATGGCGACAACGCCCCGGTGGCCGTGATCGAATTCGTCGACCGCGACGTGAACGCGAAGGGCCAGGATTCGGGCCCGACCGCCGAGCGCGAAGAGATCGAGGAAGCCGCCGCCGCGTAAGCGGGCAGCGGTTCAGGAATTGAAACGGCCGCGGGGCAACCCGCGGCCGTTTTTGGTTTTGGGGGCAGGGGGCTCGGGGGTGCCCAACCCTCAGGGATGGGCAGTGCAACCGTGCCCTTGTGCGCTTCGTGGTCCGGTAATTGGATTGAACGCCTTTCCGGTCGTGGGGGGCGGGCGCTGAGGTGGCTCCTGGTATGAAGCCGCAGGCGTTAGCTCTTGTTGCCACCCCCACCCCTATCCCCTCCCCGCAAGGGGGAGGGAGACTTGCTGGCTTGATTTCGTCTCCAATCGCCGCGCTTTCGTAGGATGAGGAAGCCGCGAGACCCTGTTGGCATGATAGCGTTCCCAGCCACCGCACTTCCCCGGGCGAAGAGCCGGGCCCATGGATGGCGCCACTCGGGTGGCGTGGTGCAATAGGCCCCGGGTCTTCGCCCGGGGAAGTTCGGTGGTGGGGTGGGGGCGGAGGTGGCGCGATAGCGCGGGGGGATAGAGCTCGGAGGGAGCAGGGGGCAGGAGCCAGAGAGCAGGAGGCAGGGGGCAGGAGGCAGGAGGCAGGAGGCAGGCGGCAGGCGGCAGGCGGCAGGCGGCAGGCGGCAGGCGGAGCACCAGTCGGCGCTATCGCTCCAGTCCCCACGCCTCATAGCACGCGTTCAGCTCCCGCATCGTGCGCAGTTCCAGCATCGGCAAACCCGACCTGCGCAGCAGCTCGACGTCGCGCTCCCGTTTCCGCGGCTGCTCGATTGCGATGAAGTGGATCATGTCCCAGTTCAGCCGGTCTTCGCCGCCTTCCAGAGCGCCGGGGCGGTTGGGTTCGAAGAGGGTTCGGCGGATGTAGCGGAAGAGGCTGCGGGTGGGTTCGTTGCCGGTGAGAATGATGCCGGTGGCGCGGTCAAGCCGCTCGGCGAGGGCGCCGAAATAGTTGCCTTCCATCACCCAACGTTCGCCCGTGATCGCCTCGCGGTGGAGGCGATCGAAGTCTGGGCGGGGACGGGGCTGCCAATTGGTTTTGGGGAGGTGGAAGAGGAGGTCGAGATGGAAGACGGGCAGGCTAAGCTTGCGGCCGATGGCGACCGAAAGGGTGGATTTGCCGCTGTTGGAGGGGCCGCAGATGCAGAGGCGCGGACCGAAGGTTTCGAGCGCCGGCGGATTCATGGCGCGATCGGGCGGGTGAGGCCCCAGGCGCGGTAGTAGCGGTTGATCTCGGCCATGGAGTTCATGCGCACCACGGGAACGCCGGCATCGGCCAGCATGGCGTCGTATTTGCCGTAATTGCGCGACTGGACGAAGAGCAGCCAGTGGATCATTTCCCACTTCACGCTGTCCTTGTTTCCTTCGAGCGCGCCGAAGCGCTTGGTCTGGAACAGGGTGCGGTTGAAATAGCGCATGAGGTTGGCGAGGCGCGGGGCGCGCACGAGGATCACGCCGGTGGCGCGGGCGAAGCGCCTGGGCATGGCGGAGGAATAATTGCCGTCCATTACCCAGCTGTCGCCCTCGATGGCAGCGTCGTGAAGGGCATAGAACTCCTCCTTGGGGCGCTGTTCCCAATCGGTATTGGGGAGGTGGAAGAAGAGATCGAGATGGATGGCGGGAATGCCCAGCTTGCGGCCGATGGCCGTGGCGAGCGTGGACTTGCCGTTGCTGGAGGGACCGAGAATACAAATGCGGCGGCCAAGCGCAGCCAGAGGCAGCGGGTCGTTCATAGCGTTTCACCGGAAAAGAAAAGGGCCGCTCCCGTAGAACGGAAGCGGCCCCCTGGTCAAGAGCGGCGTGACGCTTACTGGTCGTCCTTGCCGGTGAAGATCTCGTCGACCCAGTATTGGTCGCGGCGATCGAAGCCGTTGAACGGGGTGAGCGAGGCCTGGGTGTAGGCGCCCATCAGGCCGAACTCGACCCAGTCGTCCTCGTCGATGTCGGAGGGCAGCATGAAGGTCTGCGGCAGCACGTCATAGCTGTCGCAGGTCGGGCCCCAGACAGTGAAGCCTTCGAACTGGCCGTCATTGTCGTGCACGCGGGCGCCGCGCCAGACGCGGACGGCGGGGGTGAAGTGCATGAACTTCACTTCCATCAGCGCGCCATAGGCGCCGTCGTTGAGATAGACCGAGATGCCGCCGCGCTGGTGTTTTACGCGCAGCAGCAGGGAGGTGGACGAGGTGACCATGGCGCGGCCCGGCTCGATGATGAGTTCGGGCTTGGAGCCGGAGAAGTTGTCCTTCACGGCCTGGTCGATGGTCTCGAAATAATAGTCCATCGGCGGCGCTTCGCTGGTCGGGTAGGGGGCCGGGTAGCCGCCGCCGATATTGAGGCGTTTGAGCTCGATGCCGGATTCCTTGGCGATGTTGGCCGCTGCCGCGATGTGACGCTCATAGGCGTAGGCGTCTTCGCACTGGCTGCCGACGTGGAAGCAGAGCGAGGGGGTGTAGCCCATCTGCTCGACCATCTGCACGATCTCGATGGCGCCCTGTTCCATGACGCCGAACTTGGTGCCGAAGTCATAGGACTTGAGCGCCTTGCCGGCCTTGAAGCGGGTAGTGACCTCGACGTCCTTGGACGGCGACACGATCGCCGCCAGCTGATCGAGCTGGGACGGATGGTCGATGGTGAAGGAGCGGATGCCGAACTCTTCGTAGGCGCGTTCGATCTCGCGCTTGTTCTTGATCGGGTTGTTGTAGTGCATAACCGCGCCAGGAGCGTAGTCGCGGATGAGCTCCATCTCGGTGTTGGAGGCGACGTCGAACGCCTTCAAACCTTCGCGATGCAGGATCTGGATGATGTGCGGGGAAGGGTTGCACTTGACCGCATAGGTCAGCAGCCCGTCAAAGCCCTTTTTGAAAACCTTCTTGGCCTTGATCAGCTCGCGCTCGGAGAACAGGAAGCTCGGAAAATCCGGGGCTTCCGCCGCGATCAGGGCGGAGGTGTTCGGATAGACCTGGGTCGGCGCAGTCACTTGATCGTTCATGACGAAGGCCTTTTGTAAAAGGGTGAAAGAAGCGCTGCATATAGGAAGAGTTGACCCCTAGCGCAAATGATAATTCGCCCCATTTCAAGTGGTGTTTTGTGACACCTTAATGGCGCCAAAATCCGGGCGCTTCTCGCGAGGCAGACAAGAGGCGCAAGTATCCAGAATGCCTTCTGTTTTTGGAGTGGAACCATGAGCAACCGCACCGTCCTCCTAGCATCGGGTCTCATCGCCGTGGCCGTCGTCGGCGCCGCACTCGGCGCCGTCTGGGAGCAGGGGCGAACGCAGAGCGAAACGACCGAGGCGCTCGTGACGGAAGCTCCCGCTGCCGCGCAGCCGGCCGCCGCTCCAGCGCAGGCCGTCCAAGTGGCGCAGGCTGTGCAGGTTGCCCAGGCAGATCGGCAGTTGCCGACCAGCCAGGAGCAGATGCAGCTCAGCTTCGCGCCGGTGGTGAAGGCGGTTTCGCCCTCCGTGGTCAACGTCTATGCCACCACTGTCGTTGCAGGATCGCGTTCACCCTTTGCCAACGACCCGTTCTTCCAGCGCTTTTTCGGTGGAGGCAGCCCATTCGATGCGGCACCGAGGGAATCCAAGTCGCTGGGCTCGGGCGTCATCGTCAACGAGAGCGGGGTGATCCTCACCAATAGCCACGTAGTGCATGGCGCTACCGATGTGCGGGTGGCGACGGCCGACGGGCGCGAATACGCGGTCGATGTGGCGCTCGATGATGAGAAGACCGATCTGGCGGTTCTCAAGATCAAGAATGCGGGCGGACGCAAGTTTCCACCGCTGACCTTTGCGGATTCCGACCAGTTGCAGGTGGGTGACCTGGTGCTGGCCATCGGCAACCCGTTCGGGGTGGGGCAGACGGTGACGAGCGGCATCGTCTCGGCTTTGGCGCGTACGGGCGTCGAGAGCAACAACTACGAGTTCTTCATTCAGACGGACGCGGCCATCAATCCGGGCAATTCGGGCGGCGCGCTCGTTGATCTGCACGGCAACCTCGTCGGCATCAATACGGCGATTTTCAGCCAGTCGGGCGGCTCGGTGGGCATCGGCTTTGCCATTCCGGCCAACATGGCGCGGGTGATCGCCAATGCCGGCATCAGTGGGGCCCCGATCCTGCGGCCCTGGTTCGGGGCACGCACGCAGGACGTGACGGCCGATATCGCAGACAGCATCGGGCTCGACCCGCCGCATGGTGCGCTGATCACGGAGATCGCCAAGGGCAGTTCGGCCGAGAAGGCGGGGTTCAAGCCGGGCGACGTGATCCTTTCCATTGATGGCGCCACGATCGACCAGGCCAGCAATTTCGACTACCGCATCGCCACCAAGCCGGTGGGCGAGACGGCCAAGATCGGGTTCTGGCGCGACCACAAGGAGCAGGAGATGGACCTGACGCTCGAGGCGGCGCCGGCGGGAACCGGGCAAGCCATCGAGATCAACGGCAATACGCGCTTTGCCGGAACGACTGTGGAGACGCTCTCTCCCGCCGTTGCGCAGGAGCTTGGCCTCGACTTTAATGCGAAGGGCGTGGTGGTCACCGCCATCGCC